>Ga0209579_10000107_pt1 | contig 147663 bp, 129 predicted proteins | sample Coa_R1_2_FD_187152 | JGI IMG/M metagenome (GOLD analysis project Ga0209579, IMG submission 187152) | Surface soil microbial communities from Centralia Pennsylvania, which are recovering from an underground coalmine fire - Coalmine... | ecosystem: Environmental > Terrestrial > Soil >... | reverse complement strand
CACAAACCGCATACGTTCGTCCATGACAGAACACTCCTTCCATGGCATCTCCTCTCCGCCCCCTTCGGGCCGAAAAGTGTAACCTATGTCTCCGGAACGTTCTGTTACCTATGTCTCGGAACGGACAAACAACGGTTTAACGCGAGTGGTCCATGGATTGAGGCGGCTCGGGCTTCTGCGTCTACTATTGAGCTTCGTTGCCAGTTACGAATTTGTGGCTTCTGCATTGCCAATCACAAGCTTCCAGCTTTGCTGCTAGCGCCGAGAGTCGTCGTCGCCCAGTAGCGCAGCGTGTCTCGAATATGCAGATTCTTGCAGGTTGACAGCGAGCTTCCAGTCGGGCAAGCTTCGACGGTGCATGTGGTTCGTCTGAAACTTCATTTGCACATCCCCCCTGCGCGACTTTTTCTGGCGATAGCTGGCAGTGCTTGAAAAGGAAAAGAGCAAAGAGTGATGAAGAAATTCTTGCGGTTCCGCTTCTTGCGTGCGGCTGCGGTGTTCGCGTGTCTTTCCGCGCTGAGCGGGCTGGCTGAGGGTGCAACCCACTACGTCATCGCAAATGACGACACTGGCTTTCCGTTTGCTTCGGGGGTCACCTTTTATACCGTGGTCTCCGACGGTACGCTGACTCTCAAGCAACGAATCCTGACCGGCGGATCTGGAATTGGCGGCGGATATTTTGGCGCGAAACGGGTCGCTGTATTCGATAACGGTAACCAGCAGTGCGCATATCTTTCTGATGCTGCGAGCGGTGTGATCGAAGGAATTGCCATTGGAACTCTCACCGCTGTCGGCACTGTTTCAGGTTCCCTCACCGACGGAGGTACTTCGAATGGGATTGGGCTGGCCGTGAGCGATCAATATTTGTATGCCAGCTTCACCGATTCCAACACCATTGGAACCTTTGCCGTACAGGCGGGTTGCCATCTCACATTTCTGAACGATACGCCGGTCGCGGGTTTGAACGCGGGCGTCATCAACGGCATGGCAATTCACGGGAGCCTGATGGTAGCCACCTATACGGACGGTTCCATCGAATCGTTTGACATTTCTGGCGGCACTCCAGTGTCGAGCGGGGACGAACAGTTGTCCACCGCGACCGTCCGGTCGCAGGACGCCTCGTATCCGAATTCGATCGACATTACGCGGGACGGGAGGTTCGCCATTTTCGGCGACACCTCAACGTCGCTGGTGGTGGAAGTGTCGCACATTGTCTCCGGCAAGCTGGGCAAGACCGTGGTCTACAAGTCCGCGGCGAGCATCAGCTCCAGCAATGTCATGCTAAGCCCCGATGAAACTATGCTGTATGTGGCGAATACTCAAGGCGACGCGGTATCTGCACTGTATTTCAACAAGGCAACCGGTAAGCTTTCTGCTGGGTGCACTTCAGGATCGCTTAAGGGTCAATCGGCAAAGTGGTCGTACCTGGCGAGTATGGCGTTGATGGGGCAAACCGGAAACGGCGGCGGCGTATACGTCGCGGAGTTCGGCAATCCATCTTCAATTGCAATCGTCAGGCTGGATGCCTCGGGTCAAACCTGTTCGCTGCAGGAGGATCCGAAGTCTCCCGTGGCGGATCCGAACAGCACGGGATTGTTGTCGATTGAGAGTTTCCCTCCCCGGGATTTCTAAGAAGGGCTTTCCAGAATGATGAAGTGGATGGGTCGTCCCCTTCCTGAGTTCGATCCTGCGAAGATAAAAGGAGTTGCGTATGTGCTCGGTGTCGAGGTGGGTGTTAACGATCGTCTTCTCCGGATTGAGTTTCGCGGAGCTGGCAGCGCAGTGCCCTGCGCGTCCGGACACCGGTGCAGTCGTGAACAATCCTGTCAGCATTTCCTCGCAGAATGGAATTCTTTCGGCCCAACTCACGATGGCGCGCTCGGTGGATAGCGCCGGCTTTACGCACTATTGCTACAAATACTTCGCAGGCAATCAGGTGATCGAGGCCCCGACGTTAAGGGTCAACCGCGGGGACGAGCTGGTGCTCGACATCCTCAACCGCGTCCAGGATGATGACCCGATGAAGATGACGATGGCGACTTCGGGCGAAAACCGGTGCGGAGATGGCGGCGATTTCACCGTCGATGCTACGAATGTGCATTTCCACGGCATGAATATTTCACCCAGATGCCATGAGGATGATGTGCTGAACACGTTGATTCAGCCTGGCAAGGGCCCGTTCAAGTACGACATACGGATTCCACAGACTCAAATGCCGGGACTGTATTGGTACCACCCGCATGTACACGGCTTCACAGAATTCCAGGTGAATGGTGGAGCGGCCGGTGCTCTGATTGTTGAGGGGATGGAGAAGATTCATCCCGAGGTCGCCGGACTTACAGAGCGCGTCTTCATCGTTCGGCAGCAGTATCTGGTTCCATGGGTACCGGGGCCTTATGAGCTGACGCTGAATTACCAGGTTGCCCCTCTGCCCGGGCACTCGCCCACGAAACCGATCATTCAAATGAAGCCCGGGGAGAAACAGTTCTGGCGGGTGGCGAATGCCACCATCCAAGATTTTCTGCCGCTGCAGGTAACGGTTAACGGCAAGGCGCAACCGCTGGAGGTGATCGCGCTCGACGGCTATCCGTTGGCCAAGATCAGGACACAGGACTCGATTTTGATTCCGCCGGCGGGACGGGCTGAGTTTATTGTGCAAGCGCCCGCGAGTGGCGCGAATGCAACTCTCGACACGGGAGGTTATTCCACGGGTCCGACGGGAAATCCGGACATTGCGCAGCCCCTCGCCGCGATCCAGGTTACGGATAAAGCGGCTTCCTCGCCCATGCCGAAGGCGCCGTCGTCCCCCGAAGAGTCCAACGTTCAGAATCTCGCAGATCAGGCCCCGACGGCGCAGCGCAGTCTCTATTTCTCGGAAGAGTTTGGCGGCACCAACGGGCCCATTCAGTTTTACATTACCGTCGAAGGACAGAAGCAAAAAGTGTTTGAAGCTGACGAAAGGCCCGTCATCACGACGAAAGTTGGATCGGTGGAGGACTGGACGATTGAAAACCGAGCCCTTGAGACACATGCCTTCCACATGCATCAGATTCACTTCCTGGTGATGGAGGTTGACGGAAAGCCGGTCGCGAATAAAGACCTGCGCGATACTATCGAACTCCCGTACTGGGATGGTAAGGGACCGTACCACAGTGTGAAGGTGCGAATGGATTTTCGTGATCCGAAGATCGCGGGTATGTTCGTGTTTCACTGTCACATTTTGCTGCACGAAGATCTCGGCATGATGCACAAGATCCTCGTCGAGCCATAGTGGTTGCCGATCGCGAGAGGAATAATATTTATGCGTAATGCGGTGCTGGTTATTTTGGCTGGTGGGCTGTTAGTGATGGGCGGATACATTGCCGGAGCCGGCAAAACGGCGGTTGTTCATGCGGGAACGCCAATGCCGATGACAAGCGCGGTTCCGAAATCTTATGGCAAATTGGTGGCCGCCATTCCGGATTCGATCGGTACCGGCCTGATTTTTGAGGGCAACGACGGCACGATCCGCTTCGTCAGCATGACCGGCATGAAAGAAGGAGAGCTGGCGCGCTTTGACCAGACTCCAACCCACGGGGGCATTCCCAAGTCATACGGCCATCTCGTAAGCGCAGTGGTAAACAACGGTAGCACTGGGCTGGTTTTCGAGGACGCCAATGGAGAGATTCGACTTGTCACGATCGCCGGCGTGACCGAGGCAGAATTAACCCGCAATTGAATTGTGTGGTGATCGCTCGCAGGCCAGCTTGCGATGAGATTGCTTCTCGCAACGTAATCGCACGTATCTGTCGAACTCAAGCCGTCGCGACGTGAGTTTCCGGGTCGATATTCTGATTTACGCGGAAGAAATTCGTGGGATCGTATTTCTTCTTGATGGCGGCCAGGCGTGATAAGTTCGCGCCGAATGCTCCCTTGATAACTTCTTCTGTTTCGACATCGAGCGCAGAAAGAAGATGGGCGTTCTCGGAGAAGGGCCGCAGTATTTCTTCACCGGATCGAGCCCAGCGGCGGTGCAGGTCCGTCTGCGCCGGATCGGTCCACTGCGCAATAAACAAAATATCCCACGGCAAACTGCGATGCGGGAACGCGGTGGCTTCGCTTGGGACTCGACCTGCCGCGCCGCCATAATATTCGAGAACTACAAACGAGAGAGGAGACTTCAGGGTGTTGGCGTGATCCACAATCGCGGCGATCGCGACATCTGACAATTCGCGTTGCAGCGCGGACTTCCAATAATTCTGATTTCCATCGGGGAACGACGGACTGAGCAGGCATTGCATCGCGGGAAACGGCATTGCTTGAATACCATCAAGAATCGGGCTGCCGAATTTGCGCAGAGGTTGCAGGACGCGTTCTCCATCGGCAACGTTGCCGCAATAACAGGGAATGACTCCAACCAGCGGAGAACCGTCTGGACCGTGAAGCAGAGCGACGTATGCCGTGAGTTCGTCGGGCGCAGACGCGATGTAGTCACGGAAGTGGCGGATGACGTCAACTGCCATCGCACGCGGGTAGAGGAGGAGGCCACCGAGAATCGTCTGCACTGGATGTGCCTGGAACTCGAAAGAGGTAACGACTCCGAAATTTCCACCGCCGCCGCGAAGAGCCCAGAAGAGATCGTCGTTTTGAGTCGCACTGGCGGTGAGCACTTTGCCGTCCGCGGTGACCACCTGTGCCGACAATAAATTGTCGATCGTCATCCCATACTTGCGGATCAGCCAGCCGACACCGCCTCCGAGAGTCAGGCCACCAATTCCAGTCTTGGGCACGATGCCGAACGGAACTGCCAGTCCGAAGACATGCGTTTCTCTGTCGATATCACCGAGGGTCGCTCCGCCTTGCACTCGAACTCTACGGCTCCTCTCATCCACGAAGACGGACTTCATTCGGGAGAGATCGATCACCAGACCATCGTCACAGAGCGCGCGGCCGCCTACGTTGTGCCCGCCGCCACGAATCGCCGTCAGGATATTGTTGTCGCGTCCAAATTTGACGGCGGCAATCACGTCAGCAAGACCAGAGCATTGGGCAATGATTCCAGGCCGCTTGTTGACGCTTGCATTCCAGATTTGACGAGCCTCGTTGTAGCCAGGGTCCGCAGGTTCGAAGACCTTGCCGTGAAATTGAGACCGAAAGGATTTGACGTCGATGGCAGACATGGGCCGGAATTGTACTCCATTGGCGGGGAGCCTTGCGTTTTGATCGGCATAGTCTCGTCGGTTTTGTTCTTCGGGCGCCATGGCAGAGAACGGCGTCTGGATAGTGGCAGGATGACCGTTGTCACGCGGACCTGTGACTGGCGTCACTGAGTGCAATTCTTAGAAAGGAGCATAAACAGTAGCATTCGACTCGACGGACTGACCAACGAACCACGGTGGCAGACCGGAAAGGAGAGGTCGGGACGCTAGACGGGACGTCACGAGTGCACTGGTAGACCTTTTCATACTCCACGTTCATAACACTTCCATACCAGACAGCCCAGCACTAGCGTTAGCGATCCTCCTCCGCGCAGTCGAATAAGACCCCAAGGGCAGTACGCAGGTTGCGACCGCGTGCGAGTTTTCACTCGCCGTGAGCAGGCGATCTTCTGTTCTTGGCGCGATTCGACTGAGCTGACGGCCACGCGGCCAGGGGGACTGTCCATGACGACAGGCGAGAGAGAGACGATAGGCGCTCATCTGGAAAAGAGCGGGGTATCGCGTAGAAGTTTTCTACAGCTCTGTTCAAAAATCATCATTGCCGCTCCGATCGGCTTGAGCCTGACGCATAAGGCAACAGCCGCGCAGGTTGCGAGGCTGGTGGGGAAAGCGCGAAGGCCGTCCGTCATCTGGCTGCACCTGCAGGATTGCACCGGCTGCACCGAGACGCTGCTGCGGACGTCCGCTCCGGACGTGGCTCACCTCATCCTCGATGTAATCTCGCTCGACTATCACGAGACTCTGATGGCTGCGTCTGGCGCTCAAGCGGAAGCTGCTTTGCGCTCGGCGATGCAGGACAATGCCGGAAAGTACGTGCTGGTCGTAGAAGGATCGATTCCCGCCAAAGACGACGGCGTGTACATGGAGCTGGGCAGCCGGCCCGGCTTGCAGGTTGTGAAGGAAGTGGCCGAACAGGCGGCCGCGGTGATTGCGATTGGCTCGTGCGCGTCGTGGGGAGGAGTTCCGTCGGCCGATCCGAACCCTACGGGCGCGGTGGGCGTCGATTCCGTGGTTTCGGGAAAACCAATCATCAATCTGCCGGGGTGTCCTCCGAATCCTTACAACTTCCTGGCTGTCGTGCTGGAGTACGTGACGATGGGGCGGCTGCCGGAGCTGGATGCGTTTCGTCGTCCAAGGTTCGCGTACGAGCGCGTCATTCACGAAAACTGCCCGCGGCGCGCGCACTTCGATGCCGGACGATTCGCGTATGCGTTTGGAGATGAAGGTCATCGAAGCGGCTGGTGTCTTTACAAGCTGGGCTGCAAGGGGCCGGTGACGCACGCAGCCTGTTCGACACGGCATTTCAACGAGATTCCAGGAGTGTGGCCGATTGGGATGGGGATTCCATGCGTGGGCTGCACGGAAAAAGGAGTGGTGTGGCAGATGAGTACGTTTGAAACGGTGCCCATCCACCTGGCGACCCCACCTGATACGTATCCCCCGATTTTCAGCACGGCGGGCCAACTGAAAGTGGGCGCTGCGGCGCTGGTTGGGGCGATTGCGGGAGCGGTTGGCGGCGCGGCGTGGGTGGCATCGCAACGCTTCCAGAGCAGCACCGAAGCGGGAGTGGCTCGAGTGGCGGCCGATGTGGCGCACGCGGAGAAATCGAAAACTCGGCCCCTCGCGAAGCCCGCCGACAGGCTTTCCGACAAACCCTCCGACAGAAAAGAGAGCTAACGTGGCCATCACACGGCGACAACTGTTCACGGGCATCGCTAAGGCAGGGGTTCCGGCCGCCATTGCGGTCACGCTCGGCACGGACGTGCTGCAGGCGGGGGAGCATATACCGATCCCCAATGCGGCCGTCGGACTGCTGTATGACGCGAGCATCTGCATCGGATGCAAGGCTTGCGTGGCGGCTTGTGCGGAGGCGAACGACACGCTGCCAGATACGCGTGGCGATCAGCTTCACCAGGCGCCGTCGGACCTGAACGATCTCACGCGAAATGTGATCAAGCTGTACAAGCCGGAAGATGGTTCGGCGTTTTCGTTTGTGAAGCGGCAGTGCATGCACTGTCTCGATCCGGCGTGCGCGGCGGGCTGTCCGTTCCAGGCTCTGCACAAGGATCCCGAGACCGGAATTATCAGTTGGACGGCCGAGAAGTGCATTGGGTGCCGGTACTGCACCATTACATGCCCGTATCACATTCCGCGTTTTCAGTGGTCGGGATTCAATCCGCGAGTAACGAAGTGTGAGTTGTGCAGCCATCGTCTGGAAAAAGGACTGCAGCCAGGATGCACGAGTGTGTGCCCGACGGGCGCGGTAATTTTTGGTCCGCGTACGGTGTTGTTGCTGGATGCCAAAGAGCGCATCAAGAAAAATCCTGGGCGGTACTACCAGAACCGAGTGTACGGAGAACTTGATAACGGGGGTACGCAAGCGTTGTACCTCTCGCGAGTTCCGTTCGCGAAACTCGGACTGCCGGAGCTTGGGCCGGAGTCGGTTCCGGCAAGAACGTTGCGCTGGCAGCGGCGGTTCTATCAATACTTCGCGCTTCCTGCGGTTCTGTATGCGGGGCTGGTGCAGGTGATTCGCAAGAGCTTAAAGGGTCACGAAGAGGAAGCCCACGAACGGGAGAGAGAGACCGGATTGAGGGCACAACTATGAGCAGCGCAACGGCGAGCATGGATCGCGTTCAAACCAGCAATCGCTGGGAGCGAAATGTGCCGGTATACGGATTTCCGGTGGTGAACAAGTTCTTCCTGGGCTTGTCGGTGCTGGTGATGATTGCTCTCGTCCTGACGGCATATCGCGAATTGATGGGCCTCGGGCCGGTCAGCGGAATGAACGACGCGTACGGGTGGGGGATCTGGAAGACATTCAACGTGATGGTGCTGACGGCGCTGGGGTCGGGCGCATTCGCCGTGGGAATTGCGGCGTGGGTGTTCCGGCGCAAGCGGCTGCACTCGCTGATGCGGATGGCACTGCTAACCAGCTTTCTCGCGTATGCCTGTGGGTTGTTGTTGCTGGGCATTGATGCGGGGCGACCCTGGAATTTCTACTGGATGGTTTTCCCGTGGAAATGGAACATGCATTCGCCGCTGGCCGAGGTGGCGATCTGCATGTCGATTTACGCGATGATCCCGCTGGCGGTGGAGAATCTTCCTCCGGTGCTCGAGCGTTTGTGGTATTTCGATTCGCGGCTGCGACCGGGAGTGGAACTGGTCGAGAAAAGACTGCACTACTTTTTCCCGTGGATTATTGCTGCGGCGTATTTGCTGCCGGGGATGCACCAGTCGTCGCTGGGAGCGCTAATGCTTTTGGCGGGGGAAAGAGTTCATCCGCTGTGGCAGAGTCCTTGGCTGCCTTTGCTTTACTTGGGCGCCGCGACGTTCATGTCGTTTGGCTGCGTGGCGGGAACGACCATGTTGTGCTGCCTGGTGTGGAAGCGCGGGATGGACATGGAAGTTCTGGACGAAGCAGCGCGGATTACGTCGTGGCTGATTTTTGGATGGCTTGGGTTGCGGCTGCTCGACATCATATTTCGGGGAGTGTTGGGGACGGCGTTTCATTTCGATCGCTTTGCGGGCGTGTTCTGGCTTGAGGTCTTGCTCACCTCAACGGGCGGTTGGCTGCTGCACCGGGCGGTGAGGAATCACGATCCCCAACCAATGTTCGTCGGGTACATCCTGAGTTCAGCGGGAGGGATGATCTACCGCTTCAGTCCGACGACTCTGGCGTTCCGTCCCAACCCGGAGGCTCTGTATTTTCCGGCGACGATTGAAATTCTTGTGTCGCTGGGCTTCATCTCGATCGGAATTCTGGGCTTCCTGATCGCGGTCAAGCGGCTGGCGATTCTTCCGGCCCCGCTGCAGGAGTGGCACGACATGGCGAGCTACTTCCGCTTCCGGCGGCCCTACATCCGGTGGACTGGATATTTCAAGTACGGGCACTTCGGCGAAAACGAAACCGAGGAGCCGGAGTCAAGTTCGAACTCATAGCAGGCTCTTATGGCGAAGCGAATCACGATTGATCCCATCACCAGAATTGAAGGCCACCTCCGTATCGACGTGGAGGTCGACAACAACGCGGTCAGCAACGCATGGGCTTCGTGCACCATGTGGCGGGGGATCGAAAAGATTCTTCGCGGACGCGATCCGCGGGATGCGTGGCTGTTTACACAGCGTTTCTGCGGGGTGTGCACGACGGTGCATGCGATGGCCAGCGTACGGTCGGTGGAAGACGCGTTGAAGCTGGACATTCCGCTCAATGCGCAGTACATCCGCAACCTGATTCTGATTGCGCATGCGCTGCACGATCACATCGTGCACTTTTATCAGTTGTCGGCACTCGATTGGGTCGACGTGATGCAGATTCCGAAGGCCGATCCGGCGGCAACGTCGAAGCTGGCGGAAAGTCTGTCGCCCTGGACGCGGAACTCGCGGAATGAACTGAAGGCGGCGCAGGATCGCGTGAATGCAGTCGCAGCGAGCGGGCAGCTGGGCATTTTTGCGAACGGCTATTGGGGACATCCAGCAATGCGGCTGTCGCCCGAGGTGAATCTGCTGGCGTTCTCGCACTACGTGCAGGCGCTGGAGTATCAACGCAAGGCGCTGCAGGTCGTGGGAATTCTGGGATCAAAGACGCCGCACATTCAGAACCTCACGGTCGGCGGGGTTGCGAATGCGATCGATCTCGACAGCACGTCCGCGTTAGGCATGGACAAGCTGGAATTAATTCGCACGCTGCTGGAACAAGTGGTCACGTTTGTGCAGCAGGTTTATTTCGTGGATGTGTGCGCGGTAGCGGCGATGTATCCGGAGTGGTTCAAGATCGGCAGCGGAGTGCGAAATTACCTCGCGGTGCCAGACTTGCCGCTCGACAGCCGAGGTTCGGAGTATGACCTGCCCGGGGGATACATTCGGGACGGCGATCTGGGTGGAGTGAAGGGATTCCGGACGGCGTCGGATGAGGTCTTCCGGAAATCGGTAAGTGAAGACGTGGTGCATGCCTACTATCAGGGCGAGAAACCGTTGCATCCGTGGAAGGGCGAGACCGAGCCTGCGTTCACTGGTTGGGATGCGGACAAGAAATATTCCTGGGTAAAGGCGCCGCGCTTCAATGGCGAGCCCATGCAAGTGGGGCCACTGGCGCAGGTCTTGATCGGGTATGCGCAGGGGCATCCGCTGACGCGGAAATACGCTGATATGGCGATCGAGAAAGTTGCGGCGATTGGCGGGGTGCACGCCACGCCTGCTGCTTTGCATTCAACTCTCGGACGGCACGCGGCGCGGGCGATTCGCGCGTGCATGCTGGCGGAGTTGGCGCAGAAACATTTGCAACTGCTCACGGATAACATTGCCAAGGGTGATTACACAGTTCGGAACGTGCCAGTGATGCCGACTCACGAAGTGGAAGGGGTTGGAACGCACGAGGCGCCGCGCGGAACGCTGTCGCACTGGATCGTGATCGAAGACCAGAAGATCAAGAATTATCAGGCGGTGGTTCCGTCGACGTGGAACGCGAGTCCACGGGATCATGCGGGGGCACATGGGCCGTACGAAGCGTCGTTGCTTCATACGCCGCTGGCGCGGCCGGAAGAGCCGCTGGAAGTTCTGCGGACGGTGCATTCGTTTGATCCGTGCATGGCTTGCGCGTGTCACGCGTTTGATCCTTCGGGACGGAAGATTGGCGTGGCGAAGATTCTATGAAGAGAGTGCTCATCGGCGGTGTCGGGAACGTGCTGCTCGGGGATGATGGCGTCGGTCCGTATGTGGTGCGGATGCTCGAGGCGTTGTATTCCTTTGGGGAGGGCGTTTCGATCGCCGATTTAGGAACTCCGGCGCTGGATCTTACTCATCAGATCGTTGGCCTTCATGCTCTGATTCTGGTGGACTCCGTCGCTAGCGATGAGACTCCCGGAGCGATTGTGCTCTATCGAAAAGAGGACATTCTTCGCGTTATGCCGGCGGAGCGGCTCGATCCTCATTCTCCGGCGCTGTCGGAGTGCCTGATGACGGCCGACATGCTGGGCGCCAGCCCGGAGCATGTGCTGCTTGTCGGCATTGTGGGATCTTGCTACGACCCCGGTCAGCCACTCAGTGAGGCGGTGCGACAGTCGGTCGCAAAATCCATCGAGGCGATTCTGACGGAACTGAAGCGGCTGGGATTCGGCTTCGAGAAAAAGATCCTTCCGAATGAACCAGAAATCTGGTGGGCCGATCGTCCGGTGGATGAACCTGTTCTCGCGTAACGTCTAATCCTCCTATTCTGCGCGGCCAAGGCGGTCGCGCTTTGCTCGACCGGACACCAGGTGGCGGCTGTCCCCACTTGTTCCCCCTTCGCCCGCACTGTTTCGCACGATGGTCCCCCTCTGGCTCTATGGTTGTGCTTGAGTGTTATCTTTGGTGAAGCGCGGGACTAGGGCGCGCCTTCTTCACCTCATGGACGTTCTCCAAAAACTCTTCGAGCAGCATTTTCATTCGCCGGTCACGCAGGTGTTGCCACTGCAGGGCGAACTCGGCGGGTCGGGGCGCAAGATCATTCGGCTGGAAGGCGACAAGGCCAGTGCTATCGGGATCCTGTACGGCGTGCGGGAAGAGAACATCGCGTTCCTTGAGTTTTCGCGCCATTTCCGCAAGCACGGGTTGCCGGTGCCGGAGATCTACGCGGAAGACCTCGATCACGGCGCGTATGTCGAAGAAGATCTCGGGAACACGTCGCTGTTCGAATTTCTTTCGAAGAATCGCGCGGGAGAAGACATTGCGCCGGCGGTGGTTGAAGCTTATCGAAAAGTGATCGCAACGTTGCCACGGTTTCAGATCGAGGCAGGCAAGGATCTGAATTACAAGGTGTGTTATCCGCGAGGGAGTTTCGACCGGCAGTCGATTGCGTGGGACCTGAATTATTTCAAGTACTACTTTTTGCGGCTGGCGGGGATTCCGTTCAGCGAGCAGGCGCTCGAAGATGACTTCAGCAAGTTGACCAAGTTTTTGCTGGGCGCAGGGCGGGATTATTTTCTGTATCGGGATTTTCAGTCGCGCAACATCATGCTCCGTGGCGGGCAGCCGTTCTTCTTGGACTATCAGGGCGGGCGTAAGGGCGCGCTGCAGTATGACGTTGCATCGCTTCTCTATGACGCGAAGGCTGATCTGCCGCCGGAACTGCGGCTGCAACTGCTGGATCATTATCTCGACGTGCTGGCTGGCTTCGTCGATCTGAAGCGGGACGCGTTCATGCAGCACTACTACGCGTACGTGTACATCCGCATCATGCAGGCGCTGGGGGCGTATGGGTTCCGCGGATTCTATGAGCGCAAGGCGCATTTCCTGCAGAGCGTGCCGTACGCGCTGAAGAATCTGCGATGGTTGCTGCACAACGTGACGTTGCCGATCGCGCTGCCGACCCTGATGGGCGCCTTCAACAGCATGTTGGGGTCGGAGAAATTGCAAGGCTTGGCGTCGGACGCGGATAACCTTGTGGTGCGGATCTTCAGTTTCTCCTTTCATCGCGGATTGCCGAAGGATGAGAGCGGCAATGGCGGCGGATTTGTTTTTGACGGACGCAGCCTGCCGAATCCTGGACGGGAAGAGCGATTCAAGGCGTTGACAGGCCGAGATGCACCGGTGATCGAATATCTCAATCAGCAGGAGAGCGCGCATCAGTTTCTGGCTAGCGTGATGTCGCTCGTGGATGCGAGCGTGAGCAGCTACCAGCGGCGTGGGTTCAAGCATTTGATGGTGTCGTTTGGCTGCACGGGCGGGCAACATCGCTCGGTATATCTGGCAGAACAACTGGCGAAACATTTGCGCGAGCGAAATGGAGTTGAGGTGCTTGTCGTTCATCGCGAGTTGGAGAGGATGGCGGCGGAGAAGGCAGAGTCGCAGAGAGCGGGCCAATGAAGGCGATGATTCTGGCCGCCGGACTGGGCACGCGGCTGCGTCCGTTGACGGAGGATCGTCCGAAGGCGCTGGTGGAAGTTGCCGGGCACACGCTGCTGGAAATTGCGCTTTCGCGGTTGCGCGGCGCGGGGATTCGAGAGGTGATCGTCAATGTGCATCACTTTGGCGATATGGTCGTCGAGTATCTGAAGAAGCACGGCAACTTCGGGATGCGGATTGAAGTCTCTCGCGAGGAAGTACTGCTCGACACCGGCGGCGGTCTAAAGAAGGCGGCGTGGTTTTTTCTGGAGGGCTCCGACTCTGCGGAGCCGTTTCTTTTGCATAACGTTGACGTGATCAGCACGATTGACCTGCAGCGCATGGTCGAGTTTCATCGGGAGAGTCGGGCATTGGCGACGCTCGCAGTGCAGGAGCGGGAGACGTCTCGGTATTTGCTGTTTGACGAGGCGGATCAGCTTTGTGGGCGACGGGCAGGGCGGGATGGCAAGGCTGAAATCGTTCGGGCTGCGCGGGAGACACGGGCGCTGGCGTTCTCAGGAGTGCACGTGATTTCTCCGAGTTTTCTTTCGAAGATGACGGAGCAGGGAGCCTTTTCGATTATTGCGTCTTACCTGCGGCTTGCGGGACAGGGAGAGAAGATTGCTGGTTTTCGAGCGGATCAATACTATTGGCGCGATCTTGGGCGGCCGGAGAATGTGACGCAGGCGGCTAAGGATGTGGAGCGGCAGGCTCTGAAAATCTGACATTCGGGTGTCGCGCTCTACCGCTGGTGAAAGCGAATACATCCGACTTTCTGCTTGCAGCGGGTCTGAGGCTTCGATACCATCTCTGGAACTGCTGAAACAGCCGATGAATCAGCTTTATCTGCATCTCCACCGAATTCGGAATGTGGTCCGCGGGGTACGAGTTGCTGTACCCGTCGCGGTGTGGAGGGATACTGCGAGCTGAGAAACAGGAAATTTAGAGAGCTCCCGAATCCCGCCCCGCCAGAAGCTGGCTCGGTGGGTTTTGCTTTTTGGAGCGCAGGAAGGACGTATGACGGACAAGACATCGAAAACTATGAGCGGCGCCAGCATTCTGTGGGAATGCATTGAGCGCGAAGGGGTGAAGACTGTTTTCGGGTATCCGGGCGGCGCGATTTTGCCTGCCTATGACGCGCTGAAGGGCAGCAAGATTCATCACGTGCTGGTGCGCCACGAGCAGGGCGCAACACACATGGCCGACGGCTACGCGCGCGTAAGTGGGCGCGTTGGAGTCGCGATAGCGACGTCAGGGCCCGGTGCGACCAACATGGTCACCGGGATCGCAACGGCGATGCTCGACTCATCGCCGATCGTGTGCATCACTGGACAGGTAGGAAGCAAGCTGATCGGGTCAGACGCATTTCAGGAGACCGATATCACTGGAGTGACGCTGCCCATCACCAAGCATAACTATCTAGTGACGCATGCCAGCGAAGTTGCGCGGACCATTCGCGAGGCGTTTTATGTGGCGCGGTCGGGGCGGCCGGGGCCGGTTCTGGTCGATATCACGAAGGATGCACAACAGACGACATGCGAGTTCGACTGGGAGGCCGCAAAGCCGCAGCTACCGGGGTACCGTCCGGATTTGTCACCTGATAAGAAGGAGTATGAGCAGGCTCTGGAGTTGATTCACAATGCCAAGCGCCCCGTGATTCTGGCGGGGCACGGGATCATCATTTCTGGGGCGATGAACGAAGTGCGCGAGTTTGCCGAGAAGGCGGGCATTCCGGTGGCGCTCACTTTGCTGGGAATCGGCGCGTTTCCCGCCGCTCATCCGCTGAACCTGGGCATGATGGGTATGCACGGCGAAGCGTGGGTGAATCACACGATTCAGGAAGCAGACCTGCTGCTGGCGTTCGGAATGCGATTCGATGATCGCGTCACGGGCAACTTGAAGACGTATGCGCCCAATGCGAAGAAGATTCATATCGAGATCGATCCAGCGGAAATCAATAAGAACGTCAAAGTGGATGTGCCTCTGGTCGGGGATTTGCGAGAGGTGCTGCACGAGTTGCTGCCGCATGTGGAATCGATTGACCGCAGCGAATGGCTCGATCTCATCGACAAGCTGAAGGGTGATTCGGCGGTGCGCGATATACAAAACCTGCCGGACAGTGGGCACCTTTATGCGGCGCACGTTATCAACGACCTGTGGCGCGAGACACGCGACGGAGAAACTGTAGTCGTGACCGATGTTGGCCAGCACCAGATGTGGGAGGCGCAGTACTACAAGCACGAAAAGGCGCGAAGTTTGATCACGTCCGGCGGGCTGGGGACGATGGGGTTCGCATTGCCCGCGGCGATTGGCGCGAAGGTGGCGCGACCGGAGGCAGAAGTCTGGGTGGTGGTGGGCGATGGCGGCTTCCAGATGACGTTGTGCGAACTGGCCACGATTGTGCAGGAGAAACTGAATGTGAACATTGCGATCATCAACAACGGATTCCTGGGCATGGTGCGACAGTGGCAGGAATTTTTCTACGAGCGGAACTATGCGGCCACGCCATTGTTGAATCCAGACTTCGCAAAACTCGGCGAAGCTTATGGAATTCGCAGCATGACGGTAACCGAGCGATCGCAGGTGGTGCCGGCGGTGCGGGCAGCGCGGCAGCATGATGGTCCCGTGCTGATCAATTTTTGCGTCGAGCAAGAGGATACGGTGTATCCGATGGTGGCGGCGGGGGCGTCGTTGCATGAGATGATCCGGCGGCCCAGCAAGATTGTGGAGACGGCGGCGGACGAATAGAGAAAACATGCTGAACACATACGTGGTGTACGTGGAAAATAAGCCGGGCGTGCTGACGCGGGTCGCGTCGCTATTTCGGCGGCGGGCGTTCAATATCGATTCGCTCACGGTTGGACGCACGGAGAAGCCAGAGGTTTCGCGCATGACGATTACCGTCGACGCGGACCACGACCAGGCGCGGCGCATTGAGGCGAACCTGTACAAGCTGGTGAATGTGTTGCTCGTGGAGAACATCACGAACGAACCTTCGATCGTGCGCGATCTGGCCATGATCAAAGTTGCGGCGACGCATGAGGCGCGTTCGCATGTACTGGAATTGGCGAGCGTATTCCGGGCGCGAGTGGTCGATGTGGCGCCGGATTCGTTGACCATTGAGATCACCGGCGGCGAAGACAAGATCGACGGGCTGCTGGAGGTGCTGCGTCCCTATGGAGTGCTCGAGATGGTGAGGACGGGCATTGTCGCCATGCGGCGCGGGAAATCGTCTAGCGGCACCCCGGCCGCGAGCGGCCCGGATCAGGATGTGGCCGAAGAAGACGTTTCGCATTCGGTGTAGCGGGCCTAATCGCGACGATCGTTACAGGCCGAATCAGATTTGTTGGGACGTTTCAGGCATCCCTCCGGGATGCGGGTTCGTTTTGGCTGGATACCCGGCGTTTGAAACGCCGGGCTATTTTCGAGGAGTGCCTACGGCACTCTTTCGAACAGGCTTTCCTTTCTCGTAAACACAACCAGCCAACGACGCGCGTGTTTATTTTGCCCGATGGGAATGGGCTGCCGCTTTCGCGCGTGCCAGGTCGCGAATCTGGTTCAGGTAGCTGACGTAGACGGGGATTGGGATGTCGGGGGAATCGCCGTCATTGAGGAAGTGCGAGAGATGAATCTCGATCGGGATTGAGCGGATCACTTCGCCGAAGCGCGGCATTTCCAAATACTTTACTTTCCAGATTTCGAGCATCAGCGAGCGGAACTCTTCGCTGATGAAGCCCATTTTTTTGTTCTCGAGGTAAATGCCGTCAAAATGTCTTGCCTTCAGTTCGCGCCGAATCGGATCGGCGGGCGCCGAGAAAATGTAGACGAGGTGGAAAAGGTCCGCGAGGTCTCCCCAGAGAACCTTTTCCTCGTAGGCGGTGAAGCGGAAGGCCGTGGCTCCGCGCTGTTGAATTGTGCGGGCGTGATCGTTGGCTTGTGCTCCCTGACGCGTGAGTTCTTCGCGGAACCAGCGAAGACGTTCGGCAGCAAGGTTGTGGCGGAGGAATTCGATGGCGTACGCGTTCGGCAGGTAGATTTTCGGGGAGTCATCCAAACGCTGCAACCATGGGGTCCAATCTGTGTGTTCAATCATGCTCAGCAGATCCGTTAGATCGCCGACGGTGACATCCGGGTGATACTTCACGGATTGCCAGAAATGCTCCGTCGAATCGTAGGTCGCGCCGTAAAGGCTGATGCCTTCGTCGATTGGGTACCAGTTGGAAAGTACTCGCGCGGGAATTGAGGGCGCTGCGCTCCAACAATTCAGCGAATGCTTCCACTTCTCCTGTACGGACAGGAAGGCTTCCGCGTAGCCGGGTGGCGTGGGCTCCTTTACTTCCGCGAGAGCTTGTTGGAGTTCTTCGCGGGTGTGAGTGATCAAGGTCTCAAGCGGGCGCTCGTCGGTCATTGAGATGATTCGACTCTCGATGCCGCGGCGAAGCAGGTCGTGGGCAAGGCGACGGCGGGCGGCATCGTCGATCTCAGGGCTCGACTTCCAGCGCTGGGATTGGGATTCGATGTAGGGGAAGAGCTCCGAGAGAGATTGGAACTCGATGAAGCCGTGGACGGCGAAGGTGATTGGATGACCGTCTTTCAGAATGACCGTTGAGGGCGTGACAAGTCCTTGAAGGGAAAGGGGTTCGGCGTGAAGCGGCAGCGGTAAGAGGATGCACGAAGAGGCCAGGATGATCGAGAAGTGAACGAGGAGTCGTTGGCGGCGAATGGTATCCATCCGATTAGTGTCTCCGGAGTCTTTGGTGCGCCCAATGATCGCACGTTTGTCAACTTCCGGTAGGTTGTTTTCAGGTTACTGAAGTTTCGCAAAAATCCTCCAAATCATTGTTTCTAAACGCGTTAGCTGGTATTCATGGATGTGGCCAGGCATCGCTCTGGCGGTAGTGTGCTCACTCATATGACTGGTGCTACCAGTGTCGTCATAGGTCTGCCCGCGCACTCGCGGTCGTGGAGAAGTTTGTCTCTGCCCGCGAAGCTCTTTATCACCTTGATGGTTATTGCCGGACTCGCCGTGCTGGTCTACGGCGGAGTGCACCAGAGCAGCAAGAACATTGCTGAATTTATCTGCTACCTGGGCATTGCGATTCTGGCCTCAAGACTCAAGGTGAACCTGCCCGGAATTACCGGCACGCTGTCGGTGAATTTTCTGTTCATCCTGATCGGCGTGCTGGAGCTGAGCTTCACTGAGACTTTGATTTTGGGCGCGGTGTCGATGCTGGCGCAGTGCCTTTATCCGGAGCGTCCGAAGGCGATCCAGGTCACGTTTAATGTCTGCGCGGGAGCGGTGTCGACTGCGCTGGCGTATGTGGTATATCACCATCCGCTGTCGATGGAGATCGTGGGAAATCGCCCGATTCTGCTTGGTGTGGCGGCAACGGTTTACTTCGTTGCCAATGCGGGATCGATTGCGGCTGTTATCTCGCTGACGGAGCGGCGGCCGCTGACGCGGATTCTGGTCGACTGCTATTTCTGGTCGTTTCCTTACTACCTTGTGGGCGCCGGGATTGCCGGAAGCATTGCGTGGCTCAACCACTCGTTCAATTGGGAGACGTCACTGCTCATGGCGCCGGCGGTTTATCTGATCTACCGCTCCTATCGGCTCTACCTCGGCAAGTTGGAAGACGAGAAGCGGCACGTCGAGGAGATGGCGAACCTGCACCTGCGGACGATCGAAGCGCTGGCGCTGGCCATTGAAGCCAAGGACCACACCACGCACGAGCACTTGCAGCGCGTGCGGATTTACGCGATCGAGGTAGCCAAGGAGCTGGGAGTGACCGGTCCCGAGCTCGAGGCTCTGCACGCAGCCGCACTGTTGCATGACATCGGGAAACTGGCCGTTCCGGAACACATCATTTCGAAGCCGGGGCGGCTTACACCGGAAGAATTCGAGAAGATGAAGATTCACACGCTGGTCGGGGCGGAAATTCTCGAGCGTGTGCGATTTCCCTATCCGGTGGTGCCAATTGTGCGGGCACACCACGAAAAGTTCGATGGGTCGGGCTATCCACTGGGATTGAAGGGAGCGGAAATTCCGATTGGGGCGCGCATTCTCTCGGCGGTCGACTATCTCGACGCGCTGGCGTCCGACCGGCAGTACCGGCGTGCGTTGCCGCTGAAAGACGTGATGCAGAAGCTCGCCACAGAATCGGGGAAGTCGTTCGATCCGAAGGTGGTCGACGTTCTGCAGAAACGCTACCAGCATCTGGAGAGGCTGGCTGTGGCAAAATCGGCTTCCGATCCGAATGGGCCGCTCTCGACCGCGATCAAGATCGAGCGTGGACTTGAGCCGGCCGCGGGATTCGAGAATGCTACCGCCCAGGATTATGTGGGGCGGGAAACGACGTTCTTATCGTCGATTGCGGCGGCGCGGCAGGAGGCACAGTCGTTGTTTGAGCTGAGCCAGGATCTGGGTGCATCGCTGAGTTTGGGTGAAACGCTTTCGGTCTTCTCGGTCAAGCTGAAACCGATGGTGCCTTACGATGCGATCGCCATCTACATCCGGCGGGACGCGGAATTGGTGCCGGAATATGTGAATGGTGACAACTACCGGTTGTTCTCTTCGTTGCGGATTCCCGTGGGGCAGGGGTTGTCAGGGTGGGTTGCACAGAACCGGAAGCCAATCGTGAACGGCAATCCATCGGTTGAACCGGGATACCTGAACGATCCTTCGAAATTCAGCACGCTGCGTTCCGCCTTGGCGGTGCCGCTCGAGGGCGTGGCAGGAGTCATTGGCGTTCTCGCTCTTTATCGTGGAGAACGCGACGCGTTTACTTCCGATCACTTGCGTATTCTGCTGGCGGTGAGCGGCAAGATGGCTCTATCGATCGAGAATGCCCTTAAGTACCAACAGGCGGAGAGTTCGGCGACCACCGATTATTTGACGGGGCTACCGAACGCGCGGTCGTTATTCCTGCAACTGGACCGCGAGCTGGCGCGTTGCAAGCGCGACAACACCACGTTGACGGTGATGGTCTCGGATATGGATGGCTTCAAGCAGATCAACGATCGCTTCGGCCATCTTGAAGGGAATCGCGTGTTGCGGCTTTTTGCCCAGGCGCTCAAGGACAGTTGCCGTGAGTACGACTATGTTGCGCGCATGGGCGGCGACGAATTCGTGGTTGTGGCTCCGGGACTCGCTGCCGATGCGGCAGGAAAAAAAGCTGAACAAATGAGGGCTTTGGCGAAGCAGGCTGGAACCGAAGTCTGCGGCGAAGAGATTCTGTCGCTGAGCGTGGGACGAGCGATGTATCCGGAAGATGGCAAGGATGCAGAGCAACTTCTGGCGGAAGCAGACCGCCGCATGTACCTGGAAAAGCAGAAGCAGCTTGCGTATAAAGATCGCCGCTCGCATCCGCGGATGAAGTGCCGGGTGACGATCGAATTACAAACGGAGACGGGTGGAACGCCGCTTTTCGCGAATCTCACCGACGTCAGTCTGGGCGGATGCTTCGTCGAAACCAGCACAATTCTGTCGCCCGGGACGAAGATTAAGTTAGGGTTCTCGATGGATGACGCCACCTTGTCGGCGGAAGGAGTGGTTGCGCGACTCGATCCGGGATCCGGCATCGCGGTGCAATTCCGCGAGATGAACCGCGAGGCTCGCGAACGCATGTTCAGGATTCTCGAGTTCGTGCAGAAGACAACCACTTTCTACAACAACCGCTATCTGGATAGTCTGACCAAGAGTTGACCGGGGCGGATTGCCCCGGCTTGAAGCCCTGCCTTCCCCACCCGTAAACTTAAGGTGTGCACGTTCACGTTCACGGTGCGGGCAGTCCCACGCGAGTACTGAAGATTTCGCTTGGGGTAACTCTTGGCTACATCGTGTTGCTGGTGGTGGCCGGCATCCGGGCCCATTCGCTGGCGTTACTTTCCGAGGCCGGACACAATCTCTCGGACTTTTTGGCGCTTCTGCTGTCGCTGGTTGCGGTTTATTTTCAGGGGCGCCCAGCCAGTTCCACCAAGACCTACGGATACCACCGGGCTGGCGTGCTGGCCGCGCTCGTGAATGCAACCTCCCTGGTGGCGGTTGCGCTCTTTATCTTCTACGAGGCCTTCCTGAGGCTACAGCACCCAGAGCACGTGCAGGCCGGCGTGATGATGTGGGTTGCGGGTGCGGGCGTCCTGATGAATGGGGCGATTGCGTTGTTGCTGTATCGGTCGACGGGGCACTCGGGCGGCGGCGACGTGAACATCCGCAGCGCGCTGTTGCATGAGGTTGGCGATACGCTTTCGACGGCGGCCGTCATCGCGGGAGGCTGGGCGATTCTGGTGACCGGGAACTACTGGATCGACTCAGTGCTCTCTGTTGCCATCGGTGTGTTGATCTTGTGGTCAGGCTTTGGCATTGTGCGCGAGACGTTGAACATTTTGCTCGAAGGCACGCCGCGGGGAATGAAGCTGGAGAGGATCGAGTCGATGATCCGGGAAGTCGAAGGCGTGAATGACGTGCACGATCTCCACGTGTGGAGCATTGGATCGGAGACTCACGCGCTTTCCTGCCACATCTCGATTGCGGATATTCCGCCGTCGGTCAGCGAGCGGATTTTGCGGGACGTGAAGGAACGACTGCTGCATAACTTTCGCATCGATCACACGACGATCCAGTTCGAGCATGCGGTGTGCGAAGTTGCGCATGGATGTGTGATTCCGGTGGTGGAGAGCGAAGAAGAGCATCATCACCATCACAGCCACTGAGGCCTCGTGTGGCGCACGTCGCTAGGTCTCCTGCCTGTCGAAAATCTCTTTTGCCATCTCGATCGTATCGGCATCTTCCGGTGACTTGTCGGGGCGCAGGCGCACGATTCTTGGGAAGCGCAGGGCATAGCCGCTTTCGTGGCGGTCGGATTGCATCATGTTGTTGAACGCCACTTCCAGGACAATCTTGGGTTCGACCACGCGACGGAATCCCTGATCTTCTAGCGTGTGATCGAGGAACCACTTCGTCATCTCGGCGATTTCGGCGTCGGTTAAACCGGAGTAGGCTTTGCCGATATTCACGAGCCTGGCTTCATTCGTTGTTGCATCTTTGTCCCAGACCGCGAAGGTGTAGTCGCTGAGAACGCCAATGCGTTTGCCGTGGCCGTACTCGACGGCGGTCACGACGACATCGAGCGTGGCCAGTTCGCGCTTCATCTTTAGCCACGACTTGCCGCGCTTACCGGGAGTATAGGGCGAGTTCAGGTCTTTGATCATCAGGCCTTCGTTGCCGCGGCCCTGCGCGGCGCTGAAAAGTTCTTCCAGTTCGTCGGCAGACGCGGCGCGGAATACGGGTGCACGGAAGGCGCGAGCGCGAGCACTCTCGTCAGGCTCCTCGAACGTAAGCGTTGATTGCGTACCGGTTTTTCTTTTCGCTGCTGTGCGCTTGAGATTCTCCGGTGATAGCAATTCATCCAGAATCTGTGCACGGTCGCGCAGAGGACGGTCGATGACTATCTCGCCCCGCGTGTACAACACGTCGAATACCAGGAAGGCGACGGGAGTTTCGCGCAGCATTTTCTCGCTGACTTTTTTTCTTCCGAGGCGTTGCTGCAGGACACTGAAAGGCCGCGCGCGGCCGGTGGGATATTCCCAGGCCACGATTTCACCATCGAGAATGGCGTCTTGTGGCAGGCCGGCCAGGGTGTCGGGCAGTTCGGGAAACGATTCTGTGATTTCATCTCGTGTGCGGGAGAAGAACTTCACCTCGCCGTCGGCCACGTGCGCCTGGGCGCGAATGCCGTCGTATTTATCTTCGACGGCAGCCTCGGCGAAATAACTCAAGCCTTCCTCAGCGGACTCGATCGGGCTTGCGAGCATGAAGCCCAGCGGATGAAAGAGCCGCATCTTCGCATCGGCGAGTTTCCCTTCGGAAGCGAGGCTCACCGTTTCGCCGATGTCGCCCAGAAGCATGTTCGCGCGCTGCACGTCAGGAAGCACTGCGCCGTAGGCTCTCGCGATGGCTTCCTCGACAAGACTTTCTTTCAAGCCGATTCGAAGGTCGCCGGTGATGATCTTCACGATGTACTTGGCTTCGAGCGGCGTGGAGCGATTCAGGAGATCCTTTACGAGCGCGGCCTTGGCCGTGGGACCTCGCGCTGCAGCAATCCGCCGAAACGCCGTGGCGACTTCCAAAACATTCAGACCTGGTCCCGAACGCTCGGGAAGGATGTCTCCGGCGACTGCTCCGAGGTCGCCGAGCCGGCGGTAGGCGGCGGTCAGGTCTGAGTCGTTCTTCCCGGCGAGTTCCGCCACAATCTGCCAAAGCGCTCGACCACCTACCTGGAGAGTGGTCTCCTCCCAAACCGGAAACGGCCGTCCCGAGAGGAATATGGCCGACACGGCAGCCTCGTCGGTGGTGCGCGACTTCAGATAATCGGCGACGATGCCGGTCTTCAGCAGCTTCTTGGTGGTGGCGGCAATGGCTTCGCAAGCTGTCGCTAAACGCTGCATAGTTCGTTCGCCAGGGCAGTCCGAGGACTGGAAAGGGCCGGCCTCGGTCTCAGTAACCCTCCCATTGACTTGCACTTAGCTCCCTGACAATCCCATCCTAAACGACCGGGCTGTGTTACCCTAGAGGTTGCGTCGTGCCCCTGTCAGGAGCATCTAATACTCGTGCGTTCACTGCGAAATTACCTGCGATTCTTGGCCGCCGTGCAGCTCTTGCCTGCGCTTGAGAGCGGGGAGGAGACCCTTGTCGGCGGACAAGCTGTGCTGGAGGGAGTGATGATGCGCTCTCCGCACGCGTGGGCGATCGCCTGTCGCAAGCCTTCGGGCGAAGTGGTCACCATGAGCGAACCTCTGGAACGCCCCTCGGAAAAACACAAGTGGATGGCATGGCCAATTGTCCGTGGCGTGATGACCCTCGGCTACGCGATGAACCTCGGTTATCGCGCCCTGCGTTTTTCGGCGAACGTCGCAATTGAAGACATGATGGATGGCGCGGAAGGCAAGCCGGCGACGGCCGCCGCAGTGGTTCAATCCAAGCAAACCAAAACAGAATCTACGAAATCCGAGTCGCGTGAAAAGGCTGCGACACTCAGCAACTGGCTAGCTGCCGTCAACATCGTCATCTCACTGGCATTTTTCATTTTCATGTACAAGTACATCCCGCTGCTGGCGGCGACCGAACTGAAGAAGATCGATCCGGCGCTGGGGGGACGGATTATTTTCAACCTGATTGACGGTGGGATCCGCCTGGCGCTGTTCCTGCTCTTCATTTGGGGAGTGTCGCTGTGGAAAGATATCCGGCGGGTGTACGAATATCACGGCGCTGAGCATAAGACGGTATTTGCATTCGAAAACGGTGATCCGCTCGAAACCGCTGCAGTGCAGAAGTATTCGACCTACCATCCGCGCTGCGGAACAAGTTTCCTGATGACGGTGATGCTGATTTCGATCGCCTTCTACATGTTGATTCCGTTCACGACGTTCTGGGCGCGATTTGCTTCGCGAATAGCGTTACTGCCGATCATCGCGGGAGTCTCCTACGAAATCATCCGTTTCGCCGCCAAGCATAGAGGATCTCTATTTGCGCTGATGACTGCGCCGGGGCTATGGCTGCAGAGGATCACGACTAAGGCGCCATCGGATGAACAAGCCCAGTGCGCCATCGACGCCCTCGACAAGGCCATGTCGCTCGAAAAGGAGCGCGGTGGTGAGCTGGTGATTGCCTAGCGGTCCCGCCGCGAATACTTTCTCTCCGCATCTTCCACAACTAGAATCGTAGAGACGTAATGTTATGTCTCTGCTGGCGCGGCGGGAAGTGACGCGCGAACCGAGACGTAGCAAGCTACGTCTCCACGGATGCTCACATGTTTGAAAGACTCGATCAAATCGAAACGCGGTACGACGAGCTGACCAATGCGCTCGCTTCGCCGGACATCGTCAACGATTCGGCGAAATACCAGAAGACTGCCAAGGCGCATGCGGAAATCGCTCCGATCGTGGAGAAATACCGCGAGTACAAGGATCTGACCAAGGGAATCGCCGACAGCAAGGCGATGCTCCTGGACGAGAAAGATCCTGAGATGCGCGCTTACGCGCAGGAGGAACTCGACAAACTGGAGGCCCGGGTTAGCGGCGTGGAAGAAGAATTGAAGGTGCTGCTGCTGCCTAAGGATCCGAACGACGAGAAGAACGTAATCCTGGAAATCCGCGCCGGGACCGGCGGAGACGAAGCCACGCTATTCGCGGCTGAGATTTTTCGGATGTACACGCGCTATGCCGAAACACAGCGATGGAAAGTCGAGGTACTCTCATCGTCGGAGTCGTCGGCCGGCGGGCTGAAGGAAGTGATCGCCATCATCGAAGGCAACCGCGTCTTCTCCCAGCTCAAGTATGAGAGCGGCGTGCACCGGGTACAGCGGGTGCCTGCGACGGAGCAGCAGGGGCGCGTGCATACATCGGCGGTCACGGTTGCGGTGCTGCCGGAAGCGGAGGACGTTGACGTAAAGATCGAAGCCAAGGACCTGCGCATCGATACTTTCTGTTCGTCCGGTCCCGGAGGACAGTCGGTGAATACGACGTATTCGGCGGTGCGCATTACGCACATTCCGACGAATACGGTGGTCAGTTGCCAGGACGAAAAATCGCAGATCAAGAATCGCGAAAAAGGTATGCGTGTGCTTCGGTCGCGCCTGTATGAAATCGAAATGGAAAAGCAGCAGCAGGCGTTGGCCAAAGAGCGCAAGGCGATGGTGGGGTCCGGCGACCGCAGCGAGAAAATTCGTACCTACAACTTTCCGCAGAACCGGCTGACCGATCATCGGATCGGATTCACGATTCATCAGCTCGAATCAGTGATGGACGGGAAACTCCAACCGCTCATTGAAGCGCTCACTACGCACTACCAATCCGAGAAGTTGAAACAGGAAACCGCCAGCGTGGTTTAGGGGAAACACGCGGGCACGGCTGCCCGCGAGGTGGGAGAGAAAATGTCCACGGTCAACGAGACGGTTTCGGCGGTTCTTTCCGACCGCTATGCGCTGAACGCCGCGCGGGTCCACGAACTGGCTGCTCCGCTGACTGATGTGCAATTCTGGCGGAAGCCGTTTCCTTACGGAAACAGCTTTGGACACTTGGTGCTGCATCTGACGGGCAATTTGAACTATTACATCGGCGCGCAGATCGCGAACACAGGGTACGTTCGCGACCGGCCTCGAGAATTCAATGATCCGAATCCTCCGTCGAAGGATGAGGCTCTCAAGCGCTTCGATGCGGCGGTATCGATGGTTCGGGAAACCATTCGTGCGCAGGCGCAAGACGATTGGTCGGCAGAATATTCTGGCGTTGGCACGAATGCTAAGACTCGGCTGGATATGATCATGCAGTGCGCGGCGCACATACAGCATCACATCGGCCAGATGATCTATCTCGGTTATGAACTTCAGCGACAGACTGAGTAGAATCCAACAGAGTAGCGTCGCTTTCCTTTATCACTTCCGCATACCCCGTGGTTAGAATTGCGCGTGCAACTAAAAGCAACTCTCGCCTCCGCCATTGAGCGACTCACGGCGGATCAGGTACCGTCTCCGCGGCTGAATGCTGAATTGCTGCTGATGTTCACACTGAAGTGCGATCGCGCCTACCTATTCGCACATCCTGAGCATGAGTTGACGGCCGAGGAGCAGTCTCGTTACGAGGCCGCGCTCGCGGAGCGCGCGCGCGGCGTGCCGGCGCAATACATCACGGGGCACCAGGAATTCTGGGGAATGGATTTTATCGTCACTCCGGCGGTTCTCATTCCGCGGCCGGAGACTGAACACCTGATCGAGGCAGTTCTGGAAATCACTAAGGCTGTTGGCGTGAGTGGAGTTGGCGGACAGAGGTGCCCGCCCCACAGAGTGCGAATCGTTGACGTTGGCACCGGATCCGGTTGCATTGCTTTGGCTCTTGCGAAAGAGTTGCCTGAGGCCGAGATTCACGCCACGGACATTTCTCCTGATGCACTTGAAATCGCGCGCGTTAACGCAACTCGGCTCCAACTTGAAGGACGCGTTCAATTTCAGCAGGGAGATTTGCTCGAAGGGTTGAAGCCGGCATTTGATTTCATTGTCTCGAATCCGCCGTACGTCGGAGAGTCAGAAGAAGAGCAGGTGCAACTGGAGGTCCGCAAGTTCGAGCCTCGGCGCGCTGTTTTTGCGGGACGGATGGGAACCGAGGTGATCGCGCGCCTGATCCCGCAGGCTCGTGAGGCATTGTGTCCAGGCGGATGGCTGGTTCTGGAGATCAGCGGCACGGTCGCGTCAGAAGTGGAGCGCTTGCTGAGTGACTGGGAAGAAGTACAGATCATCCCAGATCTGCAATCGATCGCGCGGGTTGCACGGGCGCGCAAACCACGGGGTCGCTGCAATGCTTGAAAAATGGCAAGTCAAGGCTCATCAGGATCTCAACGCACTCAACCGTGGCTTTAATGAGAATGAGTGACGCCATTGCTAATGGAAAGCCAGCATAACGAAACAAGGATTTCTTCGCTGTCCTCGTCGTTTTTCTGTTCTGATCACGCTCGAACTGCGCGTCAAACGAGTGTTCCCCTTGTCTTCACAGGGGAAGTATGAGAGTCTTCCCTTTGACTGCTAGGGGTGCGCATGGACACCGCGAAACTCGAGTTCTTCCGTGGAACTCTCGACGTTCTCATTCTTAAATCCCTGGCCTGGGGCCCCCTCCACGGCTACGCCATCACGAATCTGATTCGACGCCAGAGCGATGAGGCTCTGCTGCTCGAAGAGGGCACACTTTATCCAGCACTCTGGCGTCTCGAAAACAAAGGCTTGCTCGACGCAGAGTGGGGACTCTCCGAAAACAATCGCAAGGCCAAGTTCTATCGCCTTAACGCCGACGGCCGACGCCAGCTTCGCCACGAAGTAAGAACCTGGGAGGCTTATGCCGCCGCAGTCGCCAAAGTGCTTGGCGCAACGCAGCCTCCGGTGCCGGAGGAAATCGCATGAATCCGACCCCCTTCTGGCGTCGCTACGCTCGCATCCTCGGCGCCGATCCCGCCGCCGATGTACAGGATGAACTCACTTTTCACCTCCAGGCAAAAATAGACGACCTCGTCGTGCAGGGATGGTCCCCTGCTGCCGCCCGCCAGGAAGCCGAACGTCAATTCGGAGACTTCCGCGCCGTCCAACGAATCGGCGTGCGCATAGGAGAAAGCATGGAACGCCGCAAACGCCTCCAGGATTATTGGACTGACTCCGTCCAAGACGTGCGCTATACCTTTCGAACGCTCCGCCGCGATCCTGGTTTCACTGCCATCTCAATCCTCATTCTTGCTCTGGCCATCGGCGCGAACATCGCAGTATTCAGCGTCGTGAATACTCTTCTCCTGCGTCCGCTCCCCTTTACCGAGTCGAGCCAGCTCGTCTGGATCGCGCCAAAGCCCACCGCGTGCGGCCTCTCGTGCGCCACCTACTCCGCCGACGCGTACGAAGAGTTTCGCGAGCGGAGCCGCGTCTACCAGGGTGTCACCGGATACATGGCCTTCACCACGCCTGACAATATGCGTCTCACGGGACGGGGCGAACCCGAGCCTGCCACCAGTTTCGAAGTCGTTGGAGATTTTTTCCAGGTTCTCGGAGTGCAGCCCGCAATGGGCCGCCTCTTCACCCAGGAAGAATCTCGCGGCCCGCATCCCATTGCTCTGCTGTCGAATGCCTACTGGAGACGCCAGTTCGCGTCCGATCCTGCCATCGTTGGCAAAGCAGTCGAGTTGAACGGAACCCCAATAACCATCGTTGGGGTCTTGCCCGACAGCTTCGACTTCGGCGCAGTCTTTTCCCCCGGCGCGAAAGTCGATCTCTTCACTCCGCTCGACCTCAACCTCGAGCATGACTGGGGCAACATCGTCACTTTCATTGGCCGCCTCAAGCCGGGAGCTACTCTCGCCCAGGCGCTCGACGACGCCGATCGCGTCGCGCCCAGCATGTATTTCAACGTGAAGTATCCCGACACGCTGGGCCGGTACAAGGGTGATCTGATTCCCGTGTCGCTCAAAGACTACGTTACGGGCAAACTGCGTCGTTCTCTGATTGCTCTATGGTGCGCCGTCGGAGCGATTCTTCTGATCGCTGGCGTCAATCTCTCGAACCTGCTGCTCGCCCGCGCCGTCGCACGCGCGAAAGAGTTTGCTGTCCGCGGGGCCCTCGGAGCCAGCCGGGGGCGCATCGTGCGACAGTTGTTAATGGAAAGCCTCGTCCTCTCCAGCGCTGGAGCGGTCCTCGGCCTTGGACTGGCGATGATGCTGATCGCATGGCTCGCGCATCAGGGATCCGTCGCCTTGCCGCTTCTCAGCAGCCTGCGCATCGATGGTCAGGCGATCGGTTGGACTGTTCTTGTCGCTTTCTTCACCGCGATAATCTTCGGCTTGCTTCCGGGCCTTCGAATTGCCAGCGGCAATCTACAGGAGATGCTCAAGGACTCCGGTCCGGGCGCGGGCCTGGGCCGCAAACACGAGCGTGTGCGCGCCGCGTTGGTCATCTTCGAAGTTGCACTTGCGTGCGTACTGCTCGTAAGTGCGGGCCTGCTGTTGCGTAGCTTTATGAAAGTGCTCGACGTCGACCTCGGCTTTCAGCCTGAGCGCGCCGCGTCGATCAAGGTCGACTACGATGACACTGCTCCCAACTACGAAGCCAGCGAGGCCAAGCGGGGCGAAATATTCCAACAGATCATCGCCCGTGTGAGCGCCTTGCCCGGTGTCGAGGCCGCCGGCATATCCGACTACCTTCCACTCGGCCCGAATCGCGAATGGGATACTCCGGTCCCGCAAGGAAAAATCTTCCAACCGGGCGAACTCCCCGACCCGCTGGTCTACGTCATTACTCCAGGATTTGTTCGCGCGATGGGGATCCACCTGCGCGGCCGCGACTTCACTTGGTCTGATGGACCGGGCAGCGAGCGAGTCGTTCTGATCAATGCCTCGGCCGCCCGCGTGTACTGGCCCGGCGAAGACGCGGTCGGCAAAATCCTCATGCGCGACAAAGAAGAGGACCACGTCGTCGGTGTCGTCGACGACGTTCACGAAGAGACAGTCGAAGGGGGAACCGGCTCGCAGATTTACTATCCGGCAACGCAGCAAGGGCCATCAGGCGCGCAACTCGTCATTCGGACCAGTTTGCCGCCCGCCACACTCGCCTCGAGCGTTCTTCGCGCCTTGCGCGAACTCAATCCGAAACAACCGTCGGCCGAATTCCGGCCGATACAGACGATCGTCGATCGCGCCGTCTCTCCGCGCCGATTCTTCATGCTGCTCGTCGCCGCGTTCGCCGGACTCGGCCTGCTGCTGGCGGCTCTCGGCATCTATGGCGTCATCTCGTATTCCGTCACGCAGCAGGCGCAAGCAATCGGCATTCGCATGGCCCTCGGTGCAAGTGTCGGCCATGTGCGGCGCCGTGTGCTTGCGGGGACATTGCGACTGGCCATCGCCGGCTTGGCTCTCGGAACCTTTCTGGCCTTCGCAGTGTCCCAGTTGATTTCTTCCCTTTTGTTCGCCACATCATTCTGGGACCTGCCAACATATCTCGGCATGGCGATCGCATTGCTATTCGTCGCAGCGGCGTCGGGCTATATTCCTGCCCGCCGCGCCTCCGGCGTTAATCCCATGGAGGTCCTGCGCAGCCACTGACGTACGAGCGCTGAGAAAACCGTGGAGCCTTGAGGGCTTGGGAGTTTGCAGAGGAGTTTCCCTACCTTACGGATTAACGACGAAACGAGTATACTTCGGCGCCGCAGGCCATTTGTGTAGCGCAGGCACTGATCATCCATTGGCACAGTTAGAAAACTTTCGTCTTAAGGTGTTTCGCGCCGTCGCCGAACATCTGAGTTTTCGCAAGGCCGCGGAACATCTTTTTCTTACCCAGCCCGCGGTGACCCTTCAAATCAAGGCGCTGGAGAACGATCTCGGCGTGCGCCTCTTCGACCGTGGCGCCGGCCGGATCTCGCTAACTCGACAAGGTTCAGTTCTGCTCGGCTACGCCAAGAAACTCGCGCTCTTAGTCTCTGAGGCGGAGCGTGCCTTGGGTGCCGGCGACGGCGATGTTTCCGGCGAACTCTCGCTCGGGGTTTCTACTACGATCGCGCAGTACGTTCTGCCGCGTCTGCTCGGAGCGTTTCTCGACGAGCATCCGCATGTCCAGTTCTCGCTGCACAGCGGAAACACCAGCGAAATCGTCCAACTTCTGCTCGGCGGCAAGGTCTCTATCGGGCTGATCGAAGGCCCCGCGCGTGATCGCAGCGTCCGCACCGAGCCGTTCATGGAGGATGAGTTAGTCCTGATCACACCTCGCGGTTTCGAATTCGATCATCTCTCGCGCACTCAACTGCTCACACTGAGCCTGCTCATGCGCGAGCAAGGCTCGGGCTCTCGGCGCGTCGTAGAAACGGCGCTCGCCAAGGCCGGTTTCAAACTCAAGTCTTTTAAGAAGGTCATGGACCTCGATTCCACCGAAGCCATCAAGTCCGCGGTGGAAGCGGGGCTCGGAGTCGGTTTCGTCTCGCGCTGGGCGATCTCAAAGGAATTGGAATTGGGTTCGCTGAAAGTTGCCCAGGTCAGCGGCCTTCAGATTACGCGTCACTTCACTCTCGTCTCGCGTACCGGCCCTGAAGCGCAAGGTCCAGCCGGCGCGCTTCGCGCATTTGCGCTCGGTCGTGCCCGGCTTCTCAGTAACGCAGCGCAAAAACCGCTCCGGGCGGGCCGTTCCGCCGATAAGCGGAACTAATCACCAATCACAATTACTCCTTGGACGCCCGTTCCGCCCTCCCTCAGACTTGATCCGTGAGCAAGATCGTCTTCTTCGTGGGGCTGATTCTGGCCGCGACCCTGCTTTCGCCGCCTTTTGCTCTTCTGGCCGGGCTGATCTACGGATTCACTCTCACGCACCCCTTCCAGGCTGAGAGCAAACGTCTGTCGAAGTTCCTCTTGCAAGCTTCCGTCGTCGCCCTCGGTTTTGGCATGAACCTCCACGAAGTCATTCATGCCGGTCGCTCCGGATTTGTCTACACCGCCGCCAGCATCACGATCGCGATGCTGCTCGGCCTCGGGCTCGGGTATCTGATTCAGGTAGGAAAGAAGTCGGCATTCCTTATCAGCGCGGGTACTGCGATTTGTGGAGGCAGCGCCATCGCGGCCGTCGGCCCCATTGCCGACGCAAACGAAGAGGAGATGGCCGTCGCGCTCGGGACCGTCTTCATCCTCAACTCGATTGCGCTGTTTCTATTTCCAGCCATCGGATACTGGCTGCACATGAGCCAGTCTCAGTTCGGTCTCTGGTCGGCCCTTGCCATTCACGACACGAGTTCCGTCGTCGGCGCCACCGCCAAGTACGGTGCGACGGCGCTCTCTGTCGGCACCACCATCAAACTTGCTCGCGCTCTCTGGATCGTTCCTCTCTCGTTCGTCACGGCAATCACTTTGAAGTCCAAAGCTCGCATCCAGTGGCCGTGGTTCATTTTGTTTTTTTGTCTGGCTGCCCTGCTCAACACGCTACTGCCCACATTCCATGCGATGTTCGGCGGCTTCAATCACGTCGGCAAGATAGGGCTTACGGTAACTTTGTTTCTGATTGGCACCGGACTCAATAAGCAGACCATCCAGCGAGTCGGCGCTCGTCCCCTACTCCAGGGCCTCGCTCTCTGGATCATCGTAGGCACGGGCGCGCTCGCGCTCGTTGTTTTGAACTGGATTCACATTTAAGACATTACTGGCGTCCTGGTCGGTTCACGCCAGACGCTATTTCGCTGTCGAGGCGGTTTGCGCACTGGGATCGTCCACTGTCGCACCAATCGCGTCCCCGGAGAGTACGAGTTCCACGCGGCGGTTCTGCTGGCGCCCCTCCGACGTATCGTTCGATGCGATGGGCTCCGTCTTACCAAAACCGTGAGCCTCAATCGAGCCGGCCGGAATCCCCTGCTGCACGAAGTAGTCGCGGACCGATTCCGCGCGATGCTCGGAGAGATCCTGATTGTACTGATCACTACCAACGCTGTCCGTATGCCCTTCAACCGCAAGATGCAAGCTCGGATACGCCAGCACGATGCCTGACACTTTCGCCAGCCGCTCACGCGCCGCCGGAAGAAGTTCGAAGCTCCCACTGCGGAACAGCACGTCCGACATATTCGCAATGAGCCCACGCGCCGAATCGCGCGTGGCGAGAATGGAATTAAGCTGCTGCAGCAAACGCGCCCGCAGTTCCTGCTTTTCTTTTTCCGCCTGCTGACGAAGATTTTCAGACTGCGCGGCCGCTGCTTTCGCTTTGTCCGTTTCGGCGGCAAGAGCCTGCTGCTGTGCGATGGCTTCGGCCTTCGCCTTCTCCGCTTCTTCTTTCTGGCGCGATGCCTCCTGCGCCGCTGCGAGCGCTTCCTGCTTCATGCGCTCTGCTTCGGCCTTGGCTTGTTCGGCCTGTGCCCGCGCCTGTTCGGCCTGTGCGCGGGCCGCCTCCGCATCGGCGCGCCGCTTCGCCTCGGCTTCCGCATCCGCCCGTGCTTTAGCTTCACGAGCCGCTGCGGCGGCCTGGGCTTCGTCTTCGGCCTTTTGCTTCACCGCCATCAAACGCGCTTCCTCTGCGGTTTCGGTAGCTTCTTTAGCGGCGGCTTCCACCGTTGCCTTGTTCTGCTTTTGCCGGTAAACCTCCTCGGCATGCATCAATTGCTGCCCGGCTTTCGACAGAATCGCGGCTGCATACTTATCGGCCGCCGCGATGTGCGCGATGCGCACCGCGTTCCTCGCCTCAAACAACTCCAGCGGGGTCTTGCTGTCGATGCCGAAAATCGCATCCTGGATATGTGTGTTCGTTGAAGAATAAGTCCCGCGCGTTACTAGTTCATACTTGGCGTCGATGTTCTCTCCCGCTCCGCCGCCCAACGGAGCGCTCTCCATCACCACCATGTTGCCCGGTTGCGTCACTGCAAAATACGGCTCGGCCGTGACGATCATTCCGAACGTCTGCAAGTCCGTGAACGCTTTTACGTGTGCATTGCCGTTGTGATCGAGCGAGAGTTCTCCCAGATTGACCGGTCGCCCCTCGGGCGAGACTGCCCACAGCACGTACGTGAGAAATTCGAGCCCGAACTTGGTTGCGTCTTCCAGCCCTTGAAACTTTACTTCGATCTCAAAGTTGGTCTTCTTGCCCTCGACCCTGGCCTCGCCCGAAGCACGCTGCAACAGATCGGTCCCTCGAAAGTCAACCTTGGTCATTCCGCCCTGCAGGCGATAGTGCACAGCCTTGGTCGTACGTGACACAGTGGTCGCGCTCGCGGGAGTATTCGACGTCACCGGAGCAGCAGAGGTTTGCGCCGACGCAAGCGTCGCGGCGAACAGAATGGTGGCCAGACACAGGTTTTTCACGGATGTTCTCGATCTGGGGGAGACTAAGAACTATCTAATCTTCTCAATCTTCGTCGATGTGCTCAGGAATGCAAAGAACAGGAAGGCATGGCACTTTGGTAACCGAGGCCGGGGTAGGTCCAGCGGAACCGACTCTTGATCTTCACGGAATGACTGCGATCGCGCCCTTCGCTCCCACCACAACCACACCGCCATCGGGAAAGGGGCTGGCGGCATTGAACTTGATCCCCGAACTCTTCTTCGGGCTGATACGCTGCGGATCCCCCGGCGGTCGAAAATCAAATACAAAGTTCTGTCCCACCAGGAAGATCCTTTCGGACGGTCTTTTATTTTTCGCGCCGCGCATTCCCCCACCACGCCGGTCATAAACCGCAGCCGAGAAGAATGCCTGCGGCCGCAGGCGTGAGAGATTCCAACTCTTGCCTCCATCGTCGGTAAACGCCAGGTTCGGACCGCCCTCGTTGGGACGTTTGTAATCCCCTCCGGCAATCACGCCGTGCATCGCATCGCGAAATGCAATCGAGAAAATTCCCGTCGAGTCCGCCCCATGAATCATCGGCGTGTCAACGACCTCCCAACTTCGACCGCGGTCCGGCGAATGAAAAACTCGAGCTACCTTTCCGCCGGTGGCGAACCAGATATTGGTGTCAGGACTTGACTGCAAGATCGAAATGCAACGATTCGAAGCCGCGAACGCTCCTTCGCCGTCCATTGCAGCCGGCAGTTGTGTACCGGGAACGCGATGCCAGTTTTTCCCGTCGTCGGTCAGCAACACCTCGAACTTGAGTTTCCCAGCTTCATCCTGCACGGGATCGCCGAGCACCACTCCGTGCCTCGAGTCCCAGAACGCCATTGAGTCAAAAAATCCTTTGGGATCGCTGTTCGTGAACTGCAGCTCCCAGTGCTGCCCTCCGTCGGATGTGTGATAAATCCGCGATTGCTCGCCCGTCCCCGCCGACATCAGAAAAGCCTCGTCAGCCGAGAACGCGACGACGCCTCGAAAGTCGAGGGCGCCGGCATCGGGAACCTGCCCCGGCGTCCACTTGTACCCCCCATCCACCGTGCGCAGATACGTGCCGTGCGTTCCGCTGGCCCACACGACTTCTCGTGAAACAGCGCTGACACCACGAAGACTTTCCTCTGTATGGGAAAGCTGCACTTGCTGCGCGAAGGCAGCGGTCGCAAGCAAAATGGGGAGCACGCATCGCATGGCAGAATTGTCGCAGAAATTCTCGCCAGAGTAATACGACAGCCTTGTCGACCCCTGCAATTGGGGCTACTACCCCAGCACCGACCGGAATCTACGAATCGTTGCAACCATTCTCCGTTCTGCGACTTCATAGAAAGAAGCTGGGTCTCTTTGCCGCTTCAAACTTCGCGATCTACCACCCATTTCCCGACCGGCCCGTGCCAAAGGGATAGATTTCCGCGGGGTAGCAACGTAATCGAGGAGAGTTGCAAATGCGTCCAATCGTTTTGAGGCCTGCGCTTTCGGCTGCGACTCTGTTGCTTTTGTCGAGCACCTGCAGCCTGGGGCAAACTCTGAAGCCCCGTCCCCCGGCAGAACAATCGAAGCCCCAGGACGCAGCTTCGTCGCAGCAGTCGCAAAAAGCGGAAGCTGCTCCCGTCACCGTTCCGATGAGTGTCCCGCCCGGAACCCCGATCAAAGTGGCCTTAGACTCGGACGTTCGCATCCGCCAAGCCGGTCAATCGATCCACGGAAAAACAACAGAGCCGGTCTATGCGTTTGACAAGCTCCTGATTCCCGCGGGGACCGCGGTAAACGGAAGGGTTTCTGCGATCGACCGCGTGCCGAAAAAAGTGCGCACGCTCGATGCGATGGACGGAAATTTCTCTCCCGTTCGCGGAGTCCATGTGCAATTCGACGAACTCGTCATGACCGACGGACGCCGCGTGCCGATCCAGACCGTGGCGTCACCGGCTCCTGACGGAGTACTGCGGTTTGTGCCTGCCAACGAAAAGGCAGCGAGCAAGAACAAAGTTCAAGAGGCTGCGTCAAAGAAAGTGAGTGCGACGCGGCAGGAAATTCGCCGGCAATGGGCCGCGCTGCAGAAACAGATCCACGATCCGGGAAAGATGCACAAGCTGAAACGGCTCGCACTGGCGCAGCTTCCTGTGCGTCCGCAGTACATCGATGCCGGCACCACCTTCAACGCCGACCTGCTACAGCCGCTGGATTTCGGAACGGAATCAGTAAAGCCCGAGGCGCTAACGAACATCGGCACGCCGCCTCCATCCGGAAGCGCAGTCCACGCGCGCCTGGTAACGCCTCTCAATTCGTCGACTTCGAAAAAGGGAGATCCCGTGGAGGCACTGCTTACCGCTCCGCTGGTGGCATCGGATCATCTCATTTTGCCCGAGGGCAGCGTCATTCGAGGCTCCGTGATGCAGGTACAACCCGCGCGCAGGTTGGCTCGCAATGGACAGCTGCGAATTCTCTTTCATGAAGTCGCGCCGCCGAACGGAATCATGCAAAAAGTCGAGACGAGTCTGGAAGGCGTTGCGGTGGCCAAGGGTGAGCACCTGAAGTTGGACGCCGAAGGCGGAGCGCAGGTCACGACTCCCCGGACTCGCTACCTGACGACAGGAGTTCAGGTAATGCTGGCCGCAAGTTCAGCGGCCCCGGACAACGACGGGCGCTTGCATGGCGGCAATGGCGGCGATCTCAGCGGAAGCGCCGCCAACGGTGCATCCGGCTTTCGCTTCGTCGGTATGGTCGTTGGCGCCCTCGCGCGGTCGCGTGTAGTCGCCACGGGATTCGGCGCATACGGGGCCGCGACTTCTATCTACTACCACTTTCTCGCGCGAGGCCGCGATGTGGTCTACCCGAAAGATATGGCGATGGTTATTGGACTTGGAACGCGACAATCAAAACCCAGCACGTCCAACGCTTCAGGGTCGGAACACAATTCCGAAGTCGCAAATTCTACAGTCAGCCGGTAGCTCTGGCTGAACGCTGTCGCAGCCAGCGACTTTACTTCGCGACAAAATCTGCGAATGACGCGGTCTTCCCAATATAAATGCGCAACGTGCACCGTTCGCCCACATGAGCGAATGCCACTTCCAGAACATCCGATGGCTGCGCCACCGGATCCGTCTCCATCGGCGCGCGAGCAATATCCTGCTTCTCGTCATAGGCCGCGCCGGGCGTCACGTTCTTATTAACGACCAGCGTCCAGTGATCACGCGCAGGAATCGGATACACCGTGTACGCTCCGAGTGGAATGACTGAACTCCCCAGCTTCAGTTGCGCCTCGGTAAACAACGTCATCGGCGTTCCCCCAGGACTCCACGGTTTCCCGTTGGTGATTCTTTCTTTGTTGGTGGGGATCGGTGTGTACCGTACGTACACCTGTCGACCGTCCTCGAGATTGCAGCTGGTGGTTGAAGTGGGTGCGCTGCTCGATTGCGCGGCCAGACAAGGCGTTACTAACAACGATATGAGTACAGCTCTCCAGACGATTGTGGCAGTCATGGGGGAAAGCCTCCGTCGCAGAAGTGTAGCGCCGCAAGGCCCTTCTGTGGAAGGGACTTTGGCCTCGCTGGGGAATTTCGGACTTTAGAGTCTCGTTCGTCGCGGGTCTTCGGTGATGTTTCACGGCCGCCCGCCGGTTGCTACCGTCACTTGCAGGTACCGGTGCGTAGGTACCGACGAGGACGGATTTCAATGGCTAAAGCAAAACTGAGAATTCTTTATGGCGAAGGGGACGACGAGATTCTAAAGCAACATTCCACCGCGATCGAAAAAGCCGGCCACATCGTCCAGCAGGCTGCTGGACGCAAAGCCGTGCAAGAGGCCCTGAACAAAAGCGTGTTCGACCTGGTGCTCCTGGGCCCAACCCTCACCCGCAACGATCGCCACCATCTGCCATACATGGTGAAGAAAGCCAGCGCCGAAACCAGTGTGCTGGTCATGCACGCCGATGGCACCCGCCATCCCTATGTGGACGCTTGCACCGACACGGGCGCAAGTCTCGAGACGGTGCTGCAACGGATTGAAGCCATGAAGATCGCCGGAATGATGCCCGCAGCGGCAGGCGCAGCAGCCGGACGATAATTCGCCAGCTATCAGTCACAGAGTCTTAAGGATGGGCGGCCTAAAATTGTGCCGCCCGTCGCCTTGTGGGCCCGAGTTTCAATGAAGGTCGTACCTACAAAGTTACGAACCCAAGTCGTTAATGGGTGGGAGACGGAGCCCACGTCGTCGCCCTGCTCAACTCCAACCGGGAATAGAAGGATCAAAAGTGGTACTTCTGTGCCCCAGGGCGTCCGCGATAGAGCGCGTACCGCGTTAGTAATAGTGGCATGACGTCCGCGTTCGCTCGCACTCGGAGCTTTGCTCGAAGCCATTCCGGATCGAGGAGGGGCGCCCAAGTGGGATCATAAGGCCAATGATCTCCGTCTGAGAGCACGTCCGCCCTCTTCAGGGGCAGGTCAGTTGCGCCGTTCCCGTAATTCGGCCACACCCTCCGCCGCAGGCGTTGATGGCGGTGCAGGTGCCTCCAGACGGATTGGACCCGAATCCCCAGACCGTGTAGGTTCCGGCAGCGTCGGCACATTGGGCCACCCCAGCAGAAGTGACGCTAACCGCAGTAGTGGCATTGCCGTTCAAATCGCACGCCCCCCATTCAACCGAAATGGGCGTCACGGGTGAAGGCTTTGTGTTGTACATACCAGTTGCGGCGAAGGGAACCTGGCCGTTGGGATAGTCCTGCGCATCGGCGGTGGCAGGGTTGATTTCAACGGATTGCAGCAAATGCGTTGACGATGAGGATCCGCAGGCGAGCATAGTTCCGGCGGCAAGGACGAGCAGAGCCAGGAAAAGCAGAGGGCCGAGGGGCTTCATGGCAGACCTCCTATCCAACTAAGAATGCAAGACTCGGGTATCCGTTGCCTGGTGGACCTTGATCCCACGCTCAGCGGAGCTTGCTGTCAGCCGATCTTACCCTCGATCAGGGAATGCTCTTCGGCGCGGGCCTTCCAGCCGGCTTGTAATCCTTCGGATACACTACCAATCGCCTGCGCATCCCCTCGCCCTCGCTCTCGGTGTGCAGGTCTACCTCCTCACGCAACGCCAAGTGGACGATTCGCCGCTCCCGCGACGACATGGGAGTGAATTCATACGGTGTCCCGGTCCTGCGCACCTTCTCGGCCGCGACCGTGGCCGCCATGCGTAATTCCTGAATGCGCAGCGACCGATGATTCTGGCAGTCGAAACAAACCTTCTCATGCTCGCCCGAAGGCAGTCGCAGCATCTCCAACGCCAGAAGCTCGAGGGCGCGCAGCAATTCTCCACCGCGATCGAGCAGCAGCGCCGCGTCTGGACCGGCAAAGTCGACAAGGATCTCCGGCTTCTCCCAGTCGCGGTTCTCCGGCAGCGGAGGATCGACAACAATCCGATACTTCAGTCGCAAGCCGCCATGAGTCACGACGGCCTGCAGGAACGTGTTGATCTTGTTAGCGGCAGCGAGTTTATCGGGAATGGGCATGAAGTCAGCTCTCAGCTCTCAGCCGTCAGCTTGGCCGATTAGGGTTTGATATTTCTTGCTCCCCTAGAAATCTTGAAAGTTCGATTCGCACGCTCTGGTCTACCAGCTGAAAGCTAATAGCTGAAGGCTGATAGCTATTTATCCTTCTTCCGCGCGCGCTTTGCCATCATTTCGCGCATCTCGCGTCCCAGCTTCGTGCGATTCATTACCGCCTGCTGTGCGATCGAAATCAGGTTGCTCTCGGCATAGTACAAATTCAGACCCGCCGGCAGCCGGAAGAAGATGAAGCCCATAAACAGCGGCATCATCACCGTCATCATCCTTTGCTGCGCCGGATCCATGCCCGCCTGCGGTGTCATCTTCTGCGTCACCAGCATGCTGACGACCATGAAAATCGGCAGCAGGTACAGCGGGTCCGCGGCCGACAGGTCATGAATCCACAGCCAATGCGCGTGCCTCAGATCGAGCGCAATCGCCAGCATCTTATAGTACGCATAAAGAAACGGCAGTTGGATGAGCATCGGCAGACATCCGCCCGCCGGATTCACCCCTTCCTTCTTGTACAGCGCGCTGATCTCCTCATTCATCGGCGCCTTGCGCGGATCCCGCAGGCTGTACTTCTTGTACTTCTCCTGGATCGCTTTGATCTGCGGCGCAACCCGCTGCATCTTGAGCATCGATTTCATCTGCGTCACGCGCAGCGGCAGCAGTGCCAACGTGATGATGAGCGTTTGAAGCACGATGGCCCATCCCCAGTTGGGAACGACGTGATGGTAGGTCCACTTCAGCCACACAAATAGCGGTTTGGCGATGAGGCCCCAAATGCCAAAGTCCACCAGACCGTTCAGGTCGTTGTCCGTTCCAATTCCCGGGACGGGGATTTTCTGCAGAACTTCTAACTCTTTCGGACCAACGAAGACTCGTTCAACCGTGGTACCGTGCAGGTTTCCAACCGCGGCCCCGAGCACGTCGACGTTTACCGTCTCCTTCGCATCAGGCTTCTGCGGATCGCGCGGAACCGAAAGCGGATTGCTCAGCGTAACCATCGACACCGAAGCAGGATCGTCGGGAATGAAAACTGCCGCGAAATATTGATCGGTGGGACCAGCCCAATGGAAGGGCCCGGGAATCGTGCCGCCGCCACTGATCTTCGTGCACTTTGAGAACAATGAAAATCCGCACCGCGCCGGTACACGCTCGATGTCTTTGTTGAATTGGTAGTCGATGAATTCGGCAGCGTAGAACGCAGGTGTCGTCTGGCTGCCAAATCCCGATGGCCATGCCGGCAGCGCAGCCACCGGACTGCCTTGGGACGTAACCGATGTTTCGACATTCACCACATAGCTCTCATCGAAGGTGAACGTCTTGCGCACCGCGATGTCCTGATCGGTGTACTCGAACGTGATGCTCGCCGGAGCCGTCAGATTGCCCTCGTTCGACGCAACATAGAGCGCCGAGCTGAGTTTGTTGCGCAACCCTTCGTCGTAAGTCCACAGCGAAAGCGGGTAGCCGTATTTGGCGGCGGCTGTCTGGTTGACCAGATCCAGCGGCCCGTTCTGTTCGTCATTATCGAATTTTTTCAGAATCCAGGATTTGACCTGGGCGCCCCGGTTGGTGAAGGTGATGCGGTAAAGATTGTTCTCGACCACCGTGTCCGTTTCGCTCGTCGCTTGCTTGGTGACTTCAGGCACTGGTGAGGCAGCGCTCCGCGAAGTAGCGCCTGGCGCCTTGCTTGCTGGCGCCGCAGCGGCAGCCGCGGGAGCCGGTTGCGCCGGAGCGGTCTGGCTCTGCTGTTGTGGAGTTGCCGGTGCAGGAAAGTACTTCTTCAACAACGGCTGCGCCGCCAGCATGGCGATGAACGTCACCAGAAAGACGAGCAACAGACGTCGCTCGCTGCCCGGTTCCTGTTGAGGATTTTGATATTCGGCCAAAGTTTTACGGTTTCCTCAGATCGCGCCTTGATACGGGGCCGGCGACGTCTCGTCGTGAGTCATGTGTGTTGTGCAATTCGCATCCCGCTTTACCACGGGATCGTATCCGCCTCGCGCGAAAGGATGACACCGCAGCAGCCGCGCGAGTCCCATCATCCCTCCCCGCAGAACTCCATAGCGCTCCACCGCCTCCATCGCGTATTCGGAGCAGCTGGGAACGTAACGGCACGCCGGCGGGAACAGTGGCGATATCGCCCACTTGTAAGCGCGCATCACATGCAGCACCGCGAACTTGCCGAACTGGCGCATCTCCACCATCTTCAGCCTCGCCGCTCCCGGCCCGAACCTCTCTTGTCATTTCCCACGGTTGTCTGACCCGCCTTGCCCGCGAGCTTCTCTTCTATAACTACGAAAGCGCGAGTCACTTCGTTCAGCACCTCGGCGAAGTCAATGGTGAGCAACGACTTCTTCGGATTGATAACCACATCCGCGCTCACCGCCAAAGGCCTCCGGGAAAGCCGCACCGCTTCGCGCAGTCGCCGCTTCATGCGGTTTCGTTGAACCGCACCCCCTAGCGCTCGGCCCACGGTGAATCCGACGCGAGTGCCTGCGGGTGTTGAAGTCCCTATCCCTGGTGCTTCCTGCCGCGCCAAATAGAACACGGTCATGGAAGAGGAAAAGTGCCGCCGCCCCAGTTTGTACACACGCTCGAAGTCGGCGTGGCGCAAAAGCCTCGCGCTGCGAGGAAAAGCTGCCTTGCCCCCTCGTGGCAAGACACCTCGGTTCGATTCTCCGGACACACTGGCAGTCACAGTGACTCAAATTCCAGATCGCTTTGTTACAGCGGATGCGCGGTGCTAACTCCGCGCCACTGGACTATTCGCGGAAACCTGGCTTCACCGAAACCCGCTTGCGCCCCTTGGCGCGGCGGCGCGACAGAACCTTCTGGCCGCCTTGGGTCTTCATGCGCGTGCGAAATCCGTGCTTCTTGGATCGCTTGCGCCGATTAGGTTGGAATGTACGCTTGGGCATGAAAAGTACCGGCTCCTGATTCGTTCAACAGTCTTAGGGCAAACCGTAAGTATAAATCACGCACCGCTTTCCCACCAAACGCCCTCACTCCCGATCCCACCGAACTCAATCGTACAGACGCAGCTTGCTGCGTTTCTCTAATCGCATGCCGACTCGCTGCAAATCGCCACACTCTACCCGCGTCTTGCACCTTCTCCGCGGCAGTTACCATCGCGGCACTTGACAGCGCGTACGCTTCAGGTATGAATAATCTTTCGCGGAAAAATTCCAGCCGAACTTTTCCACACAACAAAAAAATCTGTGCTAGTATGCCGCACTGATCCTGCTTTCAAAATTCTTTTTGGATTTAGCAGCGGCGCACGGTACAACAAGCGCTTTCCGCAGTAAAATTAACGGTTCCAGCTACTTCGTAAAACGGCAGTTTTAACAGGCGCCTCTTACCAGCCGCCAAGGCGTCGCTTGGTGAATATTTCATATATGTCAGTCCCCAGCACAACTCTCTCCCCTAATCCGTGGGCGCGCATCCTCGATGCTCTCGAGAAGAAAATCAACCGGCATTCTTACGACACATGGCTCAAGCCAACGCGTTACAGTCATTCGAGTGGAGGCATTCTCTTCGTCCGCGTTCCGACGGTCGAGTTCCGTCACGCTGGCGACAAGTATGCTGATTTGATTCAGGAAGCGATCGACGTCCTGGGCCTCGGCTTCAACGACGTGAAGTTCGTCACACCTGAAGACGATCCTGCCTCGACGCCAGTTCGTCACGACGGTGGGCTCTCGGCCGCTGCGGCCGCATCTCCGTCGCAGTCACGCTTCGACTGGGACGGCGCCGCGCAACTGAATCCGCGCTACACCTTCGACGCTTTCGTCATCGGCAGCGGCAACCAGTTTGCGCACGCCGCGTGCCAGGCCGTCGCCGAGCGTCCTTCCAAGGCCTATAACCCGCTGTTCCTCTATGGCGGTGTCGGCATGGGCAAGACGCACCTCATGCAGGCCATCGGACACGAGATCAAGCGCCGCATGCCGCAAGCCGCCATCTGCTACGTCTCCAGCGAGAAGTTCACCAACGACATGATCAACTCGCTGCGCTACGACAAGATGACCAGCTTTCGCGACAAGTTCCGAAACATGGACGTTCTTCTGATCGACGACATCCAGTTCCTCGCCGGCAAAGAGCGCACGCAGGAAGAGTTCTTCCACACTTTCAACGCGCTGCACGAAACCATGAAGCAGATCGTCATCGCCAGCGACCGCTCTCCCAAAGAGCTCGCCGAGATCGAAGACCGCCTGCGCAGCCGCTTCGAGTGGGGATTGATCGCCGATATCCAACCGCCCGACCTCGAAACGAAAGTCGCCATCCTGCAAAAGAAAGCTGAGCAGGAAAAAGTCACTCTGCCCACCGATGTCGCCCTCTATGTCGCGTCCAACATTCGCTCCAATGTGCGCGAGTTGGAAGGCGCACTGATCCGCCTCGTGGCACACTCTTCGCTCATCGGCGCAGAGATTACACTGCCTTACGCGCAACAAGTCTTGAAGAATTTCATCGACTCGCAAGCTCGGAAAGTGACTATCGAGTCGATCCAGAAAATGGTCGCTGAACAATTCGGCCTGCGCTTGGTCGAGATCAAAGCCAAGAACAATTCTCGCGCGATCGTCTACCCGCGCCAGATTGCGATGTATTTGGCGAAGCATCTGACGGAGGCGTCGCTCCCGGAAATCGGACGTCAGTTCGGCGGCAAGCATCACACCACCGTGCTCCATTCCGTCGAGAAGATTGAGGAGCTCCGCAAGACCGATAAAGATTTGAACAGGCTGATCAATAAATTGACCGAGCAATTAGGCGGATGAATCGCGCGGATGATTGAGTTTTCCACTCAACCATCCAGTGTTCCTTGGCAGTGGCTGTGAATGCGTTGTGGAAGTTGTGTAAGGCATGTCGGAAATCGAAACCCGGGCCGAGTTCCACTAGCACCACCGAAGAGTTCGGGACCGATTTCTAACATGAAGGGTTGGGCGGGAACCCGGTGACAACAGGCGAGTTGTCCCACTTTTCCACTTCTCCGCAGGCCCTACTGTTACTGCTGGTTTTATAGGTTTTGCATTTGATATAAGGGTAGTACGAGAAGTAGCACCGCAAGTAGCCAGTATCGGGGAGAAGGACTTTATGCCGGTGGAGGCCGCTGTTGCTGCGGGCACCATGGAGATCACGGTCAGCAAATTTGAGTTGCTGCGTGAATTGACTGCCACGCAAGGTGTGGTCGAACGCAAGACCACCATTCCAATCCTGTCCAACTATTTATTTGAGGCCGCAGGCGACCGCCTGTCACTGACCGCCACCGATCTCGATCTGAGCCTGCGCACTTCCTGTAACGCGAAAGTCAAAAAGGAAGGCTCCTGCACCATTCCCGCCCGCAAACTTCACGACTACGTGAAATTGTTGCCCGACGCCGACATCACCATCAAATTGCTCGAGAATCATTGGGTGAGCATTCGCTGCGGCCGCTCCAACACGAAGATGGTCGGGATGGCGAAGTCCAATTTCCCGAGCCTCCCCGCGTTTCCGACGGCAGGGGCAGTCACGATACCCGCTCAGATTCTGCGCGGCCTGATCGCGCGCACCGGATTCGCTATCTCCAACGAAGAGTCGCGCTACACGCTCAACGGCGCCCTAATGTTGCTCAAGCCCGAATCCATCACTATGGTCGCGACCGATGGACATCGCCTCGCCCACTGCGAGCGCGCAGGTGAAAAATTCGACGGCGTCTCCGGTGAAATGAAAACGCTGGTCCCCAAGAAGGCGATGGACGAACTGAAGTCGCTCCTCGATTCCACCGACTCCGAGACCATCGAGTTCGCCAAAGATGAATCGACTCTATTCTTCCGCATCGGTTCGCGCCTGTTAACCTCGCGCCAACTCACCGGACAATTCCCGAACTTCGAAGCCGTCCTGCCGAAAGACAACAGCAAGATCGTTCCCCTGAACTCCGACGAACTGAACGCTGCGATCCTGCGCGTCGCCCAGTTTGCGGACGAACGCTCGCGCGCCGTTCGCCTTCGCCTGGAGAAGGGTGAACTGAAGATTTCCGCGTCGTCCACCGAGGCTGGCGAGTCCGAGGATTCCATCGAAGCTCCCTACACCGGAGACCCGCTTACCATCGGCTTCAACGCCGCGTACCTGGTGGAATTCCTCAAAGCCGCCGGAACCAGCGAAGTCCGCCTCGAACTGAAAGATCCGCAGTCCGCCGGTCAACTCCGCCCCGCCGAAGGCGACGACTACAAGTACCGCTACATCGTCATGCCCATGCGCATCTGAAGCCGCCAGCGCAAAGTCATCGAACCGATGAATTTCGAGGGATGCCCCATGTCTCGCCTCTTTTGCGAGACATGGGAATGGCTGCAGCTAGAAGATCCCGCTATTGACCTCTGCCCGCCCCTGCCTTACATTTGCCAGCACTTCAATTTAGGAGGGGCACCGTTATGCTAGACGGATTTAAAAAATTCATCCTGCGTGGAAATGTTGTGGATATGGCGGTCGGCGTCGTGATTGGCGCAGCTTTCGGCGGCGTGGTCACCGAGCTTACCAAAGCCTTCCTCACCCCGCTAATCGCACTCGTCGTCGGCAAGCCGGATTATTCGAGTCTCAAATTCGCCGTCCGCGGCACCACGTTTCCGATCGGCGATTTCGTCAACGCCGCCATTTCTTTCGTCCTGATCGCCGCCGCAGTCTATTTCTTCGTTGTCGTTCCCATCAACTGGCTGCTGGCACGCATGCGCAAAGAGCCGCCTCCAGCCGATCCGACGACCAAGAAATGTCCCGAATGTCTCAGCGAGATTCCCATCGAAGCTCGCCGCTGCTCGCACTGCACTCAGCCTGTGCTGGGCAAAGCAGCTTAGAGATTTTCCCACCCTCCCGCGAATTTGCGGGACGGGTGGGCTTCCAGCATCCCCGGTTCTATTCAAGTAACATCACTAGATGATCCTTCGTCGTCCCCCGTGTTTCCTATCCTTCGTGATCTGTCTCACTCTGCAAGCGACTGCCCTCCGCGCGCAGACCTCGGCATCATCCTCCGCGAAGCATGCCACGAAGACCGCTCGTGCCGACTCCTCCCTCGACCCCGGCGCCGTCACCAACGGTCTGTATCACAACAAGTCCCTGAGCCTCAGCTGCAAGATTCCAGACGGATGGGTTCTGCGCACCGACGAATTGAACGCACGGCAAGAAGAAAAACCAAGAGATGACAAGGACAGTCCGGCGCCGCCCCCCGCCTCGAGCACAGGCGCAAGAGTATTGCTAGCCGCGTTCTCTCGCCCTCCCGAAGCAAAAGCCGAGGACGTGAATTCCTCCATCCTCATAGCCGCCGAAAGCGCCTCAGCCTATCCCGGATTGACCGAACCCGCCCAATACTTCTTTCCCCTCACCGAAGTAGCTAAGGCACAAGGTTTCACCCCAGACGAAGATCCCTACGAAATCGCCGTCGGAGCCAAAACTCTGGTTCGCGGAGACTTCCACAAAGACGTGGGAACCCGCGTCATGCGCCAATCGACCCTGGTGATGCTGGCCCACGGCTACGCCATATCAATCACCGTAATCGCGGGCAGCGACGACGACGTCGAAGATCTGATCGATGGCCTGAGCTTCGCAGCTCCCGCCAGATAGGGCTCAGGTTGACCGCCCCCGTACCGATCCCGCAAGGTACCGACTAGGTCCTCCAATTAAGCAAGGCGCCCCCGACCCTGATAAAATACTTACTAAGGGGTAACGACCACCTTCATGCCAGTTCCTGTCTCACAAATGTGGACCGTGGCCAGCTATGTGCTGCGCCAAAAGGTCGCCGGCCGTAAGCAGTACCCGCTCGTGCTCATGCTCGAGCCCCTGTTCCGTTGCAACCTGGCCTGCGCAGGATGCGGCAAAATCCAGTACCCCGCGCACATCCTGAAGAAGGACCTCACTCCGGAAGAGTGTTTCCGCGCCGTCGACGAATGCGGCGCGCCCATGGTTTCCATCCCCGGGGGTGAGCCGCTGATGCATCCTCAAATCGGCGAGATCATCGAAGGCCTGGTCGCTCGCAAGAAATACATTTACCTCTGCACCAACGCGCTGCTCCTGAAAGAGAAGATCGACCTCTTCAAACCGAGCAAGTACCTAACCTTCAGCGTGCATCTTGACGGCCAGCGCGAAGAGCACGACCTCGCGGTCTGTCGCGAAGGCGGATACGACATCGCCGTCGACGCCGTGAAAGAGGCTCTCCTGCGCGGCTTCCGCGTCACCACCAACACCACGCTGTTCGACGGCGCGAATCCCAAGTCCGTCCGCGCCTTCTTCGATGAGATGATGGATCTCGGCGTCGAGGGCATGATGCTCTCGCCCGGCTACTCCTACGACAAGGCGCCCGACCAGAAACATTTCCTCGGACGCGCCCGCACTCGTCGCATGTTCCGCGCGATCCTTTCGAATCGCAAGAAGAACTGGCGCTTCAACCTGTCGCCGCTCTTTCTCGAATTCCTGATGGGCAAGAAGACGTATCCCTGCACGCCCTGGGGCATGCCCACTTACAACGTTTTCGGCTGGCAGAAGCCGTGCTACCTCTTGCAGGACGGCTACGCCGAGACTTTCGCTGAACTTCTCGCCACCACCGAGTGGAGCAACTACGGCACCGAGTCCGGCAATCCCGCATGCGCGAATTGCATGGTCCACAGCGGATACGAAGCTTCAGCCGTCAACGCCACATTCAGCTCCTTGGGCGGATTCCTGGCCACAGTCAAAGGCACTCTGTTCTCGAGCTACCGCGATGAAGAGGCGCTCCGCATGCTGGAAGAACCCCAGGCCGCCGTGCATCCGCTGGTTCAGATCGCAACGCCAAACGAGTCGTCGCTGCAGGAAACCCGAGTCTAGCCCTGGTGTTTCCTTCGTTAACCTTCGTGTCCTTTGTGGTTAAAGCTCTGGAACTAACATGACAGGCAAAGAAGCCGGACACATCGACCACGCCTCCCCGCAAGCCACCCCACCCCACGCGAACGCGGCGAATCCCGATGCCCTGGAAGTCGCCCCCGGCACAGCCCACGAACAACTCGAAGGCTGGATCCCGCAACTCGCGAGCGAAGAAGAAATCCGCGTCGCCCTCGAAAAGGCCTTCGACTACCGCGGCGATGTAACCATCACCCGCAAAGACGGATCAAAGATCGAAGGCTACCTCTTCGACCGCCGCTCCGCCCCGACACTCAAAGATTCCCTGGTCCGCCTCTACCCCAAAACTTCGAACGAGAAAATCTCCATCTCCTACGCCGACATTGCCGCCCTCGCCTTCACTGGACGCGATACGGCCGCCGGCCGCAGCTGGGAAGCCTGGATGAAGAAATACGCCGAGAAAAAAGCCGCCGGCGAAAAAGACCTAAGCCTGCATCCCGAATCGCTCGACTAGAGCTTGTCTCATCGATTTTTCTTAAAGAGGATCCGAAAAAAATTCTGGACTCGTGCGCCTCAGCATTTGTGTATCGGTCTTGAGATGTATCTACGCCCGCGGTTTTGCTTGTAATTGTCCGATTTCAACACTTATCCGCCCCCGTTATAATCACGCCGATGGCCAGCGACGCCTTTCTCTCGTGGGCGAATCGGACCGTGCTTCGCCCGGGCCGCGAAGAGCCCTACCTGTCGATCCAGGATATCGTCGTTTTCGTCCGCGATCTGGAAGTGAGTAAGCCCTTCTACCTGCAACAATTGGGTTTCGAACTCCTGACCGAACAACGCCTGCCCACCGGAGAACGCTGGATCGAGGTGGCGCCTCCCGACGGTAGCGCGAATCTCGCGCTGGTTGAACCGAAGCCCGACGCGCCGGAATACAAGCTGATTGGCGGCTACCGCTGGGTCCTGTTCATGACCGAAGATGTCCACGCCAAGTACAAAGAATGGAGCGAACGCGGCGTGCGTTTCACAACTGCTCCCGAGACGCCGGGGTGGGGCGGCACCTATGCGCGTTTCGAAGATCCGGATGGGAATGCGTTTGGCCTGGAAGGTTTCGACGACGTCAGGCTAACTCTGGAGTCGCGCCGGCAGGCGCACGCCGAAAAACTCGAATCCGAACGCCGCATCGCCCAGGAGTTGGAAATCGCGCGGCAGGTGCAGGCGCGTTTGTTTCCGCAGATTCAACCGGAGTTGAAAACGGTCGAGTACGCGGGAATCTGCGTGCAAGCTCGCCAGGTGGGAGGGGATTATTTCGATTTTCTGAACCTCGGGCCGCAGCGGCTAGGATTGATCATCGGTGATGTTTCCGGCAAGGGAATCGCCGCCGCCCTGCTGATGGCGAATTTGCAGGCGAGCCTGCGGAGCCAGTCAGCGCTGGCCTTCGATGAGCCCGAAGCGTTGCTCCGTTCGGTGAATCGGCTGTTCTATGACAATACCGGCGACAGTGCCTATGCCTCCCTCTTGTTTGCCGATTACGACGAAGCGGCAGTACGACTGCGGTACGTGAACTGCGGCCATTTATCTGGCCTGTTGGTAAGAAGCGACGGCAAGGTGGATCGGCTCGAGTCCACCAGCACGCTGCTTGGATTATTCAGAGAGTGGAATTGTTCGATACGGGAGCAGGAGCTTTTCCCCGGTGACGTGCTCGCGCTTTACACGGATGGGATCACCGAAGCCACGAACGACCGAGGAGAGGAATTTGGCGAGCGCTACCTGGTTGAATCGCTTCGGCAACATCGCGACCTGCCGTGCCAGGCTTTGTTGACCGCAATCGTAGACGGTGTTCGGCAATTCAGTTTTCAGGAACAACACGACGACATCACGGCAATCGTCGCGAAGTTCAAAGCTGCAAGCTGACATGTCTCCGACCGAGTCAAGGGTCCTCCTCTTTTCGTGCATCTCGGTGTGATGGCCTGATCTTCGCCGGCGTCACGGATATCTGCCCCGTAGCAGTCCTCCTCATGCGAATGCCGTGGAACGCCCGGAGTCATTCCAAAGTAACTGCCCCCGTGGAACCTTCGAATGGCTGCGAGTGACTCTAGGCACAGCCTTGCCAGAGTCCGCGTGTCAAAATCCCGGTATGGATCCGAAAAATGCACTCCCCCGGCGGACCGGGGCTCGACGCCTCATACTTTGAGGCGCCAGCATAAGGATTCCGTCTATCGCCAGCCTTGGCCGGTGGCAGTCCGAACTAGAACGTCTTCATTGGAGGCACTTATGGAAGTTACCGTCGAACATCTGGGAGCAGTGCAGTTCGAAATCAAAGCACGTCAACATACGATCGCCTGCGATCAGCCGCCCGAGAACGGAGGCCACGACGAAGGCATGACGCCGCCGGAATTGCTGCTCGCCTCGCTCGGCTCCTGCGCAGGGTTTTACGCTGCACAGTATCTGCGCAAATACAAACTGGCCACCGAGGGGGCGCGCGTCCGCATCACCGCCGACAAACTCAAAGATCCTGCGCGCATCGACAATTTCCACATCGAGGTCGACACGCCCCTTGAGTTGTCCGAGCAGCACCGCGCCGGAGTCGAAAGAGCCGTGCACCATTGCCTGATCCACAACACGCTGCTCCATCCACCGCAGATGACGATCGAAGTGAAGCATCCCGTCCCAGCGGCGCTGTAAGATCGAACCCTAGGTTCGAGCCGCTAAGTTCGATCCACCCAAATTCCGTGCCGCGCGCGAATCTAGTGTAAAATTGCGAAGTAAACCCCTCTGCTGGGGCTGACGGAACGTAGCAATGCAATCGTCGCATCAGCGGATTCCTTTATAGTCGGGACGTGGCTCAGCCTGGTAGAGCACTCGCTTGGGGTGCGAGGGGTCGGCAGTTCAAATCTGCCCGTCCCGACCATTCTTCTCTCACACAATTTCAGGCAAGGGTTTGCGCGGCGCAAGAAGGCGCGCCCTCTGCCTTCGTAACCATCCGTCTCGTTGGCGGCAGGCGCATCGTGCCTGAAACAGCTCCGCCCCGCTTCATACGTTGCAAAATCCTTCACCTTGACTCGGTTCTCCAACCGTGGGAATCTGCACTTCGTGCCAGGAGAGATTTGGTTCGAGGCACACAGGCCCAAGTAAAAGCCACTCGAACTGCGCCGCGCAGGCTCTCTGCCCAGGAGATCACCCATGCAAACCAGAGACACTTCTTTCGGCTTGATTGCTCTGTCGGCTATCTTTTCCCTAGCTTTGCTTTTGACGGCAGCCCAGGCCGCCGCCCAAACGGAGACGATCCTGTACAACTTTCCGAGCGAGTCAAGCCAAAAAACCGTCGGCGGATCCCTTCCTTCGTCCGGCCTGATCTTCGATAGCCACGGTAATCTCTACGGCACAACTGAATGGGGCGGCGCTTACGGACCGGGGACCGTGTTCCGGCTGTCGCCAAAAGCAGGCGGAGGCTGGGCCGAGCAGTCGGTGCATAGTTTTCAGCCACTGCCGTCTGGTTTCAATCCCTACGGTGGTTTGACCATGGACGCAGCGGGCAATCTCTACGGCGTAACCCAGCGAGGCGGAGACAGCAGCGCATGTGGCGGCAATGGATGCGGGACGGTGTTCGAGTTGTCGCCCGCGGCCGGCGGAGGCTGGGCAGGAAAGTTTCTGCACCGGTTTACAGGCGTGGGATTCGATGGCGCATATCCTAACGGCGGGTTGGTCCTTGACGGCGCGGGCAATATTTATGGCACCACGAGCCAGGGCGGTAAGGGAATGTGCGTCGAATACACGGGCGGCCCGGTACAGGGATGCGGGACGGTATTCGAGTTGTCGCCCACGCCTAGCGGCCCGTGGAAGCAGACCATCGTGCGTACCTTCGAGGGTGCAGTGCTCGGCGCTCCCTCAGCGGACGGCGAGGATCCTGTGAGCGGGCTGATCTTCGACGCGAACGGCAATCTCTATGGGACGACTTCAGAGGGCGGCAAATATGGCTACGGTACAGTCTTCGAGTTGTCGCCGAAGGCGGGCGGTGGCTGGAGCCAAAAGCTTCTTCATGTCTTCAACGAAAGTGAAACAGATGGCTACGCTCCCAACGCTACGATGGTTTTTGACAAGCACGGCAATCTCTATGGCACAACGCAATACGGCGGCACAGGGATGTGCACAGACTATTCCAGCGATGAAGTCACCGGCTGCGGCACCATCTTCGAACTGTCGCCGAGCGCCGGCAGCTGGACGGAGAAGGTCGTTTATAGCTTCCAGCTCAACGGTACCGATGGATGGTTCCCCACCAGTTCTCTGATCTTCAACAACGGCAATCTTTACGGCACGACGCAATACGGCGGTGCCGGATTTTGCGGTTACGAGGGCAACGATTTCGGCTGCGGCACGGTGTTTAAGGTGTCATACAAAGAAGGCAGTGGCTGGACGGAGACCGTGTTGCACGGCTTCCAGCCAGACGTCACGGATGGGCAGAATCCAAACTCGAGCCTGGTCCTTGATAGTCACGGCAATCTTTATGGCACGACAATTAGCGGCGGCAACAACGGGGCCACCCCGGGCGGGACCGTATTCGAGATCGCGCCCTAGCCTTCGAACTACTTGAAGGCAGGAAAGAACTGCGACAACAGATTCGATGAAACTCGTTGAGAATTGGACGGTCTGCCTCAAGCAGTGAAGTCGCTATGTCTCGCTAACCTTGGAATCCGATCGCCCGGCGACAGAGCCACGGTGAGGCTCCTCACATTGTGTCGTGATTGCAGTCGTTCCTTCCCAGCATTCAGATCCATACATTGGCAGCCAGAGAAAACTAACCATGGAAAACGCGCAACCTCGCTTTCTGACGTTGGCCGCCAAGACCGTGGTTAGCCATACACTCACCTACTTCGTGATGGGGGCTCTGGCATTTCACTTCCTGCATTACGCGGATTTCATCAACAATCCGAATTCAGGGATGCGGCCGATGACCAGTCCGCTTGTCATGTTAGGGCCGGCGTTGCAGATCGTGCGAGGAGTGCTGTTTGCGGCCGTCTTCTATCCGTTCCGTGAGATTTTGTTTGAGCGCCACAATGGATGGCTGCTGATTGCATGGACGCTCATTGGAGTGGGCATTCTGGGAACGTTCGCCGCACCTCCCGGGTCCCTCGAGGGTTTTATCTACACGACGGTCCCACTTCGCTTTCAGGTGCGTGGGTATTTGGAGATTGTTCCGCAGGCGCTGCTGCTCTCGGCATTGCTCTTCTACTGGGTCAGACATCCGGGCAAGGCATGGCTCAATTGGTCGCTCGGTCTGGCATACGCAGTGTGTGCACTACTCCCAATCCTTGGGCTGCTCGCTCCCAAGCGATAGACACATCCCTTCCGAGAGCAGCGCGGCTCATGATAAACAGCAGCGAGCTAGTCCGGGAAGTCAGTTCCTCTTCTCAACGAATGTAAACAGGGCGACGCTCATTGAGAATCATGCGTCTACCCGCCGAGCAGTCATCAGAACTACACTAAGTTAAGCCGCCACGCGGTGGACTACTGGGCATCCGCCCCTGGGCCCACAGCGACGACAAAATAAGTGGCCGGCGTCGTACCCACATTCTTAATGCCGTGCTCGTCGTTGGAGTGAACAAATCCTACCGAACCGGGTCCCATAACATGACTTGTGCCATTGATCGTGAGCTGTACGGTGCCTTCCCGAATAAGCCACATCTCGCTGTGCACGTGGTGATGTGCGGCGTGCGGCATCCCGCCCGGCGGTAAGGTGGTCTCATGTACTTCCAACGACTCGCCCGTTGCCAGTTTGCCTTTCAGAACCGGGCGGATCGTCGCGCCGTTTCCGTTACTTGTTGGCAGTTCGCTGAACGGATACGTACGCGAGGGAATGGAATTGTCCGAGTTCTGCAATCTTTTTAATTCAACCGCGCTCGAAACCAATCCCGAAATCAGAACAAGCATTTCTCGTCGAGTGGCCGACATTCGGGTCCTCCCTAAAGGTTCATCGTTAGGCCGGGCGTGATAACAGAGGCCGTCGTGCCAAAGTGGTTGACCAGGTACCGTCAACCTGCTCCTCAACTCCGCCCTCTTTCAGCTATCATGGCGCCCGTGAGCTTAACCGTCGAATCCGCCCCCGGATCGCGCCGCCGGGCGCTGCTCAGCATCGCGCTTTACGGGCTGTGCGGCGGAGTACTCATCGCGGTCCTAAAGCTGACCGAATACCGTTTCCTCGTCATCGAGCATTCGATGGAGATTTACGGCGCCCTCATCGCCGCGCTGTTTGCCGGCCTAGGCATTTGGCTCGGTCAGACACTCACCAGAAAAAAGTCGGCGCCGATCGCCAAAGACAGCATCGTCGCGGAAGGTTCCATCGCGACACCCTTCGTCGTCGACGAAAGTCGCGTGACCCAACTCGGCATCACTGCGCGTGAACTCGAGATCCTCGGCCTCATCGCCACGGGACTGAGCAACCGGGAGATCGCCGACCGCCTATTCGTCAGCGAGAATACGGTGAAGACCCATGCCAGCCGTCTCTTCGATAAGCTCGGCGCCAGGCGGCGCACCCAGGCCGTGCAGATCGGCAAAGCATCGCGGCTGATCCCGTGACGCCTCGGCGAAACGTGAATCGCTCCCACGCCGGGCCGCCTACTTCAATCCCTTGACCACATACGCTTCCGACAGCACCTGTTGGTAGACGTAGGCATAAGCGCTACCATCGGCAGAAAAGCGCGGCCCGCCGGCGCCCGCTCCCGCTGGCAGCGCGTCGCCGAATGTTTTCCAGAACTCCATCTTCCCCGTCGCAACATTCACCCGATAAACTTTCGCGGTCCGCTCACGCCGCTGGCTCGACAGCGCGTATACCGATGCTCCATCCGGCGTCCAGCCAGTAAGGAAGTACTTCGAGTCCAGCCCGGGAATCGGTCGCAACCCGCCGCCTTCCAGCGGCCACACGCCCCAATTTCCGTCCGGCCCAGTCACCGCCACATTACGCCCGTCGGCGGACAGGATTGCACCCGAGATTCCTTCCGGAGTAACCGGCTTGGCGTTGCCGCTGCTTACATCGATCAGATAATCACGCGCTCCGTGGCCGGGCTCGATTCCAGTCCCCAACAACTGTTTGCCGTCCGGTAGGTATCGAACCGCGCCATAGCTGATATTGTCATGCGTCAACTGCCGGGCTTCGCCTGCGCCTGTAGGCACCAGGCTCAACGCGCCGCCTTTCGCGGGTTTCGTAATCACCCACTTGCCATCCGGCGAAATCGCCTCGCCGCCGCCCTCGCTAATCCGCACCGGAGGCGATCCGTCGGTGTCGCGCAAAAATACTGTGTAGTTCGGCCCGCCTCCGTCGGCTTCTTCCTCGAACAAGATTTTCTTGCCGTCCCGGCTGATGTCTCTCGGTACCGACCATCCCAGCCATCCCAGTTCATGCTCTTCTTTTCCACCCGGCGCTACCCCGCGGATCCCGAGACGTGTCTGATGCGTGATCATCAGCGCCGTGCCGGCGCGCATATCCTGCAGCCACATGCCTCCCGGCACGTTCGTGATCGTCCGAAGCTTGCCGGTCAGAGTTACTCCGCGCAGATTCTGTGCGCTGCCGGTATTCGACGCGGTGAACCATACCTCGTCTCCAGCCGGCGACCATTCCACGCCCTGAAGCGAAGACCACCCTGACGAGAGTTTCGTCTCATGCCCCTCCATATCGAGGACTGCTACCGATCCCTCGTCGTCGCCCCCCGTGTTCTCATGATCTGAAAACGCTATCGACTTGCCGTCCGGAGAAATCTTCGGATGTGAGATCCAGTTGATACTGTCAAACAAAACCTTGCCGATCGGATATTCCAGCCGCCAGTGTTGGTTCTCCGGAACGAACCTCACCACGGCCATGTTCTCGCCGTTCGCGGCCCAATCCGCATCCTGCACGTTGTCGAGCAGTTCCCGCGGAGTTCCACCACTCAAGGAAACTCGAGCCAGAGTCCCGGTTCGTGCGTAGCCGGTGTAGAACACGGTGTTGAGCCGGATGGCGAGTTCCCCGTTTTTCGAGATCGAAAGCAGTTCAGCGTCCTTCAATCCCAGGTCGCGTGCCCCGGCGTCATCTGTACGGGCAAGATACAGCTCGTACGGTGCGCCTTCCCACGATGCGCTGTACACAATACTTCCATCCGGAGTGAACCGCGCATTCCCGAGCGAACCCATGCGGAACGTAATCTGCTGATATTCCGCCGGAGGCACTGCGCCGCCGCCTCGACCCAGCCGCCACCCCACACCCAACATCAGAGCAGCCAACGCAATCACGCCCGCCGTCACCGCTAGTGTGCGCCGCGAATTGCCGACGCTGGCCTGCTGCACCGCTGCCTGCGCACTCGACTTGCTGCTCGCCGAAATCTCCGTCAGCGCATCCAGGTCAAATGCCAGGTCGCCTGCCGACTGGAAGCGCTGTGCCGGATGTTTCTCCAGGCAATGCCGCACAATGCGTTCCAGCCCCGCCGGAACGTTGCGCGCTGTTTCCGAAAGCTCCGGCGTTTCCTCCTTCAGGATCGCGCTCATCGTGTCGGCGGCGCTTTCCCCGTGGAAGGCCCGCTTTCCTGAAATCATTTCGTAGAGAATCGCCCCGAGGGCAAAGATGTCAGATCGATGGTCCGCCGGCTTGCCTCGAACTTGTTCCGGCGACATATAGCCGGCCGTTCCCATCACCAGACCGGTTTCGGTGGCGACCTGCACCGTTGGCGCGTCTCCGCTGCTCGCCGCTTCCGGACGCGTCAGCTTCGCCAAGCCGAAATCCAGAATCTTCACCCGGCCATCGTTGGTGAGAAAAAGATTCTCCGGCTTCAGGTCGCGGTGCACGATGCCTTTTTCGTGTGCCGCCGCCAGCCCGTGCGCCACTTGCGTTGCGTAGTCGATGACTCTCCGGATCGGCAGCGCTCCGCTCCGCAGCCGTTCGCGCAGCGTCTCCCCGTCCAGCAACTCGGAGACAACGTACGGCGCGCCTTGCTCCTCGCCAATATCAAAGATAGAAAGAATGTTGGGATGGTTGAGGGCTGCGGCCGCCCGCGCCTCCTGCGCGAAGCGCTGCAGCCGCTCGCGATCCGCCGAGAACGAGGCCGGCAACACTTTGATCGCGACCGTGCGGTCCAGTCGCGAATCGTGCGCACGATACACTTCGCCCATGCCGCCCGCGCCCAGCAGCGATTGGATTTCGTACGGTCCGAGCTTCATCCCGGCGGTGAGTCCCATAGGCCGCGGCGATTATACCTGTATCGACAACGATCGCCATTTATAAGTTGCTGTAGTAGGGTCGCTATTCCCGCGCACCTTACTTCGCCGTTTCCAGCTCCTCTGCGATCTCGAGCATCTTGGTAACGCTGTTCAAGTTTCGAGCAGTGCCTGTAACTTTCAGAAACTTCTCGACGGACGACCACGGGAGTTTCGACTTTCCGGCACCGTCTGGGAAATAGATGTAGAGTTCGCGCCCTTTGAGATGCAATTCCTCCCTTTGCCGCTTGAGAGCCGCAAGCGCGGCCGCCGCTTCTGGACCAGGCTCGCCAGCAAGGAAAGTGATCAGAAGTTTGCCAGGTTCCACATCGCGCCGTCCGGCGAAGGGGTTCGCCGCGACCGCGGCCCTCATCTCATCGCACGTGCGCAGAATGATCTCGGGACGAAATCCAAATTCGCGCTCAATCGCATCCTGGATCTTCTTCGCGAACTGAACCGAATTCTTCTCCTTCGTCCGGAAGATCACATTGCCGCTCTGCACGTGAGTGCGGACGTCCTCGCACTTCAGCGACGCATAGACCGCGCGCAACGCATCCATCTTGATCTTGTGGTGGCCGCCAACGTTGACTCCGCGCAGCATCGAGATCAGTACGGGCATGCCCGATGATAACTGACTAAGCTATCCCTTCCGCGCCCCGCCACATCGTGCACTTCTGGTGTGAAGAGAACCAAGAGAATCACTTTGAGCCCGCGCCAAGTTCTCCGAAAATCGAAGACAGCGAAGCAAACTTCACGCGGGTCAAGACCGCGCCCACGTCGAGTAGATCTTTAGGCCTGCCATCGGGCCCCACCAGGAGAAGTGCTATGTCGGGACAAGTCGTTTTGTATTTCGAAGATCAGGCTGATGCCTTGCGGTTCGCGCTCGCCGCGGGTTCGGTCATGGCAGGAGAAGGCGGCAAGGTCACGGACAATCTGGTGGAAGAGACGACACGGGTCTCACGGATCCGGCTCGACGCAGTCAACGCAGGCGGGTCAAAGAAGTCGAATCCCGTCCGCGCGGCATAGCGTCCTCTAACTGCGCCAGCTCTCTACGCCGTGCCCGCGTTGGTGAAAGCTTCCAGCGCATCCGAAAGCGTCGGGAACATGAGGAAGATCTGCTCCATTTTGGTGATCTCGAAAACCTTCAACACCCGCTTGTTCACGCCCGTAAGCGCCATCCGCCGCCCAGACTTCGCGCAGGAAGTGCACGCACTCACCAGCGATCCCAGCCCTGAAGAGTCGAGATAGGGAACCCCGGTAAAATCCAGAATCATTGTCGGCGCATCTTCGCGCCTTACCGCATTCAGAAACGGCGAAACGTTCTCCATCGTCAAGGGTCCGCGCAGGCTGAGCACCCCGCGGTCAAGACGATCGATCTGTAGCGGTTCCGATCCCATGGAGGACCGATTCTAGGCCAGAAGGTGACCCAGGTTCAAGTTGGGTTGCGTCCTCTAGTGCATTGCCGGATATTTAGGATTCGTATCAGGCTATGCCTTCAGGCATAGCGTACGTGAACAGTCAAACGCGCCTTCAGGCGCTGCCTCTGGGAAAGTGCGAGTCTTCCCATTATTTCGCCCACGCTGTTACTCCGGTACACCGTCCCACCCTTTGTAATCTTTTTGTGTTTTCTTTTCCCGGATGTTTCACCAGCCTCGCGCACGTTTACCATTACATCAACGGCATGTGGGGAGAATGGATGATGAAAAGAATTGGCACTTCATACCAGCACTCTGCAACCCAGCCATCTTAGCGGTTATTCCGGCATTTTCGAGAAACACCCCAAGGGAACAAACGCTCGCGTTCTTCTGAGTTCGGTCTTCGGACCGTACGCGCAAGACGACGAATTCGGCAGCCGCTCCATCAATCCGATGGAGCTTTATCACAATCAAGTCACGCGCGCCCAAGGCAGCTTCTCGCTGCGCATGTTTCATCGCTCCTGGGGCATCATGATGATCCAGTCCAATATCTCCGCGCCATGCGCCGTCCTCGACTTTCCCACGCGCGACGACTTCGCGCGCGAACTCAAAAGCAATCACTATGACGTCGTCGGCCTCTCCGGGATCATCGTCAACGTCGCCAAGATCCGCGAGATGTGCCGCATGACCCGCGAACTCTCCCCGCACTCGGTGATCATCGTCGGCGGGCACGTGGCCGCTATTCCCGGCATCGAAAAGATGATCGACGCCGATCACATCGTGAAGGGCGAAGGCGTTTCCTGGATGCGCCGCTACCTCGGCGAAGACGAGAACGCCCCAATCCAGCATCCGGCCATCGTCTCCGGTATGCGCACGCGCATCATGGGCATTCGCCTCCCCGAACGCAAAGGCGCGACCGCCGCGACGATCATCCCGTCCGTTGGCTGCCCCATGGGCTGCAACTTCTGCACGACTTCAGCTTTCTTCGGCGGTAAAGGAAAGTTCGTCAACTTCTTCGAGACCGGCGACGAACTGTTCAATGTCATGAGCCGCATGGAGAACGAACTCAAAGTGAAGTCGTTCTTCGTGATGGACGAAAACTTCCTTCTGCATCGCGAGCGCGCCCTGCGTCTGCTGGAACTCATGAAACAGGAGCACAAGAGCTGGGCGCTCTCGGTCTTTGCGTCCGCCAACGCGATTCGCAAGTACACCATGCAGGAACTGGTGGAGCTGGGAGTGTCGTGGCTCTGGATGGGCCTGGAATCTCCCCGCGCCGGCTACAGCAAGTTGCAGGGCGCCGACACGCGCGAACTTACTCGCGAACTGCGCGAGCACGGCATCCGCGTGCAGGGCTCAACCATCATCGGCCTCGAGCACCATACCCCCGACAACATCCTCGCGGAAATCGAGCACGCCGTCTCCCACGACACCGACTTCCACCAGTTCATGCTCTACACTCCGGTGCCCGGCACTCCGCTCTATCAACAAATGTCAGAAGAAGGACGTCTGCTGCGCGATGTCGACTACGCCGACGTTCACGGCCAATTCAAATTCAACTTCAAGCATGCCGCGATCTCGCGCGAGGACTCCAAGCGCTTCCTTGATTGGGCTTTCTGGCGTGACTTTCAACTGAACGGTCCCAGCCTCTATCGCATCTCTCGAACCCTGATGGCCGGCTGGAAGCGCTACAAGGATTGGCCTGACGCCCGCGTCCGCGAGCGCTTCACGCGCGAAATGGGACGCCTCAGCGGCATCTACAGCTCAGCTCTGTGGGCGATGGAGCATCAGTTCAGGAAAGTCGATCGCAATGTCAGCCAGCAGATCGGTGCCCTGCGTCAGGAATTCAAACATGAATCGGGAATCCTATCGCGCATGATGCCTGCAGTCCTCGGCCCGGTCCTACTCTGGACCACGCGCCGCGAAGAGCGCCGCCTCGCCCGCGGGAAGACCTACGAACCACCAACAATTCTGGAGAGAAGCAACTGGGTGGAGGCGTAGCGGATTGGGGGCTGTGTTAAGCGCTACCGCCAAACGAAAGATGGGCGGGTAGGGGGCCGGTTTCGGTATAGCGAAGCAGAGAGACACCAAATCCCTCCCAGCCTGTCTCAAGAATTAAGACCTGGCCGTGTCCATTCCCGGACAGATCAAAGATATTGAGAATCTCTCCGACAGCACTGAAGTCGGGGGCGTAGCCGTCAAACGTTCGCAGCAGCTCAGAGTGGCCTGCATCCGCAACTTCCTCAAACAATGATGCCGGTTCCGCCCGGATCCAGTCGCTGAGAAGAAAAACTGGTTGTCCATCGACACTCCAGCTGGCACGAATGAACAGCCGAGGCATTTTATCTGGAGTCAACTGAAAGGCCCTGACATCGTATTTCAGTTTGGCTTCTCCGCTTCTGAGTTTCTTGTCGAAACCTCTCCACTGCTGAAATTGTGGGCTCAGATCTGGGTACTTCTGGTCAGAGCTTTCGTCCATGTACGTGAAATGGTGCATCCCAGCCAGCTCTTTCAGCATTCTCGCGTTGAGCAGCTCTTCCAGCCGTGGCCGAACGGCTGGCAAGAGGCTCCAGTCCGCCAATTCTCTCACTTCCGAAACGGTCTCTTTCGAAGGCTGCGCGTCGCTTGGTTCCTGGATTACGAAATACTGCTGCGAACAGGATTCAAATTCAGGTTGATCAGCTGGAACTACCTCGGCTATGAAACCTGCAATGGCGTTACCGACGACTTCCGCAACTACGGGGTGCTTGACTATCACAGTTATTCGCAAGGTGGGGGAAACACTCAGTCGCCACTTTTCTCCCGCGTGCGCCCGTTGGAATAGCTGCTCGTGATCCTGCACTGTTTTGCTGTCCGCGATCCAAATGCCTTCAGGGCCATTTTTGGCAACCGGAACTCCCAGTTCCGTAAGATTCTTCATCTCATCCCAATTGACTTCTATAGAAGCATCGTCGGCGCTGGCGGGGAAGAAGACCTGAGTCTTGTTGTATCGAAACGCGAGCAAAGCACTGCTACCAATTCCCTCCTCAGCGTTGGAGGAAGAGATTTCTTCGGGTCTTGACTGAGGTATCACGACAGGGGTCTGCGCCGCCGTTCCGGCGGATTCCGCCGACGCTCCGATTTTCTCTAGAGCCCTGTCGGCGGTCCCCGTGTTATGTCGTGAGACTACAGAATGAAAGCTCCAAACGCCTGCAGCCAGCAAAACGATTAACCCGGCAAGTATCCAGACCATCCTTTTCAATGGAGGCCTCCAACAGAATTAAAGGACGTTGACAGGTCATCTTCAACGGTACGATCGTCATACTCTATGAGTGATGTACTGGTGGGCGTTTTGGTCTGCTTATCCCGTCTTGCGGGCCGAGAGCAGGTTCAAAATCTCCCGCAGGCCCTGGCGGACGTGTTGAATCTCTGCCGTGGAGTTGCCCGGGAAGGGAATCGCGCCCTGCGACTTGTCTGACTTAATTTCGGCGCGCAGCTGCTGGCGCGCCCCCGAGATCGTGAATCCCTGCTCGTAAAGCAGTTGCTTGATGTGAAGGACGCTCTCCACATCGCGCTTGCGGTACATGCGCTGTCCCGTGCTGCTCTTGACCGGCTTCAGCTGCGGAAACTCCGACTCCCAGAAGCGCAGCACGTAGGCCGGCAAATGGCACAGCGTGGCCACTTCTCCAATGCGGAAATAAAGCTTATCGGGGATGAAGATCTCATCCGATTCGCGCTTCGCGGAGCCTTTTTTTCTCGCAGCCATTTTCGTGTGCTAAAGACTGTCTGGTTCGCCTATTGTGACACAGGTCCGCGGATTGCCATCCGGATTTTCGCGAAGCGATGGATATTATTCGGTACCTGCCGTCGGTGTCCGAGGCTCAATCGAGACGATCTCGGTCGCGCGTCCGCATCAGCCGAATACTGAATGCCGAGTGCCGCTGAGTACTCAAAAAGGAAAAGCCCCTCAAGAGGTGCTTCTCTTAAGAGGCCAGTGAACTTCAGGGTGTATGCGAGGTATCGTCTCGCGACGGTTAGTGTTTCTTCTTTTTTGCTTTCTTCTTCGTTGCCATGAAGGTTCCTCCGTTGAACGATTTTCCCTTGCAAAGGTGTGACTTGGGCCTGTGTACTCGAAAGGCCCACCCTACACGTAGTAGGCGAAGGCCCTATAACCCAAGATATTGCGGCAGTATGAACAAAGTGTCAACACAATTCTGCACAGCTGGCAACGTTTTGCTCGCGACGCTGGGCGTTGGGTGCTAGTCAGCTCGGTGCCGAAGATCGCAACCCAAGACCCAAGACCTGTCCGCGGATGCAGCCCGACCACGAATCCATTACACTGCGCCTCATGCCGCGCGATCCGGTTGAACTCGAAATCTTCAAGAACCTCTACCACTCCATCGCCGAAGAAATGGGAGCCGCTCTCCGCCGCACCGCCTTTTCCCCCAACATCAAAGAACGTCGCGACTACTCCTGTGCGGTCTTCGATAGCTCTGGCGAGGTCATCGCCATGGGCGACCACATGCCCGTTCACCTCGGATCGATGCCCATGTCCGTTCGCGCCGCGATCGACGCCTTCCTCATGGAGCCCGGCGACATCGTCATGCTCAACGATCCCTTCCGCGGCGGCACGCATCTGCCCGACATCACGCTGGTCGCGCCCGTCTACGTCAACGATGCTCGTGCAGCGCGGCCCTCTGCGAAATCCCGCAGCGCCCGCAAGCTCCCCGATTTTTACGTAGCTTCGCGCGCCCATCATGCCGATGTTGGCGGAGCCTATGCCGGTTCCATGGGCCTCTGCCGCGAGATCTACCAGGAAGGCGTCCGCATTCCTCCAGTAAAGCTGATGCACCGCGGTGCCATGCATGCCGACGTGCTCGCGATGTTGCTGAACAACGTGCGCACTCCCGAAGAACGCGAAGGCGACCTCGGGGCGCAGATCGCGGCCTGCCACACCGGCGCCGAGCGCCTCCGCGAGATCTGCCGCCGATACTCCACGCAGAGCGCCAAACGAGCAGCCTCCGACCTGCAGGATTATTCCGAGCAGTTGATGCGCGCCTTCCTTCAGCACGTTCCACCGGGAGAATATCGCGCCGAAGACTTCCTCGACGGCGATGGAATATCCGACCGTCCAATCAAGATCGCCGTCGCGATCACGATTCACCCGCGCAATCGCAAACGCGCGCGGCATGCGGTCACGGTCGATTTCACCGGCAGCGATCCGCAGGTCGAAGGAAGCGTGAATGCCGTAGCCGCGATTACTTATTCGGCGTGCTTCTACGTCTTCCGTTGCCTGCTCGCCGAAGATGTTCCCGCCGCGGCCGGGCTCATGCGGCCCATCCAGGTTATCGCTCCCGAGGGCACCATCGTGAACGCCCGCGCGCCCGCCGCCGTCGCCGGAGGCAATGTCGAGACCTCGCAACGCATCGTCGACGTATTGTTGCGAGCGCTGGCGCAGGCCATCCCCGATCGCATTCCCGCCGCCGCTTCCGGTACGATGAACAATCTCACCATCGGCGGCGCAATGCCGAACGTAAACGATCTATCTGCAAAAGAGCCGTTCGCCTACTACGAGACCGTTGCCGGAGGCATGGGCGCGCGCCCCGGCAAGCCCGGCGTCTCCGGCGTGCACACGCACATGACGAACTCGCTCAACACTCCCGCCGAGGCGCTCGAGTACGCGTACCCGCTGCGAGTTCGCCGTTACTCGCTTCGTGCAGGCAGCGGCGGAAGCGGCAAGTTCCGCGGCGGCGACGGAATCGTCCGCGAGATCGAAGTCCTCGCCGACTGCGAAGTGACGATGCTGGCCGACCGCCGTTTACGCGGACCGTGGGGCCTCGCCGGAGGAACCGCTGGTTCTCCCGGCAAGACTACCGTCGTCCGTCACGATGGCTCGGTCGAGCAGGTGCCCGGAAAGTTCAGCACCCGTCTGCGCAAAGGCGAGCGAGTCACGATTGAAACTCCCGGCGGCGGAGGCTGGGGGCGAGAATAGCTTGCTTCTGAACAGGTAGCGGCAGAGTTTCGGACAAGGGAGATCGCAATGCACATCCTCAAATCAGTTGGTGTAATGTCGTTCGCGAAAATCATGGGATTGATCTATGGCTGCCTGGGACTGATTTTCGTTCCGTTCTTCCTGCTCTTCGCTGTGATCGGGTCGTTCGCAGGCCAGGACAAACTGCCCTTTGCCGGGATTTTCGGCGTCGTGTTCGCGATTTTGATGCCGATTTTCTACGGCGCCATGGGATTCGTCATGGGCGCCATCAGTGCCCTGCTTTACAATGTGATCGCAAAATCGGTGGGAGGCCTCGAACTCGAATTAGAACTGCGGCCGTCAACGCTGTCCGCACCCTACCCGTTGATTCCTCCAGTCACTCCGAGCGTCTAATTCTTAGACGCAGAAAGGATGACCAAATGCCAACCGATCCCGCCGCCCACTACCTCGACGAAGCACGGCGCCAGATGCGCGGACACAAGCGCATGGGCGAAGGCGCAATGTCGCAACTCAAGGACGAGGATTTCTTCGTCACGCTCGACCCTGAGTCCAACTCGGTCGCAATTCTCGTCAAGCACTTGGCCGGCAACATGCGCTCGCGTTTTACCGACTTCCTCACCACCGACGGCGAGAAGCCCGACCGCTTTCGCGATCAGGAGTTCGAACTGACCCCTGCGACCACGCGCGCCGACGTTATGCGCTGGTGGGAAGAAGGCTGGTCCTGCGTCTTCGCCGCGATCGACACGCTCAAGCCTGAAGATGTGATGCGCACCGTAACCATCCGCGCCGAGCCACAGACCGTCCTGCAGGCCACTAACCGGCAGATCGCTCACTATGCCCAACATGTCGGCCAGATCGTCTTCCTCGCCAAGCATCTACGTTCCAGCGAGTGGAAGACACTGACGATTCCCCGCGGAAAGTCCGAGCAGTTCAAGAAAGTCGTCCCGAAATCCACCTGAGTCGACGAATTGAATGTTGCAGGCTGAGATGTTTGCGCAACTAAGGAAGAGCGGCCCTTCGAGGGCCGCGTAAGCGAGTCAGGTCGAAGCCGGCTTTAGCCGCCGTGGTCGCACTCCTCCACGCCCGCTACCCGGGTCCGAAGTACCGGTAATGTCCCGTAATCTTCCACTCAAACAGCACGTCCTCCATTTTCGGACCCTCGCCGATGTTGTGAACAATCATGTAGCGCCCGCTCCAGCGCGCCTTCTGATCCACCACGATTCCGATATGCGGCACGCCCCTGCCCAAGTCCCATGTAACAAGGTCGCCGGGCGCATAATCCTCCGCCCTGTTGGTGATCGGTAGAGACTCTCCCTTCCGCTCGAAGAAAACCATCAGGTTCGGCACTCGCCGGTGGTCAATGTTTGAGTCAGGATGCGCCAGCAGCCACCGCCGCTTATTGGGATACGCCGCGAAATTCTGCACCATGTCCTCATGAACTTCTTTCTGCAGGTCAACTCCCACGGCGCGATAAGACCGAATAATCTCGTCGGTGCAGACTCCCGTGTCAGCGGGAACATCGCCGCCAGGGTAAGGGATGCGAACGTACTCGGAGACATAGCGCACCGAATGATGTGTGCGTTCGATCGCGGCGGCAACGAGGCGTCGCGTGAACTCCTGCCGCGAGACCGGCGCGGCTGGCCTCGTCTGCCCGGCTCCCCAGGCGCCGAGTCCACTCAGCGCGGCCACCAGGATTACCGTCGTTTTCATCCCTCGCATGGGCCCGATTGTAACGGCATCCGCAGCAGAGCAGAATAGAACGCGCAGGTTAAATCGCTCTCCGGTGCTAAAATCATACGTTTTGTGCGTGCATCATTTTTTCAGTACCGATATTACAGGTGGCAATCATGGCGGGGACAACGAGCGAACGAACAATGCTGGCGGTGGTCAAGGCCGAGTCCGCGCCCGGTGCGGATGTTCGTGAGGTGAAGATCCCCGCCTTCGGTCGTAACGAAGTCCTCGTCAAGGTTAAGGTTGCCTCCATTTGCGGTACCGATCTGCACATCTACAACTGGGACCGCTGGGCGCAAAACCGGATCCACCCTCCGCTCATTCCCGGGCACGAATTCTGTGGCGAGGTCGCCGCCTTCGGCGACGAGGTCACCAGCGTCAAGGAAGGCGACTTCGTGTCCGCGGAAATGCACGTGGCCTGCGGCAAGTGCCTGCAGTGCCGAACCGGCGAGGCCCACATCTGCCAGAACGTGAAAATTATCGGCGTCGACGCCAACGGAGCCTTCGCCGAATATGTCGTCATTCCTGAGTCGAATATCTGGAAGCTCGATCCCGCCATCCCCCTCGACTACGCTTCGATTCTCGATCCGCTCGGTAACGCCGTCCACACCGTGCTCGCCGGAGAGATCGCCGCGAAAAGTGTTGCCATCACCGGCTGCGGCCCTATCGGCCTCTTCTCCATAGCAGTCGCAAAAGCCGTCGGCGCAACTTCTGTTTTCGCGATCGAAGTCAACGAGCACCGCGCCCGCGTCGCACGCGAAATGCAGGCCGACTACGTGCTCAATCCCGCGAAAGAGAACGTCAACGCCATCATCATGGAAAAGACTGGTGGCCTCGGCGTCGACGTAGTCCTCGAAATGGCGGGCCATCCCGATTCCATTCGCACCGCGTTCGACATCGTCCGCCGCGGAGGCAGAATCTCCCTCCTCGGCCTGACCTCGAAACCCATCTCGCTGAATTTTTCCGAGGACATCATTTTCAAGGGCATCACCGTGCAGGGCATCAATGGCCGCCGCATGTACCAAACCTGGTATCAGATGACGGCTCTGCTCAAGAGCGGCAAACTCAACCTGCACCCCGTGATCACCGACCGCATTCCGATGAAAGATTTTTCCCAGGCCATGGAGCGCCTGAAAACCGGAGAAGCCAGCAAGATCCTGGTCTATCCCAACGGCGTGCGATGAGTGTGCTCGTGTGGCGCGGGCGCCCCCGCCCGCGGCGTTTCGCTCGCGGTGCCGATGCCGACTGAACCGCAGTAAGACGTACTGGAAGTGAACAATGAGTCTCGACGCATTCGTACGCTGCACATGCATCCGCGATGGCCGCGCCAAGCCCCATCCGTTTCCTGACAGACTCATGTGGGACGAGACGGGCTCCCCGTCTCTCTCCGGCGATCCTACCGACGAGGAATGGGAAGCGCACGATACCTGGGTGCAGCAATCCTGCGAGCATGAGGGCTATCTTGTTTCAGAATTTCTGGGCAACATCACCCGCGCGCAGCACGTGCGTGAATTTCTTCGCGGTCTGCAAGGAAACCCGGGCCCGAAGTTTCCCATTCTCCTGAAAAAAGTTGTCTACGACGGCACCCACACCGGCGACTGGATTCCCGTCAAAGAATCTCCCGCGCTCTTGCGCGAAGTCGATCTCGTGCTAGGTTCAAGCGACATTCTGACCGAGAGCGAAAAAGAATTCTTCGACAGTATGAAGCGCCTCTGCGAAGCCAGCATCGCCACGGGAAATCCGATTCTGTTTTGAAGGTCAAACCCTGTCGCCGCGGATTCGCACGGATCTCCACGGATCTGCAAATCTTGGTGTCGCTGGTTGGGATCCCGCTCCGGTATTAGACTTAAGTTGTTCTTCGATCCGCGTTCATCCGCGCAAATCCGCGGCGACAGTTTTTCCGAGGCTCTTCCATGACGACCGCAACTCGCACCAACCCGCTCTCCTACCTCACGGACCAGCTCAACGATCTCAAGGCCAAGGGCACGCACTTCAAGCTGCGCGTGCTCGACGACGAGCAGGCGCCCGTCTGCACCTTCGATGGAAAGAGAGTCATCAACCTCGCGTCCAACAATTATCTGGGATTAACCACGCATCCCAAGCTGCGCGAAGCCGCCCTCGAAGCCACACGCAAGTTCGGCGTCGGATCGGGCGCCGTCCGCACCATCGCCGGCACAATGAAAATTCACATGGATCTCGAAGAAAAAATCGCGCGCTTCAAGAATGTCGAAGCCTGCGTCGTTTTTCAATCTGGATTCGCGGCGAATGCGGGCACAGTTTCAGCGGTTCTCGGCAAAGATGACTTCATCATTTCCGACGCTCTCAATCACGCGTCCATCATCGACGGCGCGCGCCTTTCGAAAGCCAAGATTCTCGTTTTTCGCCACAAAGACATCGCTCACGCGGAAGAGCAGTTAGCCAGCATCAAAGATCAGCCCGGCAAGAAACTCCTCATCACCGACGGCGTCTTCTCCATGGACGGCGACATCGGCCCGCTCCCCGCTCTCTGCGACCTCGCCGAAAAATACGGCGCCATCATGATGGTCGACGATGCGCACGCCTCCGGAGTTCTCGGCCGCAACGGCCGCGGGACCATCGATCATTTCAACGTGCACGGACGCGTCGACATCCAGGTCGGCACGCTCTCAAAAGCCATCGGCGCGCTCGGCGGATACGTCTGCGGCACTCGCGACCTCATCGACTTCCTGTATCACCGCGCGCGACCGTTCCTGTTCTCCACCTCGCATCCGCCGTCGGTCGCAGCCACCTGCATCGCGGCGTTCGACGTTCTGGAGAACGAACCCGAGCGTATGGAAAAACTCTGGGAGAACACTCGCTACTGGAAAAAAGAACTCGGCCTGCTCGGCTTCGACATCGGCGGCCGCTCCACGCCCGCAAGCGAAACTCCGATCACGCCGATCATCATCGGCGACGGCAAGCTCACCATGGACTTTTCCCGCGAGTTGTTCAAAGAAGGCGTCCTCGGCACCGGCATCGCCTTCCCCACAGTCCCCGAAGGCAAAGCCCGCATCCGCACCATCATGACCGCGACCCACACGAAAGAAGAACTGGAGAAAGCGCTGGAAGTGCTGAAGACCGTTGGGAAACGGATGGCCATTCTGAACTGAGTAGCGCCGCCGTCCCGGCGGCTGTCGCGGGGGCGTCTCGCCCCCGTGCTTGGAAAGCTCGGCCCCTACTCCGGCAGCACCTCAATCGCCGTCACCGTCGCATACCGCGTCACCGGCACAAACTCCAGCAGCAACTTCCCCTGCGCGTTCGGCTCCAGGCCCTCAATCCTGCGCACCAGCGGACGATTCTCTCCAGCTTCTTCGAGAATATTCAAATTCGCCAACACCGTCTTCCCATTGCAGAAGACATTGAACACGCGCGCCCCGGCCGCGCCAGGCCCCTCCGCAGAACTCGGGTCAGCACGATTCGCGCCCTGACCGTGATGTTCAATGAAGTACAGCGTCACCGTGTAACGTCCCGCGGCAACCGGGATCGCGTAAGAGAAATGTCCCCAGCGCTCGGTCTCGTAAAATTCAGGATCATCCGTGCCGGCCGCAGGTTCCTGGCTGGTCGCTAACTGTCCACCTTTGAAGTACGTGTCAGGACTCCACCAGTGGCTGTCGTCGGAGTAATACGGCACATCGCGAGCCACAATGCGGACAGGTCTGACACGTCCGCGAACTCCTGGCAGAATTTCAATCGCCGAAACCATCGCACTGCCGCCCTTCCCAGAAGAGAAGCTGAGATGCAACTGGCCATCGGCAGCGGGGGAAATGTCGTGAAACACTTTTACCTCGGCGGTGCGGTCACCTCCCGAGTCCGCCAGCACATCGAAGTCATGCAGTAGCACTTGCCCATTGGCCGCGACATTCATGATACGGCTGCCCTCGCCGCCGCTGCCCACGTTCTCCGGTCCGTAGAAAGTCTCAGCGAAGTGCAGGTGCAGTTCGTATGTGCCTGCCTTTAGCGGGACGTTGTACGCGAAGTCGCCCTGCCGGCTGCTGCGATAAATAATCGGATCCTGCGTCCGCCAAATGTGCTGCACCGCTTCAGCAACGGAGGCGCCTCCGGAGAAATATATGTCCGGATTCCACAACTTCCCCGCGTGATCGACATACTTACGGCTGGCTCCCCCGAGGATTCGAATCTCGTCGCCCACGGGAAGCCCAACGACCGCCTCCGGAGCAGGTTCCTGAAACTCATGAGCCTGAAACTCATGAGAAGGACGAGCAGCCGGCTGCGGTCTCGGCGTTTCTCGAGCGAGGAACGCAAGACTCAGCACAATGGCGACAATAAAGGCCCCACCCAACAGCCATGCAATCTGCGGACGCTGATGCCAGGCTGTCTTCTCCACAACGTCACGATCTTCCGGCGTTGCAGGATTCGCCGCATCCGAACCTGCGATCGCTACTCTTTGGAATGCCGGCACGTACTGCCCCAGCGGTATCGTGATGTGAATGGGGTGCCCGGCGCCTTCCGACGCGTAGTAATCCGCCAGCCGCTTTCGCAAGCGGTTAGCCTGAACACGAACCACCGAATCCGTGTCCTGATCGAATGACTCACGCCGGTCAAACACATCGAGCGCGACCGAATACTCCTTGATCTGGTCGGTTTCTCCGGCGAAGGTTTTCTCGCACAGGTAGGAAAGCAGATGAGTCAAAGTTGGCGTCCGGGAAAAAAGAGGGGACCCCAGGACCGCGCGCAATTCGCCGCGCTCCGCTTCCCAGCCAACCGATTCCGAGGTAGTCGAAGGCACCTTAATACCTGCCCTAACGTCGGGCCTTCTATTCCCGTTATACGCCTCGTGGAGTGTTCTGGTTCAGTTGCAAACGGTTACGTAACCCTTGTAACCCCCTGTGATTTGAATCCGCTTAACAACCGCGGCCCGCCAGAAACTTCCTGCCAACCCATTGCCGCAGTGTGAGATACCCTCCCAGGCCCGCGTAACAGCAGCGCCGTAGCTCTCATGTAGCAGGTATAGCGTTGTGGCCCGCGAAAATCAGCGCAATAACTGGGGCAGATGCGGAGAGCAGATCGCCGGGGCAAGGGCACAGCCCAGACCGGAACAGAGGCAACTCCGGAAAGGGAGGCAGATTATGAAAAACACCGCACTCAGAATCGGGTTGGCCGCGATGCTGGTGGCGTCGAGCTACAGCTTCGCCGACAGCGTTCCCGAGCAACAGCAAGTCAGCAAAGATTCCATGACCGTAACCCAACTGGAAAAGGCCGGAGATGACGCCCGCGCGCGAAAGGATTACATCCAGGCCATCGACTATTTCGAGACGGCAATTCGAAAGGATCGCAAGAACTCCGATCTATATAACAAACTCGGTCTCGCGGAACTGAAGATGGACAATCTCGCCGAGGCTCGTCGGAATTTCGAAAGCGCAATCAAGCGTAATCCCAAGAATGCGGAAGCCGTCAACAACCTCGGCGCCGTAGACTACATGAAGAAGAACTATGGCTCCGCTGCCAAGAACTTCAAGAAAGCGGTCGCCCTCGAGGAAACGCGCGCCACGTTCCACGTGAACCTTGGAGCGGCGTGGTTCAGCCAGAAGAAACTGGATCGCGCCATTGCGGAATACAGCCGTGCTCTCGAACTCGATCCTGAGTCTTTGACTCGAAACGCCAAGGCCGGCGTCGCGGCCCAGATCTCGAGTCCGGAAGAGCGCGCCCGCTACTCCTACATGCTGGCCAAGATCTACGCCAGGCGCGGCGATGTCGAAGGCTGCCTGCAGTGCTTGAGGAAGGCCAAAGAAGACGGCTATCGCGATCTCGCGAACGTTTACAAGGATGAAGAATTCGCCAAGATGCGCGAGAACCCGCAACTGCACGAAGTAGTCCCGCCGCCAGAGAAATAAGCAGGCTCATGGAGGGGCGGACGCCTTCGTCCGCCCCTCAGCCCATCCGTAGGGCCGCGCCAGCAAACCAATGCATCGCGCATATGGCCTGACCTCAGCCGAAACGCGTACCGCCATACGCAAGTCTATTTCTCTACTTCGAATCAAACAGCGGCCGCGCCATTTCCTCCGGAGACGCTGTCTCCAGATTCTCCGCCTTCCATCGCATCGCGGCCGTGATTCGCGTTCGCCCGCTCGGATGATCGTAGAAGATAAATTCCTCGATAGGGCCGGGATCGAGCTTCCGATATTCTCCCAGCAGCATATCCACATTCGCCTCGCCATCGGGCTGCCGCGCCGCATTCAGACCATACATGTCCGCCTCGAACTCCATCGTGCGCGTGATGGTATTAGTCACCGGCGTCATCACAAAAAAGTAGAGGGAGAACACGATCACCGCCAGCGGCAGCACCGCGATATCGGTTATTCCCCGCACTCCCCACGCCTCTCCCCAGCGTGCGAGGGCCGCGTGAATGCCCCAGTTCAAAAACGCAAATCCGATCACGATTACCACTCCAATCATGACCAGTCCCTTGTACTCATGATTGAGAACGTAATGGCCCATCTCGTGGCCCATCGTCGTTTCAATCTCCGGCAAAGTGCACCGTTTCAGCAAATTGTCATTCAACGAAATTCGCAGCGTCCCGGCAAAGCCGCTGACGTTCGCGCTCACTCGATCCGATTGCCGCGACGCGTCGAACTCGTACACATCCGTCGCGGGGATCCCGTTCGCGCGCGCCAGGCTGAGGATGGGATCCTTGATTTTCGGATCCTGCAATTTCTTGTACTGGTTGAACAGCGGCGAGATGTACACCGGCGCAATCAAGCTCGTAAACGCAGCAAACACGATCATCAGGCCTGCGCCCCACACCCACCAGTTCTGCCCAAGCCGACGCACCAGCCCGAACAGCGGCACCATCAGGATCGCTCCGAGCACCACTCCAACGGCGAGTCCCACCAGCTGATCCCGCATCCACGGACCGAACGTCTGATTCAGCAGTCCATACCTGTGTTCGCGAAAGTAACCCTCATACATCGTGAGCGGAAATGTCAGCACAGAAGTCACAACAATGAACTGCATCCAGTACAGCGCGGTCTGCAGCGGCAGAAAGCGAGTGATCCGCTCGGTCAGGTTCCGCATTCCCGCCGACAGCCTGAAATGCAGCAGCAGCCACATGACGAAGACGCTGGAGAGAAAGTCCCACAGCAGCAACCAGTAGCCGCCTTCGAAATAAGCATCCGACTGGGCGCGCCGGGCCGGAGGCATCTTGGCCAAATAAGCATCCACCGCAGCCTTGATGTCGAAAGGCTTGGCTGAGGCGCCATTCACAGCAGATGGCGCCGCGGGCGTTCCCATCGAGTTCTGCGCCGTCGCCATCGTCCCAAACATCGCGGCAAACAGCAGTACACCAGCAACAACGAATCGGACGGTGCTGACCATGAGGCCTCCGTTCAACGCTGAGGAGTATACGCTGCCTGAAATTGGAGATGAGGATTAGTCCGCTCGATAAACGATCTGTCCGTTCACTATCGTCGCCACAACTTTTCCGGTGAACTGCCAGCCGTCAAACGGAATGTTGTGCGAAAGTGAGCGCGACTTGGCGGCTTCGAACGTCCAGCGCTTCTTGGGATCAAAAATCGTGACATCGGCGAAGTTGCCGCGAGCCAGCGATCCTCGCCCGCGCAGATCGAACACCCGCGCCGGACCCGCCGTGAAAAGTTCGACGATGCGAGTGAGCGGAATCTTATGATCGCGATAAAGTTTCGTGATCGCGAGCGCTAGCGCCGTTTCCAACCCGGTGATGCCGAAGCTGGCACGCTCAAACTCCACCTGCTTCTCGTGCGCGGCATGTGGAGCGTGGTCGGTTGCGATCGCATCCACGGTGCCGTCCGCCAGCGCAACTACAATCGCCTCGCGATCGGTCGCCGAGCGCAGCGGCGGATTCATCTTGAAATTTGTGTCGTATTCGCCAACGTTTTCGTCAAGGAGCGTGAAGTGATGCGGAGTGACTTCGCAAGTTACGCGGGCCTTGGCCCGCTTTCCGCGCCGCACCGCCTTAAGCGCATCGGCCGTCGAAAGATGCGCCACGTGCAGCCGCGATTCCCGAATCTGCTGTGCGAGCGTCACGTCCCGATCAACGACAGTCGCCTCCGCCGAAGCGGGCATCGCCCGCAAGCCCAGCCGGAAGCTCGTCGCCCCTGCATGCATCGAACAATTCTCGGTGACGCGTGTATCTTCCGCATGCTGCACCACCGGGAAATTCAATTCGGCCCCCAAGCGCAGCGCCATCCGCATCACGTCGTCGTCAAGAATCGGCTTGCCGTCGTCGGTGACCGCGACCGCTCCTGCACGCTGCAACGCGCTGAAATCGGTAAGCGTTCCGCCCCGGCTGCCGCGCGTCGCCGCCGCGATCGGAAAGACATTCACCACCGCCCCACGCTCAGGATTCCGCAGCCACGCCACCCACTCCGCGCTGTCGACCACGGGCGCAGTGTTCGGCATCGTGCACACCGAAGTAAAACCTCCAGCCGCCGCCGCCGCAGTTCCCGAAGCGATCGTCTCTTTGTAACTCTGCCCGGGCTCCCGCAGGTGCACGTGCAAATCAATAAACCCGGGCGCAACGATCAGCCCACGCGCGTCGAACTTCTCGTCAGCCCCGCCGCGAATCTTATTGGGCAGCGCAACTTCCGCCACTCGCCCATCGCGCAGCAGCACGTCCATCGGCGCATTGATCTTTGCCGCCGGATCCACCACCTGCCCGCCCTTAATCAGCAGGCTAGCGCTCTCCCGTTTATGGTTCTTAGTCAGCATTCAGCGCTGTTCCGCCTCATCCGTGTGAATCCGTGCAAATCCGTGGCTCACTTCGCCTTCCCCAACGCTCGCGCCAGAATCGCCATGCGCGTCGGCACTCCGTTGTGTACTTCATCCACAATCACCGACTGCGGCCCATCCGCAACTTCCGCCGTCAACTCCAATCCGCGGATGATCGGCCCCGGATGCATCACAATCGCATCGCGTTTCGCGAGTTTCAGCCGCGTCTCCGTCATCTGGTAGCGCGCAATGTAATCCTGCAAGCGAATCTTCTGTCCCTCAAGCCGCTCCTTTTGCACGCGCAGCAACATCACCACATCCGTACCGCGCAGCGCATCTTCTATATGGCGAGTCACGCGCAGCCCAGGCGCAAGTGTGACGGCAATGTCCGGCACGAACTCAGGAGGCCCGCACAGTGTGATCTTCACTCCAAACTTCGTCAGCAAATGGCACGCACTCCGCGCGACCCGGCTATGCAGAATGTCGCCGATGATCGTGATCTGCAATCCCTTCAAAGTTTTCTTGTGCTTGAGAATCGTATACGCATCGAGCAGTGCCTGCGATGGATGCTCGTGCATGCCATCCCCCGCATTGATCACCGGGATATCGAGATGCCGTGCCATCAAATGCGGCGCGCCCGCTGACGGGTGCCGCATCACGATGCAATCCGCGCCCACCGCCCGCAGCGTGTACCCGGTGTCGAGCACCGACTCGCCTTTTTCAATGCTCGATCCCGACGACTGCACAAGCGTCGTCATCGCGCCCAGCGATTTTGCGGCGAACTCAAACGAGGAACGGGTACGGGTGGAGGCTTCGTAAAACAGAAGTACGATACGCTTGCCGCGGAGCAGCGGCCGCGCTTTCACCGGATTCATGCGGCGGGCCAGTTTCAGCAGGCCCACTATGTCTTTCGCCTCGAGATGTTCAATCCCAAGCAGCGAACCGCGTGCGGGCGTATTCATCGGAAAAAGTGCAAACGGTGCATCATACGCGGCAGACGGGTTGGCCGCAAGAGTCGCTTCGCATCGATGAAGAAATTCAACAACTAAGCTTTATTCCTGCGCCCGAGCAAGGCTCCGCCCAGTGCGCCTCCAACCGCCGCCAGCACAATCGCAATAACAAAGGCCGAAATCACAGCAAACACCATCAAAGCCTCGAGTCCATCGGGGCTTTTGAAGCGCTCCAAAATCGCCAGGGTTTGCGGATCGCTGGTGCGCGACGCGGCTTGATCGATGACTGCCAACAAAGCCTTCCGCAGCTCGGGCCCCTTGTGCTGAACCAGAACCACCACTGCTTCCAGAATCGCTGACATCGCAAACCAAAGCAGGCCTCCCAAGGCGCCAAGCCGGGCTCCTGTGTTGGCGTTGATCACTGTAGTAGACCTCCGCTGGCGATAAAACAACACTGCCAGGAAGCCAACGCAGACCATCGCTACAAACGGATATAGCCCAAGAGACATCAGCAACGACGCCACCAGGGCCGCAAGCGCGCACGGCCTCAGCGCATCCGACCAGCTCATGGGAAGCGCCAGCACGGGAACCGTGTCTGACGCGGGCAGTACTGCGGCGGGCATCGGAGTCGCAACGTCTGCGGCCAATGCAGCCGCGGGCACGGGCTCGGAGATCACAACGCGAATTTGCGGCGCCGAGCAATGCGGACAGAAAGGAATTCCTTCTTCCACCGTCTGTCCGCACCGATAGCAGGGTTGCTCCATGAGACCGAAAGAAGGGCTTTCCCTAGACAGTACCGCACGGTGCGAGACGAAGGCAAGATCACCCGATCAGGTCGGCGATCTCCGTGCTGCGTGATGCTGTCAGCGCAAAATCCATGCCCGAAGCGCTAGAGCGGCCTAGATCTCCCCCCGCTTCCCCCTCGTGTAGACATACACCAGGGCGAACGTGGTTCCCTTGCTCGCATCGCCGGGCTCGACCGACACGACGTGCTGGTTGTCCTCCGTCCCGACCTTCAATTCCACAACCGGACCGGAGTCCTCTTCGCACTTCAACTCTCCGTCTTTCGAATCCTTGTCGTCGTGCACATCCACGTCGCCCCCATGCTTCTGCGAATGGCACTCCAGAACTTTCCCGAACTTTTTCAATTTGCCGCGATAGAAATCAATGACCTTCGCCGGAGGATCGTCCGACTGGTACTTTGCGACCATCAACTTCATGCCAAAGCTCTCGGTCAAGATTCCAAAATTGACCGGATCATTGTCCTTCTCCTGCTTAGGACGGGCACCCGGATATAACGGCAGCCCCTGCTTCCGCGCGTCAGCATCTTTGCCAACGTGCATATCACCCACCGAACTGCGAACGTCGAAAGATTTGTCTTGAGAGTCGGATTGCTGCGCGAAGGCGGGCAGGCCCAAGATTACACTCAGCATCAAAGCGGGCATCAACTGTCGAACCATAGACTCCTCCTGAGAAAGCAGCGCCTCTAAATATCCGCGTCCTTGCCATGTGTACGCACGTAAACGAGTGAAAAGCTCGATCCCTTCCCATCCGGCTGAACGGCAACAATGTGCTGATTCTCCTTCGTGCCCACTTTCAATTCAACGTTCGTGCCGCTCGCTCCATTGCACGTCAATTCATGAGAGCCGTGGTCGGACCCCTTGATGTCCGTATCCACATCCAGATGGCTCGTATGACACACCAGTACGTTTCCATACTTCTTCAACTGCTCCTGATAAAACGCCACCAGCTTGGCTGGTGAATCATCCGACTCATATTCAAGGGCCACCACTTTCAGCCCGAATCCAAAGCCTGAGATGTTCACATTCGCGCTCTTGTCGTCGCCGCTGGAATCCTTTTCTTTCGGCCGCGCTCCCGGATAGACTGCCAGCCCCACATCCGCGACATCGGCCCCTTTGCTCACGTGAATGCCGCCCACCGGCGTGCTGATGTCGACCTGCTTATCCTGCCCGTTCTTCTCTTTCTTCACATTCACGCTGCAAGCTGGCAGCAGCAAACTCGCGCCGACTGCGCACGCCAATGCAAACACGCTAACAACGTGCATCTCAGTTCTGCGCATGTTGAGCTCCTCCATTGCCGCCCGGTGCCGGGCGTTCAATACCCGCCCCGCGCTGCGCAACATTCGGAATCGTCACCGGCAGATGGCCGCGAATCGGAATCTCCCCAAACAGCGCCTTTACCGCCGCCACCTCTGACACCGTCGCGTTGGAAAATGTGCACATATAATTCTCGATCTTCGGAAAATCGCTGGCTAGGTACGGATTCCCCATCGCCACGATCGCCGTCTTCCCCGCCGCACGATAGAGCAATTGCTGCAGCAAAATGCCAGTCGCGTCCGCCATCGCCACCGAGTTCCCCACTTTCCCTGCGGTCGGAATTACGTACACGGCAGCGACTACTTTCTGCGCCTCGTCGACCGCCTTCAGAACCTCATCGCTCATCCCCGCTGCGACCCGCGGGTCGACGTAAATCACCCGCGCATCAGGAATGCGGGCGCGAAACTCCCGCCCAAACGCTCGCCCAGATTCCGTGCGCACGTCGTCAGAAAAGAGAACCGCCACAATCTGATTGTGGGTCTCCTCCACGGTTGTATACGGAAGCCCGGCCTTCGCGGTTCCTTTTGATTTCAGGGGCAAAACCTGGCCATTGTCGCGCACCAGCGTGATCGCCGAATCTGCCACCTGCTGCCCAAACGCAATGTTCTCCGGCTTCCCGACCGAGTTCGCAATTGTGTTTAGGTCCACCATGCGAGCCTCATTCAGCCCGACAGAAGCCTTTATTTTCAGGATTTTGAGCACGGACTGATCAAGCCGTCGCCGCGGGATTTCCCCCGACTGCACCGCCTTGAGCATCGCCTCGTAGGACGCTCCCAGGTCCGCCGGAATCAGCAGCAAGTCATTCCCAGCCTTGAAAGCTTCGACCGCGGCCCGCCCAATATCGTTGGCAAAAAGATGCGTCAGACCGGCCATGTCCAGAGCATCGGTAACGATCAGCCCCTTGAACCCAAGCTGCTTTTCCAGAAGATCGGAAACGACAGCCGTAGAGATCGTCGCCACATGGTTCGGATCGGCATCGAGTGCCGGCACGGTCACATGCGCCACCATCACCGAATCGACGCCCGCGGCAATCGCCTGCCGAAACGGCGGCAGTTCAATCGATTCCAGGTGCGCGCGGTCCACGTTGACGCTAGCGACGCCAAGATGCGAGTCGGTCGCCGTGTCACCATGCCCGGGAAAATGCTTCACTGTGGTTAACATTCCCCCCTCATGCGCGCCCTTGATGTATGCCGAGACCAGATCCCCAACCTGCTTCGGATCCTCCCCAAACGACCGCGTGTTGATGATCGGATTCGCCGGATTCGAATTCACATCCGCGTCCGGAAAAAAATTCCAGTGAATCCCCACTGCTCGCGCTTCCTGCGCCGTGATGCGGCCAAACTCTTCCGCGTCTTCGATCTTGCCATCCGCGCCGAACGCCATCGCATGGGGAAAGTTGCTCGTCCCCTGCAGCCGCGTGGAAACTCCGCGCTCAAAGTCCGCCGCAAACAGCAACGGCAGCTTCGAATCATGTTGCAGCCGGTTCAGCAGCTCCGCAGCCTCATACGGTTCGCTGCGCAAAAGAAATGGACCGTCCACGTGCACCGTCATCGCAAACGATCCAACGTGATACTTCTCCATTGCATCGCGCAGCTGCAGATATTCCGGACTCTCCACGTTCAAGAAACTCGCCCGGCACCAGATCATAAAAAGCTGACCGATCTTCTCCTCCACGCTCAGCTTGCGCAGAGTCTTCTCCGCCCACTCGCTGCCCTTGCGCGTGAGGTGAATGGTCGAAGGCTGTTGATGTTTCTCTTTATCCTTGGCAAATGCAGGCAAGCTAATCGTGAGTGCAAGAAGAATGGCAGCTAAGATTCGCGGCATAGCAGGAACGATAGCAGAAGTCTCGGCACCCAGACTCAGTTTTCAGATCAGTGTTTATCCGTGTGAATCCGTGGCAAAAAGGTTTCGACCTGAGCCAGAGCCTCGCGTTGAATCGAAGACTCATCCCCAAATCCTCGCAACCACTCCACCTCCGGCTCTCGCCGAAACCACGTCATCTGCCGCTTCGCATAATTGCGATGTGCCTGCTGTGCCGCGAGCAGGGCCTGCTCGCGCGTGAGTTCTCCGCGCAGGACCTGAACTGCCTGTTTGTACCCGAGAGAACCCAGCGGCCCCGCGCCCGCACCGTACCTCTGCAGCAAGCCTTGCGTTTCCTCGATCAACCCATTCTCAAACATCATCCGCGCGCGCAGGTTGATTCGTTCATACAGTGCCGCCCGATCAGGATCCAACCCGATTCGTACAATCCGAAATCCCGTCAGCGGATCTCGCCCCCGCTGCCACAACTCGCTCATCTTCTGCCGCGAAGCTAGACAAACTTCGATCGCGCGAATCACCTTGGGCACGTCATTCGCGTGGATTTTCTCCGCCGCCGCGCGATCAATCCGTAGCAGAATCTCATGCAGGTATTCAGCTCCACGCTTCGCCGCCCGCTCGCGCAATCGCTCCCGCAATTCCTCTGACCGTTGCGGACCCGCAAAAAGCCCATCGAGCAACGCCCGCAAGTACAGCCCCGTCCCGCCAACCACAATCGGCAAATGACCGCGGCCGCGAATCTCCGCCAGCACTTCCCGCGCCTGCCGCGCATATTCCCCGGCAGTCATCGCCTCGGTCGGGTCGACAGAATCAAACAAATGATGCGGCGCCTTCGTCCGTTCCGCGGCGCTGGGCTTCGCCGTGCCAATATCAAACTCGCGATACATTGCCACCGAATCGCAGTTGACGATTTCTCCCGCGAACTTCTCTGCCATCGCCAGCGACAACGCCGTCTTTCCGCTCGCAGTCGGTCCAAGAACGACCACCAGCAACGGTTCCGGAGCACCGGCCTCGCGTTGCGTGCCCACGTTCAGCGCAGGCTCCAATGGATGGTGTGCCAGTAGCGAACCAGCGTCAGAATCAGCAACGTCACCGCGATCAGCAGCAGCCCCGTAGTCTCCGACGCGTACACCGCATGTCGGTGGTGCTTGTGATCGTCCTCAGGAGGAGTGTCGGGCACGCGGATATTGTAGCGCCGGTTGTGGAGAGGGTCTTGGATCTTGGGGTTGGGTCTTAGGTCTTAGGTTCGAGTTATAGGACATACCCCGCCAAAGACCTAACACCTAAGACCTCACATCCCAGACCTAGCCCATGACCTAAGACCCCGGTGCTACACTACGGCGTCGTCCATGCCCGTGCCCCCCAACAACAGCAACATCGCGCGTTTCGGAGTCTTCGAGCTCGACCTCAGCGCCGGCGAACTCCGCAAGAGCGGTGTCAAGCTGCGCCTGCAAGGCCAGCCCTTCCAGGTGCTCGCGTTGCTCCTCGATCGCGCCGGCGACGTAGTCACACGTGAAGAATTGCAGCAAAGCCTCTGGCCCTCCGACACCTTCGTCGATTTCGACCACAGCCTCAACACCGCTATCAACAAGGTCCGTGAAGCCCTCGGAGATTCCGCCTCCAGCCCTCGCTACGTCGAAACCCTCGCCCGCCGTGGATACCGCTTCATCGCCCCCGTGCAGCACGACTCGCCACCCGTCCCCACGAACTCGGTTCCGACTGCGCCCACCGCGCCGGATCGCCCTGCCGTGATCCTGCATCCCGAACTCGAAGTTCCCATCCCGCGCCGCACCATCACTCGTGGGCTCTTCGCTCTTACACAACTGATGTACCTGTGTTTCTACCTGGCTGCGCTGATTCGGCTCCACGCGATTCAAGGTATCGCGGATTCTTTTCTTCCACCCTGGGCCGCGATCACCCTCGTCGGCGCGGTCATGGTGACCGCCGGCGTCGGCATTCCTCTGCGCTGTTACCTGATGTCGGCTGTCGGCTTCGACTACCAGCGCCTCGGAGAAAAATTTCGCCAGCTCTTCCCCTTTGTCCTCGCGCTTGACCAACTCTGGGCCGTTGCCCCCTTCCTGCTAATGGAGAAGATCGGCCTGGGAGCGGCGTTCGCCGTCAGCGCCGCCTTGCTCTACCTGCCCTTTTCCGAGCGAACCCTCATCCGCATGGCCTACGTCGAACCCCCGCAAAACTAGCCGTCGCATTTCCATGGAACCAATCTCACCAATCGCACGTACTTCCGTCTAAGAGGCGGGCAGGCGTGTGCTCGCCCTGCAGGAGGATCTCTTCATGAAACGCATCGGCCTCACACTTCTTCTTCTCACCCTCGCGGCCACTCTGCCCGCTCGTGCCGACGAATGGTCGAAGACCTACAACATCAGCGGCAAGCCCGACCTCCGCATCGAAACGTCCGACGCCAACATCCGCGTCACCACCTGGGATCAGAACACGATTGAAGCCAAGGTCATCACGACGCGCTACAAGATCGGCGAAGATGGCATCCGCATCGAAGAGCACCAGACCGGCGACTCCGTTGAAATCGAGGTCCGCTATCCTCATCACAACATCACCATCAATTGGGGCAATCATCGCGTCGATGTCCTCATCCAGATGCCGCGCGAGGGCAAGGTGAACCTCAGCACCGGCGATGGCAAAATCGACATCGCCAGCTTCAAGGGCGCGATGGATCTCCACACCGGCGACGGCAACCTCAACCTCCAGGGAGTCGATGGCAAATTGCGCGCTTCCACTGGCGACGGCAACATCACCGCCGACGGACGTTTTGACGGACTCGAACTCAAAACCGGCGACGGCAATGTCGAAGTGCGTACCGCGACCGGTTCTTCGCTCTCCGAAGGCTGGCGCCTCGAGACCGGTGACGGCAACGTTTCGTTGGAGGTTCCGGGTGACACCGCCGCCAACGTCGATCTGCACACCAGCGACGGCCACATCGATCTCGATATGCCGGTCACCACCGAGGGCAAAATTCGCGAGAACGAAGTGCGCGGCAAGTTGAACGGCGGCGGCAGCCTCCTCACCATCCGCACCGGAGACGGCTCAATCCATCTGCGCAAGAGTTAGAACATCACAACTCGTGTAGCGGCGGACGCATTCGTCCGCTGAGCAATAGCTTTTGTCATTCCGACCGAAGGGAGGAACCTGCTGTCCGCCGATACCATCGCACCCCTAGCCCTCCCCAAACAGAATCATCCGCATCGAAATGCTCCCAAAGTCGAACCCTTCATACGGATACGAAACCGCATCCCGCTCGCCCGTGCTTCCCATGCAATAAAGCAGCGGCAAGTAATGCTCCACCGTCGGATGCGCCGTCTCCAGCAGCTTCTCGCCCCACTTCTGCGGCTCCGCCAGCGCGCCTGCATCGTGCGCCTCCACCGCATCTTTGACCTTCGCATCGAACTCCACCGCCCAGTCATACGCGCCCGCCGGATGATTCCAATCAATGCGCCCCAGGTTGTGGACGATATTTCCGCTTCCCAGAATCAGCACCCCGCGTTCCCGCAAAGCTGCAATTTCCCGCCCGAGTTCGAGATGCTCTTTGAAGCTGCGCCGCTCATCCAGGCTCAACTGAAACGCCGGCACATCCGCCTTCGGATACAAATGTCGCAACACGCTCCACGCACCGTGATCCAGCCCCCACGTTTCGTCGCGCGCAATCTCCGGATTGCTCGCTAACCGCTCCGCCTCCGAAGGCGCTCCCGGCGCGGGATACTCCACTTCATACAGCTCTCGCGGAAATCCGTAGAAATCGTGGATCGTCCTCGGATGCGCCGATGCCATCACCTGCGCCCCGGCGCTCACCCAGTGCGCCGACACCACGCACACCGCCTTCGGCCTGGGCAGACGCGCACTCAGCCCGCTTAGCGTTTCCGTAAACGCGTTATGTTCAATCGCGTTCATGGGAGATCCATGCCCGACGAATAACACCGGCATCTTCATCGACATAATCTTACGCGCCATATCCGTAGAGACGCAGCTTGCTGGTTTCTATCTACTCATAACGACAAAGAATTGCATTCAAGAGAGAACAGTTGGGAAGAAGACTAAGGAAGAGTAGCGCGTCAGCGCCGCTTACTGCAGATCCGTGGGATCCGGATTATTCGCGAGGTAGTAGTAGGTGAACTGCAGCTTCAAAAACGGTCCGCCAAACTCGCTCGGCAGCGGTGGGAAAGGATCGGATCCTGTAATGCTCCCGTAAGCGGGTCGATCCAGAGCTATATCGCCCGAAGACTGCGCGACTCGAAGTCCCCTCACACTGCCATCTTTCATGATGGCAAACTCAATCTTCAACTTGCCCCGCTTCATGCTCGCGGATTCAGGAATCAGTTCGTACCAGTGATCCTTGACCTCCTGAACCAGGCGCTGCAGGTAAGGTCCAAAGTCCACGCCCTGCGTGTCGCTCAGAATCTCCAGGGGTCCCAGCTGGCGGCCCTTTGCGCCAGTTCCCAACCCGTAATCACCCTCCTGGCCACCGCCGCCGCGTCCCGCCGCTACAGCTTGCGTCGCCTGTTGAATCGCCGAACCCGCGCTCATTCCCCCGGTATATTTGCTGAACGAATTTTTCGGCTGCGCCGGCGTCTGCAGTTGTGCCGTCTGATTGCTCTCGAACTGCGGACGCGTCGTCTGTTGCGGCTGGCCTTGCGGCTGCTGAGATGGCGGCTGGTTCTGCGCTGTCTCCGGTGGCGCTTGCGGGGTTCTCGGACCGCTCATTCCTGGCCTGCCGGGCGGTGGCGTTGCCAGAATCTTCTTCAGTTCTTTCGGATCCAGTTCCGGATGTCGCGTCATCGCAATCCGGTCTTTATCCGACGCGATATTCGTGTTCGGCTTGCGAGTTGCCTTTTGCAAATCTGGCGGCAGCGCCAGCATCGTGAGGTTCTTATCTTTGTTCGTCAGCGCGACCGCGACCGCCCGATGCCAGGGCATGTACTTCCCGATGAGCGGCGACTGCCACAAGGCAATGAAGACGACTAGGTGAACAATGATCGAAATCCACGCTGCCTCTCGCCGCCGGGAGCGGGCAAGATCGTCCTGCAACTGGATAACCAGGTGCGGTACTCGGTCGTCCAGTTCGCGATACGCGGTCTCCCAGTCTTGTGTGTCGTACAAGCCAAGCTGCTCCGGCTGCGGTTTTTCTGGAGGGGCAACCGGATCTTGGAATGGAATTTGCGTGATCGGCATGCGCTGGGTGACTGCAAAAGCTCAGCTGTATCCGCTTGCCGTTAGACACGAAATCGACCCGCGGCGTTGCATCCGGCCTTCCGTGAAAGTGATGCAACCTGCGCGGCGCGTTACAACCAAGTACCTCCTATTTTCGCACCTTTCGCCAGATTCTGCTCACCCACAAATGCGTCATGCCTTAGGTGTGTAAACATATGTAAATCGGAATGTTGCATAGCCGCCATCACACCTCAAGTCAGGTTGTTTTAAAAGGTCTATCCGCGAAAATCCGTGAAAATCGGTGCCGAAAAGGCGTTATGCCTTGGCGATTCCCGCCAGCCCAACCTTCTTCCCATGATCCCGAATCGCCGATTCGATCTCCAGCGCCAAAGCTAGCGCCCGGCGTCCATCTTCCAGCGGAACCACTGGCGTGGACCGCTCCCGCACCGCATGCAGAAAAGACTTCAACTCCGCGTGCAGCGGCTCCTCCGAAGCAACCGGAGGCTTCGTCACTCCGATCTGCGGATTCGGCGACGGAATTCCCGTCCCGCCTCCATCGCCGACGGTAAACACCAGCACTTCCTGCCGCCCGTAGTCGAGCGACACATACTGCCGAGGCTGAAAGAAACGCAGCTTGCGCACGCGCTCCGTGGATACCCGGCTGGCCGTGAAGTTCGCAATGCAGCCAGACTCAAACTCTAGCCGCACGTTCGCAATATCCACCTTCCCCGAAAGAATCGGCAGCCCGACCGCTCGCACTTCTTTCACTGGAGACTTCGCAAACGCCAGCACAATATCGAGATCGTGGATCATCAAGTCGAGCACGACATCCACGTCGAGCGACCGCGGAGTAAAGACGCTCAGCCGGTGTACTTCGAAAAACATCGGATGCGTCAGCAACGGCACCGTCGCCCGCACCGCAGGATTGAACCGCTCCAAGTGCCCGACCTGCGCAATCCGCTTCTTCGCCGCGGCGAGGCTAACCAACTCGTCCGCCTCCGCCAGCGTAGCCGCCAGCGGCTTCTCGATCAGCACGTCAACTCCGGCCGTAAGCAACTCGCGCGCAACGCTCAGATGATGCATCGTCGGAGCCGCCACGGACGCAGCCTGCAGCTCGCTGTGCGTCGTCAGCATCTGCTCCACCGATCCAAATCCCTTGCACCCAAACTCGCGCGCCACCGCATCCGCCCGGTTCAGGTCCGGATCGACCACTCCCAGCAGCCGCACCGCTTCGCCTTGTTGTTCGAGTTCCTTGTAAACTCGGGCATGGTTGCGTCCAAAAACCCCGACGCCCACCACGGCGACAGTAATCGGATCTTGCGTTGGCAGGAGAATTTCTCAGTGGCCAGTTGCCGGAAGAATTGTAAACGTAAATGCAGGAAAAGAGCATCCAATCGCGATGTGTAGAGACGTAACTTACTACGGCTCTCTAACCACGATCCGAAATGCGTACGCCGTCTGTGCGCAACTCCACCAATGAAAGGACCATCGCCCCATGAGGACGATCGCGCTGCTCACCGTCTCCAACATCTTCATGACCTTCGCCTGGTACGGACACCTGAAATACCGCGAGGTTCCGCTCTACAAAGTCATCGTCATCAGCTGGATGATCGCCTTCTTTGAATACTGCTTCCAGGTCCCCGCGAATCGCATCGGCTCCTACGAATTCACCGCCGCCCAACTCAAGACGATCCAGGAAGTCATCACCCTGACGGTCTTCGCCGTTTTCTCGGTGCTGTACCTCAAACAACCCATGCGCTGGAATTACGTAGCGGGTTTCGTCCTGATAGTCGCTGCAGTAGCCGTGATCTTCAAGAAGTGGTGAGAAGCTGGGTGTGAGGTCGTGGGTCTGAGGTCTCTGAGCCGTACGGAGTGAGGGCGAATCGGTTCTAAGATCTTCAATCGCTAAATGCCCCGATCACTCAATCACTCAATCTTCTTCAATATCGCAATCTGCCCCGCATGATAAAGCTCATGCTGCGCAATCCCGTGCAGCATGTGATAAAAGTCATACCGCTTCCCCGGAACCTGTTCGCGTAACCGCGACTCGGATAGCCCGGCAACGGTCTTCACCAGCGCATCATGCGTGCGTTTCGTTTCCGCAATCGCCGCCTGCCACGCCGCCTCGCTAGGCGCAGACACCGGAGGAAAATTCTTCGTTCCCTTGAGCTGGCATTTCTTCCCGCTCAGCCGCTTCAACCCCGCGCCGTCCCAAGCCGCAATGTGCAACACCAGCTCCCAAATACTGTGGACGTCCCTCAATGGCTTGGCCACCGCCGTAGCCGCATCCACATCCTTCAACAATTCAAGCAAGGAAGGTCCATGCCAAGCACTCCCATCAAATGCGCGTCGCAGTTGATCCGAAATCCGCGCCCCTTCCGACACTTTCTCTGTTTTCTTCGCCATAAATCATCCGTCCCTGCGTCGCAACCTTAACGCTCCCAAGAGCGGAAGGGAAGCGACGCTCAAGCCGCCAAGCCGTGATGACAAACCCCGAAGGGGCGAAAAAAAACTACGCCCCAGACTCCCGCGCAACCACCGCGATCCCCGCTGCGTTCGCCGCGTCGATAACCTTTCCCCCATCCAGCAACAAACATCGCCCCGCATCCAACGCCAGGCACGTCGCTTCCGCCGCGTGCATCACTTCAATCGTCTTCACCCCAATCACCGGGACATCAAACCGCATATCCTGATTCGGCTTCGCAATCTTCACCACCGTCAACGCACGGCTCAATGTCGAAGCGTCTCCATGCAACGACCGCATGATCTGTCCCGCGCGCTCAATCGTCGCATCTGTCCCCTCCATCGCCTCCACCGCCACGCACGCCGACTCCGCAATCACCACCGTCTGCCCAATATCATGCTGCGCAACCTGCCCGGCGACGACGCGCCCATACTCCACGTCCTTAAGCTCCTGCTCGCTGGGTGCTCGCTCCGTCAACACGCCCGCCTTAACCAGCAACGGCTCAAGCAGCCACGTGGATTTCTCGAGCGTAATCCCTTCCTCCGCCAGCACCTTCGCAATCGCGCCCAGCAGCGAATCCGTATTCCGCGTCGCGAGCGACAACAGAATCTTGGCCAATCTCCAGTCCGGCCGGATGCTCGAAAAAATCTGCTTATGCCGGACCTGCCCCGCCATGATTGCGCGCCGCACACCCGCCTGCTGAAACGTCTCAATCAGCTTCGACAACTCTCCCAGCGAAAGCCAGTGCACCGCCGCCGCGCCGTGAGATTCAATTTCAGGAAACGTCTCTTCCTTGATCGCCGCGACTACGACCTCATACCCCTGCGCCCGCGCCGCATCAAGAATCAGAAAGGGAAACTTCCCATTCCCCGCGATAAGGCCGAGTTTTTCGTGCCGCACGGAAACCCCACCGCTCATAAAATTCACCCAATAACACACTACTTCACTACAGGGGTCCCCCAGCCGTCGTACTCGCCGTTCAGGGAAGCTGCTAGGTCGACAAAGGTGTGGCGGATCTTCTGAAGGTCAGCTAACTTTGGGACCATAGTCTTGGTGGCGAGGCAAAGCCATGTGTCGCCTTGCGCAGCTCTCCTCACGTCAACCTCAAACCCCGCAGCCCGGATTAGCGTCGCAGCATTTTCTGCAACCGATTGCGCAGGGAAATACAGAAAGAACTCTATGCTGTGCGGTTTCGAGAGGTCGGAGCCGACCTTTTGAAGCTGCGATAGAACTGACTGGTCGAGGTCTGGTTTTTGCCTTGAGCGAAACAAATCAAGAATGGTCATGCCCTGCACCTCGAACGAGAATGATGGCTTCCAACCGGTCCACCGCCCGACCGCCTACTTAATAATCCCCCGCTCCGCCCCCTCAATAAACCGAATCAGCATGTCGACATCTTCCCCGCGATCCGTCTCCGCCTTCAACTTCTCCAGCGCCTGCGACGTATTCATCTTCGACGCCAGCAGAATCTTGTACGCATGATGAATCTTCGCAATCCGCTCCTTCGAAAACCCGCGCCGCTCCAGCCCAACTTTATTCATCCCATACGCGTGTGTGTTGCGCGCCGCCGACGTCATCGAGTACGGCAGCACATCCTGGGTGACCGTCGTTCCGCCGCCAACATACGAGTGCGCCCCAATCCGCACAAACTGATGCACCGGACACAGCGCTCCCACCACCGCCCACTCTTCCACGGTCACATGTCCGCCCAGCGTCGCCCCATTCACGAGCATCGCGTGATCCCCGATCACGCAATCATGTCCAATGTGCGTATACGCCATGATCAGCAGATGACTCCCGACCTTCGTAAGCCCTCCGCCCTTCACCGTGCCGCGGCTGATCGTCACACACTCGCGAATCTCGTTGTGATCGCCAATCTCAAGCCGCGTTGGCTCGCCCTTATACGTCACATCCTGCGGTGCCATGCCAATCGCAGCGAAAGGGAAGAATCCGTTGTCCGCGCCAATCTTTGTCGGACCTTCAATCGCAACGTGCGAGACAAGCCGGCAATCCTCGCCCAGTTCGACATCAGCGCCAATCACGCAGTACGGCCCAACCTTGCACGACGCAGGAACCTTCGCACGCGAATCGATAATTGCAGTGGGATGAATATTCATGAACTAGAAGCACGACCAAGAAGCCGAAGAAAAGTCTCAAAGATTCTTGTGGGAACAGCCCCCTCAGCCTGCCCTGAGCGCGGTCGATCGGGCTGTCCGTCAAGCAAAGCTCGACCGCAGCACCGCGATCTGAGCAGGCGCCAGCTACTCTTCGCCGCCCGATCCCCGCCCGCGCGAGCTGTCGATCAACTGGCACGACACAATCGCCTCGGCCACGCGCTTCTCGCCGACGTAAGCGTAGCCCTGCATCTTCGCCGCGGTCATGCCCGGCACAGCGCGCCAACCCTTCACTTCGACTTCCAGACGCAACTGATCCCCCGGACTCACCGGCCGCCGAAACTTCGCGCGCTCGATTCCGGTAAACACCATGACCTTGTCATGTCGATCCTCAACCTCGGTCAGCAACAGCGCTCCGCCGGCCTGTGCGATCGCCTCCACAATCAACACGCCCGGCATAATCGGCAGCCCCGGAAAATGCCCAACAAAAAATGGTTCGTTGATGGTTACATTCTTGATCGCGACAATCCGCTCTTTCCGCTTCAAGTCGAGCACGCGGTCAATCAGCAGCAGCGGATAGCGATGCGGCAGAATCTTCAGTATGTCGTGGATGTCGAGTGCGGTCTTCCCGCCGGGAGAAGGCTCCGGCACAGGGCTGTTCTCAGTCATGATTCGTCTCAAACGGCTTGAAGATTATACTGTACGCCTTGCACCGGATTGAGCTGAACCACTACCTGGGTGCCCCATGTCTCGCCTCTTTTGCGAGGACATGGCGATTTCGATCGCCGGAGAACGCATGTCAGCCAAGACAATAAAGGAAGTCCACGATTCCTCCACGATCGCGTGGCACGAGCGCCTTCACTACTTCGAAGCTGAGCAGGACGCGCTGCTCCGAACCATCCGCGAGTTCGTCGAGATCGAGTCTCCCAGCGACGACAAGCTCGCCGCCGATCGCATGGGCCGATTTCTCGCCGAGCGATTCGAGGCTTTCGGCGGACGGCCGCGCATCCACCCCGCCGACGACTTCGGCAACAACCTCCAAATCGATTTTCCCGCAACCGGACGCGAGGCCGACAACACAAAGCCCGTCCTGCTCCTCGGCCACTTCGACACCGTCTATCCCCTAGGCACCCTCGCTACCATGCCCTGTCACGAAACCGACGGCCGCCTGCATGGTCCCGGCGTGCTCGATATGAAATCCGGCATCGCTCTGATGCTCTACGCGATCGAGGCCCTGCAATCCTGGCATTCGGGACTCCCGCGGCCTGTTACCGTCTTCCTGGTCTCCGACGAAGAAGTCGGCAGCAGCTCCTCGCGAAAAATCACGGAGGCTCTCGCACGCGAATCCGCCGCCGTACTCGTTCTCGAGCCAGCCGCCGGCCTGCGCGGAGCCGTCAAGACCGCTCGCAAAGGTGTCGGCGATTACACGCTCACCGTGAAAGGCGTCGCCGCCCACGCCGGCCTCGATCCCGGCAGAGGACACAGCGCCATCCTCGAACTCGCCCGCCAAATCACCACCGTCTCGAAGTGGAATAACCTGAAGCAAGGCCTATCCGTGAATCCCGGCGTAATTCGAGGTGGTACCCGCACCAACGTGATCGCCGCCGCAGCCACCGTCGAAATCGATGTCCGCATCAAGAACGCGAAACAAGCCGCCACGCTCGATCGCAAATTTCATTCCCTGAAGCCCTTCGACAAACACTGCAAACTCGCTGTCGAAGGCGGCATCAATCGCCTGCCCATGGAGCGCACCGCCGGTGTCGCGGCTCTCTACAAAAAAGCGCAAGCCATCGCGAAACAAATCGACTGGAAACTCGAGGAAGCAGCGGTCGGCGGAGGCTCCGACGGAAACTTCACCGCCGGCATCGGCATCCCCACCCTCGACGGCCTGGGCGGCGCAGGCCAGGGCGCGCACGCCACCCACGAACACATCGTCATCTCCGAACTACCGCGCCGCGCGCTCCTTTTGGCAGGATTGATCGAGAGCGTGTAAAAGATTTACCCAGTGTCCCCCCGTGCCCTCTGTGGTGAAGAACGCGGTAAGAACTCAATCCACACTCAAGACCAAAAAGTAATCCATCTTGTCGGCCTTCACAAAATCGTACTTCTTCACCAAGTGATAACCCGCCTCTTTCGCTTCTCGGATCACCACCTCGCTGCCCACGCCGTGATCCTCGCCGTTTCCGTTGCGGTCGATAACACCAACCTTGGCCCCCGCACGCAGCGCCCCGCGCAACTTCCGCAGCAAAGTCACCGGCTGAGCCACTTCGTGATACGTCTTGAGAAGCAGCACAGCGTCCACCGAATTCGCCGGAAGCAGTGGATCATCGGCTTTGCTCAAAATCGTCTTCACATTCGACAGTTGCTCCTTCGCCGCACGCTCGTCGATATACCGAATCGCCTCGGGATTAATGTCCACCGCGTAGACCACACAACTGCTCCCCACGCGCTTCGCCGCGCGAACCGTGAACCAGCCCGATCCCGCTCCAATGTCGGCCACACTTTTCCCCGGCGTGATCCCGAGAATGTCCATCACCCGATTGATCTGAAGCCGCTCGTCGCGTCCCGGTGACTCGAAAATCGACAGGTCTCCCTTGTACGGTTCACTCGTCTTCCGCTGCTGAACCGGCGCCGCGGCCTGCTCTTGGGCCGGACCCAAAGCCACACAAAATTCCACGACCAGAAAAGCCGACAGCAAGAGTACGAGCCTGCGAAGCATCACCATGATCAAAACCTCAAAGTCGAACCGACTTTCAGACTTTCAGAATAGACTCGATGCCTGGCCGTTGGTAAGCGGAATCAGACCTGTCGTCGCTCTTCGGCCTGCGCCCTAAGCTTTTCTTTGCGACCTTTGCGAGTCTTTCCTTCGCGATCTTTGCGATAAGTATTTTGTCCGTCGCGCGAGGAACCGACGGCTCCCGCAAGAGTCTGACTGTACAACTCAAAAAGGCACTCTGCCCCGTAATATCCCGGTCTTTTGACTCTCCGCACCATGTAGCCTAGAATTTTTATAGCTGGAGTCGCTGTCCACCCTAAGTCTGCGCGCGCTGCCATTTCGAGGAGGTCTTCATATGGAAGGCAAAATCGGTATCTGGGAGATCCTCCTGATTGTCGGGATCGCAATGCTGCTCTTCGGGCCCAGCAAATTCGCCTCGCTCGGCAAAAGCATCGGCGAAGGCCTGCGCAACTTCAAGTCAGCTATGAAAGAAGAGGACACCAAGAAAGACAAAGCCGAAGACGAAGAGAAGAAATCCTAACCTAATCCGCACCTTCCCAGACAAAACTACTTTCCCATTCCCCGCAACATCCCATACACCAGCGCCACCGGCAACCCCACCACGTTGCTGTAGTCGCCCTCAATGCGCGGAATCCATCGCGAAGCCCTTCCCTGGATCGCGTACGCTCCCGCCTTATCCATCGGTTCGCCGCTCGCAATGTAATCGCGAATCTCCGCGTCCGACAATTCATTCATCGTCACCAAAGTAGTCTCGGAAGCAGTTCGTTTTTCGGGTTGACTGGCCACTGACCACTGATCACTGCTCACTGCTCCAACCAGGCACACGCCCGTGATCACCCGATGCACTCGCCCCGAAAGCATTCGCAGCATGCGCGCTGCATCCTTGCCATCGACGGGCTTACCAAGCATGGTGCCATCGACAACCACAATCGTGTCCGCCCCCAACACCAGATCTGCAGGCCGCGTTTTCCAAACAGCCAGAGCCTTCTCCCGCGCCAGCCGTTCCGCACACACACGCGCCGATTCATCCGCCAACGGACTCTCATCGATATCCGCCGCCTGCACCGAAAATGAAATTCCCGCATTGCGCAAAAGTTCCTGACGTCGCGGCGAAGCCGAAGCAAGAACAAGCATAGGCAGGTAGATTCTACCGAAGGTTCTTCGGGCGTCTTGCTGGCCCACTCCTCTCGCAGCGTGTACCTACCCCGCCACCAACTCAATCCGATTCCCAAACGGATCCGAAACATGACACCGCCGCACTCCAGGAATACTGTTGTCGTCCCGCACATCCACTCCCGCCGCTCGCAGCCGCGCCGTCAGCGCGTCGTAGTCCCCGCAACGCAGCGCCGGATGCGCCTTCTTCGCCGGACGAAAATCCGCCTCGACTCCCAGATGAATCTAAACACTTCCACTCCCAAACCAGCACCCGCCGCGCTTCGCCAATTCCTCCGGCTTCGCAATCTCCGTCATCCCCAACAGCTCTCCATAAAAACCCCGAGCCCGATCCTCCTCGCCCACCGGCATGGCAAGTTGAACATGATCAATCGCAACAAACGCAGTCATGCGAATTTGCCCTTAACTGGATACTGAGTACCAGGTACTGAGTACTGTCCTACCGGCTCCCCACTACCCCCCGCACCGAGTCAATCAGCTTCGCCGAATCATACCCAATGCCATCTTTGAAAACAGTCTCCACGTTCTCAATGTCCCCGATCTTCTTCGACGGATCACCCTTGATCACCACCAAATCCGCCTGCTTCCCCGCCGCAATCGTCCCAATGCGATCCGACTCTCCCAGATACTGCGCGCCGTTGAACGTCGCAATGTGGATCGCCTCCTCTGGCGTGAATCCCGCTTCCACCAGCAACTCCACCTCGCGCTGATCGCCGAATCCCGCAATGACTCCGCCCATCCCCGTCGGATCAAGCCCCGCCAGCAACAATCCTCCAGCCTTCGAAAACGCATACTCGAATTCCTCTTCTTTCTTGAAAGCCGCCGGCCACGGCGAAACTTCCGTCCCATACCTCTGTCGAAGCACACCGTCATCGCTGTAGCGCACTCGATTTCCCAGCACCGCACTCCGCGCATCCGGCGACAGCACATCCAGCACGCGCTTCTGCATCGTCGGACGCCCCGGAAAACTCCCCATCTCAAACACCGGCAGCGTCGAAGTGATCGCCACATGATGCTGCACCAAATACTCGATCGTGTCGTGCAAAGGCCCCGAACCAGGATCGAGCTTCGCCAGCAATTCCGGATCCTCCGATTTCTCCGGACACTCATCCGCCTTCTTCCCCGGCAAAAACTCCGTATCCACAAAAAATCCGTGCTCCAGATCGTCAATCCCTAGGTCGGCCGCCTCCCGAAACCCGACAGAGCACAGGTGCCCAGTCACCTTCGCTCCGCGTTTATGCGCCGCCACAACCGCCGCTCCCAACTCCGCCCGCGTAATGAACATGTACGCCTTGAAATTATCCACGCCCTGATCGAGCCAGAAATTCACCGTCTTCGTCGCATCTTCCGGCCCGCTGAGCTGATGCATCTGCAACGCCCACGATCCCGCGCCCTCCAGATACGGCCCGGTCACATGCACCTTCGGCCCCGGAGTCTTCCCCGCATCGATCTCCTTCTTGAGTTCAAGATCGGTATAAGGCTCAAGCGACCCAGTCGTGCGGATCGTCGTCACTCCGCCCGCCAGGTACAGCCGCGGAAAGCTGTACCCCATCTCCCCGAAAATCCCGTTCCCCATCGGATAAAACATGTGATCATGCATCCCCACCAGCCCCGGGATCACGCTGTATCCGTGCAGATCGATCACCTGCGCATCCGCCGGAACCTTCGCCGATGACGCATCCCCCACCGACTCAATCTTCCCTTTGCTGACGACGACAGTCTGATCCTCGCGCGCCGCAGCCCCCGTCCCATCAATCACGCGCACATGAGTCAAAGCCACGACCGGCGCATTGACCTTCACAAACGCCTGCACCGCGGGCGAAAGATTCTGCGCCGCCATTGAACAGCAACACATCACAAAGAAAGCGAATGCATTCCGCATAATTCCTCCCCATCCCAGCTAGGCACATGAGGGTAAACAAGAAAAGAGTGCAGGGCAACTCAAGTTACTTCGGGAGCAGACAGTCACCGACCGGGATTCAACCAGCCCTTCTTTGCGTACTTCGCGAGCTTTTCTTCGCGACCTTTGCGATAAAAGATTCTCACCTGGTTCTGACGCCGAAATCCCAGCCCGAAACCGCAAACGACCCTACCTGCTAAAATCGTTATTCGCCGCTTTTCATCATGGATTCCCAGCACATCCGTAATTTCGCGATCATCGCGCACATCGATCACGGCAAATCCACGCTCGCCGACCGCCTGCTGGAACTCACCGGATCCCTCACCGCGCGCGAAATGCAGGCCCAGGTCCTCGACTCGATGGACCTCGAACGCGAGCGCGGCATCACCATCAAGGCTCACGCGGTCCGCATGATGTACACCGCCCACGACGGCCAGACTTACCAGCTCAACCTGATCGACACGCCCGGCCACGTGGATTTTTCTTACGAAGTTTCGCGCTCCCTCGCCTCGTGCGAAGGCGCCCTCCTCGTCGTCGATGCCTCCCAGGGAGTCGAAGCCCAGACCCTCGCCAACTCTTATCTCGCTATCAATCACGGCCTCGAAATTATTCCCGTCATCAATAAAATCGACCTTCAATCCGCCGACATCCCGCGCACCAAAGAAATGATCGAAGGCGCCGTCGGCCTCGACGCCACCGACGCCGTCCTCATCAGCGCTAAGACCGGACAAGGCGTCCCCGACGTTCTCGAAGCCATCGTGAAGCGCGTTCCTCCGCCCAAGGGATCGCCCGACAACCGGCTCCAGGCGCTGGTTTTCGACTCCTGGTTCGACGCCTACCGCGGCGTCATCGTGCTCACCCGCGTGTTTCAAGGCACGCTCAAGAAGGGTCAAAGAATTCGTCTCATGTGGAACGGCACTACCTTCGACGCCGAAACGCTCGGCGTGCTCACTCCCAAGCCCGTTGAGATCGATCAACTCGTCGCCGGCGAAGTCGGATTCATCATCGCCAACATCAAGAACGTCGCCGACACGAAAATTGGCGACACCATCACCGACGACACGAACCCCGCCATCGAACCTCTGCCCGGCTTCGAGGAAATCAAGCCCATGGTTTTCGCCGGGCTCTATACCATCGACGCCCACGAGCACACGCAACTCCGCGAAGCCCTCGAGAAACTTCGCCTCAACGATTCATCCTTCTTCTTCGAGCCCGAGAGTTCCGCCGCGCTCGGCTTCGGCTTCCGCTGCGGATTCCTCGGCCTGCTCCACATGGAAATTATTCAGGAACGTCTCGAGCGCGAATTCAATCTCGATCTCATCACCACCGCGCCCGGCGTCCGCTACAAGATCTACAAAACCGACGGCACCATGGTCGAGATCGACAACCCATCGCGTTGGCTCGATCCCAGCGAAGTCGAAAAAATCGAAGAGCCCGTCATCCTCGCCACGATTCTCACCAACGAAGAATACGTCGGCGGAATCCTCGCCCTCGTTGAAGAAAAACGCGGTAAGCAGAAGACGTTCGAATACGTCAGTTCCTCGCGCGTGATGCTCCACTACGAATTGCCGCTGAACGAAATCGTTCTCGATTTCTACGACCGCCTCAAATCCGTTTCGCGAGGATACGCTTCGCTCGACTACCACCTCGCCGACTATTGGGAATCGCCCATGGTGAAGCTCGACATTCTGGTCGCCGGAGAGCCCGTCGACGCGCTTTCCATCATCGTCCACCGCGACTTCGCCTACGAACGCGGCAAGGCGCTGGTCTCGAAAATGCGCGAACTCATCCCTCGCCAGATGTTCGAAGTGCCCATCCAGGCCTCCATCGGCGCCAAGATCATCGCCCGCGAAACCGTTCACGCTATGCGCAAAAATGTTTTGGCCAAGTGCTACGGCGGCGACATCTCGCGTAAACGCAAACTCCTCGAGAAACAAAAAGAAGGCAAGAAGCGCATGAAGCGCATCGGCCGCGTCGACATCCCGCAAGAAGCCTTCCTGGCCGTCCTCAAAGTCGGCGAGAGCAGCAGCTAATCATCCCGTCTCATGACCGAACTCTTCGTGGCCGACGGAGTGCTTGATAACGATAACGACAAGTTGGGTAACGACAGCTCAGATAAGAAGGCTTAAGCCCAAACCGACCGCAGCATCCCAGTCGAGCAAAGTGTGGTGTTCAATACTTTGGGATAACCGATCGCACGAACCAAATCCCAGGTTTCCTCTGTGATCCCCCGTGTCCCCCGTGGTGAACGACTTTAGCTCTGCGACAGACCGCCTGCGTTTTCGACGGCGTCATTAGTTAGCCTTCCCTCAGGCAACCCGCTCCACCCCTGCCCCATCTCACCACTCGTTCCGCTCACGACCCTGGGAACTTCCGGTCTGGCACGGGGTCTATTCCTTCGACTCCGCTCCGCTCTCGGCCGCCGTTGGGAGGAATCCATGTTCCGCCGCGCCCCTTTCCTGACCGCTGTTCTCGCTTTTTCTTTGTGGCGCTTGCCCTCCGCCGCCCAGCAATCACCCACAAGCTCGAACGACGCACTCCCCAGCGGCGACAAGCACGCACCATCCGCTCGCCAATCTGCAATGAACATGCTCGAAGAAGTTCTCGCTGGCACCGGCTCTCTTGAGCTGCCGCAAAACCGGCTCGCCATCGAATTACAAGCCTTCCCAACCGTCTGGACGCGGAGTGAACCGCGCGCCCGCGCGCTCATCAACCAAATGGCTGGAGAGTTCGCCGCAGCCTCAACTGCAAACAGCCAGCGGCTCGATCAAAACCCAGTCGTCCTTCGCACGCAGCTGCGCCAGCAGCGCATCAAGATGGCTCGCGATATCGGTCGCACTGACGCCGGACTCGCTCTCGTCTTTCTCTCCGCCACTTTGCCCTACGTCGAGTCGAATCTGCCCGACGACGATCCCGAGGACCATGCTCTCGTCGTCGATCTTGCCGCCCAGGTCGCCCTCCACGATCCCCATCGTGCGTTGCAACTCGCCGAGCAGCAGCTCAAGGAATCCGTCGACCTTCCGCCTTCGTTCAACGACCTGCTTCAGCAAGTCCAACGCAGCGACGCGCAGGCCGGGGCACGTCTGTTCAGCGACGTCGTCGACCAGCTCAAGCAACAAAACTTGGCGGAAGATACTGCGCAACTTACCTTCGCCATTTCGCTGCTCGGGAATCAGTTTGACCTTCAATCGGAAACTGGACACGCTTCCGACGGACCGCTTCATTCCCTCGCCGAGATTATTGCGAGCGCCGTCTTGACTTCCAACATCTTGCAGGAACAGCCGTTCATTCTGAACCAGGCTTCGTCCGCGCTTGACGCTTTGCTTCCGGCAAAAAGCGCGGCTCTTCGTCCGCCGAGCCAGCCGCCCGGACCCGCGTTCGTGCTTTCGCCGGAAACAAAATTCTGGCGCGCGTTCAATCAGGCGCAGCCCAGCGGAGACTTCGACAAAGCTCTCGCCATGATCTCGAATATTCCTGAGGACAACCGCGAGGAAGTCCAGCAGCGCGTTGCGTGGACTTTCGCCAACAACGGAGACCTGCAGAGAACCCAGCAGCTCGCCGCCAACATCGATCCCTGGCAGCGCAACAACATAATGCAGCAAGCCATCCGCTCCGCAGCCCTGGCCGCCGGCAGCCGCGCCGACTTCGCCGGCGCTCGCCAACTCGCCGCGCAAATTACCGACGAGGAGTCACGCGCCATACTGCTCAGTGATCTTGCCATCTATGCCAACGGCGCCGGCAAGCGCAAGCTGGCCGAAGAGCTTCTCGGCGAAGCCACCGCTCTCGTCATGAATCGGACAGCGGGCTCTTCCGCCTTCGCCGCCCAACTTACCGTCGCGCGCGCCTATCTTTGCGTGAACCCGGCGCAGGCTGTTCCGCTGCTCGAGCGCTCTGCTTCTCAACTCGAACAGGCAATCTCCGCCGCCGCGCAACTCGACGGATTTCTTCCCGACCGTCATTCCTTCGAAGGCAGTGAGTTGATCTTGAACGAAGGTTTTCTCTATCAATCGCTGATCGAACCCTACGCCGAGGTCGCCGCCGAGTTAGCGACGGTGGACCTCGCCGCTGCCCGCTCCCTCGCCGATCGTCTCCCTCTACCTGAGGCCCGTCTCATGACCGAACTCTTCGTAGCCGACGGAGTGCTCGATAACGATACAAACAACGATAAGCTGGGCAGCGACAAGTCAGCCAGGAACGCCCAAGCCCAAACCACGCGTCATCTCCCGGTCGGTGAAGCCGTGATATTCAATACTCTGAGATAACCGATTCGCACGAGCGATTCTCAGGCCTCCTCTGTGATCCCCCGTGCCCCCCGTGGTGAACGAATTTCGTTTTCCGAAAGAATCCGGGATTCAGCCGCAAAAACCTGCGCAGCCCGATTCAATAAAGCAATCTCCCCGATTCGTATTTCAGCGCCGCCATTGCCCCCGGCGAGCATGCAAAACCGCCTAAAATCGCCCAAAAATCGAAAGTCGTAGAACGCCAAATGTGCAAATCTCAAAACCGGAAGACGGCTCAATCCTGGCATCGTCCGTAGATGTTAATGTCCCGTGAATTGCCTAACTGGTTACTATTCATGGGCTTAAAGGCCGAAAAAGCATCCCCGGACAACCGACCGGGCGGTCTTTGCCCGCAGGAATTTTGAAATGGGTTTTCAATTCCACAAGCTTTTCCACAGGAGAAGGGTGTCCCGAGTCACTCTTTCCAAACCTAACTTCCTACAGCACTTACCCCCAGTCCCCTAAGGCATTTCCTGTAGCCCGAGGCGCGTAATGACTCGGCTCCGAGGAGCTCCGGATTCGATGTTTCTTGAAGAAAATGCGCTGGCGAGGAGGGCAGGTTTCGGGGGGAGCGTGGCTGGGAACGCGCCTGAGGGTCAAAGAGTCCTTCGTGAACCTTCGTGCCCTTCGTGGTTGATGGTTCTCTCTCGCAGCCGGATCACTCGTCGTCCGCCATCCCGCCCTCCGCCAGCGACTCAAACCGCGTGCAGCTCTTCAGGAACGCCATCTTCACCTTACCGATCGGCCCGTTTCGCTGCTTCGCAATAATGATCTCCGCCTTGCCCTGCAAATCCGGATCGTCCTGCTTGTAAACTTCTTCGCGAAAAATAAACATCACCAGGTCCGCATCCTGCTCAATCGATCCCGACTCGCGCAAATCTGCCAGTTGCGGACGATGATCTCCTCCCCGGCTCTCCGGCGCTCGGCTCAACTGCGAGAGCGCAATCACTGGCACCGACAATTCCTTCGCCAGCGCTTTCAGTCCGCGCGAAATCGCCGACACTTCCTGCGTGCGATTCTCAAATCGCTTCCCGCCGCCCGACATCAACTGCAAGTAGTCGACGATGATCAAATCCAACTTCCCTTGCGCCTGCTTCAGCCGCCGTGCCTTCGCCCGCATCTCGCTCAACGAAATTCCCGGAGTGTCATCAATGAAAATCGGAGCATGAGCCAGTTGCTCCATCGCCCGCACAACTTTTTTCGTGTCGTCCTGCCACAGCGACCCGGTACGCATCTTGTGCGCGTCCACGCGAGCCTGCGAGCATAGCAACCTCATCAGCAGCGCCTCGCGCGACATTTCCAGCGAGAACACTCCCACCACCTGCTGATCTTCAATCGCCGCGTTCTCCGCAATGTTCATCACGAACGCCGTCTTGCCCATCGAAGGCCGCGCCGCAATAATCACCAGATCGCTTCGCTGTAATCCGGAAGTCATCTCATCCAGATCCGTATAGTGCGTCGCTAGTCCCGTGATACGCTGCCCTCGCTGCAGCAAAGCATCCACCGATCCAAACGATTCGCGGACGATCTCCTGCACGCCCATGAACCCGCGCCCAATGCGCTTTTCCGACAACTGAAAAATCGCCGCCTCGGCGTCGCTCAATACATCTTCCGCCGCATCCGACTGATCGGCCGCCCGCGCAATCGCAGTATTCGCCGCTGAAATCAGCCCGCGCAGCAGCGCCTTGTCGCGCACGATCTTGACGTAGTGCTCAATGCTCGGCCGGTCCGGAACTCCATCCACCAAGCTCGACACATACGCCACATCGCCAATCGCCTGCAGATCTTTGTTCCGATCGAGTTCCTCGATCAGCGTGATCATGTCGATAGGCCGGGACGATTCGGCCAGATCGACCATCCGCGTATAAATCCGCCGGTGCGAATCGAGCGAAAAATCCTCGATCCGCAAATGTTCCGCCGCCTGGTTGTACGCAAAGTTGTCCAGCAGAATCGCGCCCAGAATCGACCGCTCCGCCTCTACATTCGCCGGAAGTGTACTGATGCTGTAATCTGTAGTCGCCATGCTCCCCTAATCTTCCCCAGAATAGCGAATAAACGGCGAATCCGGCAAACGTTAGAATTGCCCGACGCTGCCAGACTCAACCGCTCAACCAACTTAGTCGGTTCCGGGTAAAGGTGGGGAGAAAAGTCTTGCCGTGAAGTTGCGAATTGGTGCAGAAGCTGTGAATCGCTCTTAAATTTCTGTGGGCCTTTTCGGAAAACACGACCCTAAACACATAGAAGAATGAACGTACAGGAATCGGCGAGCCTCAGCCGCGATGAAGACGGAACGGCAGAAAGAGCATCACAACCAGAAATACCAGAGTCAGCCCTTCGATCACCATGGCGTAATTTGTCATTCGTTTCGCCACGGGAAAGCGCGCGAACGCCCGGCTCATTCCGAAACCCATCAAAACGAACGGCGAAGCAAACACACGAAACAAACAGACCCAGCCCAGCATGGAATCACTTTGAGAGATTGCAGAGATAGCTATGATCCCGACCGATGCCGGAAACGTCAGGCTCAGCGCGACCATAATTTTGGAGTAGGTCGTGTAGGCCTCTTCGTATTTGAAGATTGCCAGTGCCGCGAGAAATGTCACTACCAGCAGCATGCCGGCAACGAGGACTTCGAGCGCTAGGTCGCCGCCAGCCCACATTCCGCCGTATGCCGCCACATCCGCGGGATGCGTTACATACGCCACGTAACGGGCGAAGATCAGCGCTGCGGAAACCGCCACAACCGCCGCATAACCCCCGCCAATCCAGATCAACCGCGCTCGCGGAACAGTCTGCCCCATGAAGAAATGCTATCGATTGCCGACGGATCGTTGAAGTAACGTAAGTCACCGCCGATTCCACTCAGTCGTCGAGGTTCAGGACGAAGGGCACTAAGGACTAAGGACGAGGGACTCGGGGCTAAGGACCCGGGAGGAGACAAAAATTCGAATGCGGCCGGGCCAGCCACCCAGCCGCATCGTTTACGTGGTTTCCTGCTTGCCTTTGTCACCGCTGCGCGGTGGAACGACCGCTTCAGCCCGACAGCGCTCGAAAGGAGTGCCGCATTTGCCAAAGCCAGTTGCGATTCATGATTTCAAGATCAAAGATCTTAAGATCAATGACCCTGCATCACAAATCCGCAACCGCTGCGGTGGCCAGCGGCCCTGTCTGCTCCGAAGAGCAAAGCAAGGGGAGGAGGCCGCAAACGCCCGGGCAACCAGTTCGCGCTTTCGCGCATTTCTGGAATGTCCCCCGGCAATTCACCCTCGAGAATCACCGGCTGCCGCTGGCTCGTCCGCAATCATTCGGCGAGCTCAGGAACTCTCACGTTTCGCTGAACTCACTCTCAGCCACATTGTTGTGGCTCGCAACATAAAAACCTAGCCCCGTTGTGCAGAAACTGTGGACGATGAGACTTCCCTGTGGAAGACCGAGGAAATCTAAGAATTAATTTCTACCGCAGATTTCCATATCCAAGCGTCTTCAATAACTTACCCGTTCCGCCACAAATGCAACCCCAGCGCCGTCACAATTGCCGTCATCGTCCAGAAATGAATCCTTCGCAATGGACGCCGCTCCGCGAGCCGATCATCCTTCAACGTCAACCCCAACACCATCTCAAACAACAGCAGAAAAAATGCCGCCGTCCCCGCCCAAATACCGGCAACATTTGCGCGGCGCATCCCGCCCATCACCGTCCCGGCATGCACTACCGACAACGCGAGAATCGCATATCCAATCCAGAAGTGCGGCCACAGCCGCCGCAAGTACGGAGTCGCATGTGCCTGCGCCAGCCCGAGCCCGCGGCTCAACCGATTCCTCCGCAGCAAGTAAGGCAGCACGATGACCACAACACACAGCACCGCCGCCACACGTCCCGCCACGCTGCCGATGAGATAAGGAATCATCGACTTACTTCACCTGAACGTATCCACTCAGGATCACGATCTGCCCAGCCTGCACGCGATGATCCGGCGCCACTTTGCCCGTCACATGCACCACCGCGCCCGCACGGATATCCTCAGCCTTGCCCATCACAATCTTCGTGTCATTGTCCCACGCAAAATCGGCCAAGTTCGCAGTGCGCGCGTAGTGTGTTTCATCCTGCTTCTCAAGCAGCCTGCCGCGAATGCGATCATGCGCCGCCTCCGTCACCTCGATAACGATCTTCGCCTCTTCTCCCGCCCTCAGTTGCGCGAATTCCGCTCCGCCGATCGCGCGTGTCTGCATGCTCATCATCCTCCCCGCCCCGCGCCACACGAATACCAGACTCAGCGTCGCAAGTCCCACCAGCAAAAACATCCACAACGGACGGCTGCTTTTCATGGACATGGTTGTACCGTTCACCACAATCTCCTAATCCCGCACCCTTCACTGCGCGCGGACTGCCCAGAGTCTGCAGCCTGTACATAGGTACAGAGTCAAGAGGAAGTGAGAGGGGAGTTGCGCGAAGAAGCAGGAAATAAGTGTGAATTACAAGACTTTGTCATTCCGAGCGAAGTGCGTCGCCGAGCAAAGCGAGTCGACACATGCAGTCGAAGAATCGCTAGTCACCCATGTGGCGCGGGCGCTCCCGCCCGCGTCCGTCAGCGCAACCGCAGTGTTTGCTGCAAAGGAAGAAGCCGAACTTGAGAACTCAATATCTATTGCCTCCCGGTCTTGGACGAAGCCACCGCGCTCCCCGGGCATCCGACTGCGCTCACCGTCTCAATGCGATCCACCATCGTGAGCAACCGCAGCCGCATCGATTTCAGCGCGCGCATCTTCTCATCGATCTGCGCAAGCTTCACTCGCGCCAGCTGCGCAATGTCGCGAAACTCCGCCGGACGCCGTACTCCCGCCACCGCCAGCCGCGCCGCCGCCCGATGCAGATTCAGCAGCGGTTGAATCTCCTTCAGCGTGAATCCCAGTTCCTGACATTGCTTGATGAAGCAAATGTCGTCCAGATCGCTCTTCGAGTACACGCGGTACCCCGACGCGGTCCGCACCGGCTCCCGCAAAATTCGCCGCCGCTCATAAAACCGCACCGACTGTACGTTCACCCCAGCCTGACTGGCCAGTTCTCCAATTCGCATACGCTATTTTCAACCCTATACCAGAGTATAGAGTCAACCTTGCGGCTGCTCGCCAAGATAAAAAGCCAACTCCCGTTGACCGCCGATATCTTCCTTCGTCTGTCCCTATGCGCACCAAGCCCGACCCGCATCCCGGAGAAACTCTTAATGATGAAGCCCGCGTTCTTTGTTTGGACGGTCGTATGGTTCGTCTTACTCGCCGCCACCCTCAACTCGTTCGCCGCCGATTCCCACCACGACCGCGATTTCTGGCGCGCGATCGCCAGGGCCCATTACGCAGTCCCCGATCACGAATCCGCCGACGCCCTCTCGCACGAACTCAGCGCGATGCTCGCCTCTCCTGATCCCGAACTGCGAGACGAAATCGCCTACTCGACTCTCGCCCACTGGATCTATCGCCCGAACGTACTCTCCACGCCCACGCTCCTCTCCCTCACCGACGAGTGGCGCGCCAACCTCCACACTGGACTGGGCGAAGTTGGAACAAATTCCGTCTTGCTACGATCCTTCTCCGCACTCTGCCTTTCGGAGATGGGCAAGCGCGAGGCCAAATCCCCCTTCATGGGCGCCGATCGATATCACGCGCTGCTCGCCGAAGCGACGAACTACCTCACCGCCGAGCGCGACCTTCGCGGATACGACCCTCAACTCCACTGGATCCACTCCACCGCCCACACCGCCGACCTGCTCGCCGCGCTTGCCGACAGCGCGCTGCTCACGAAGGAAGAAGCCGCCACAATTCTCCACGCCATCGACGCCCGCCTCGCAACCGCGCCGCAGGTCTACACGCAAGGTGAGCAGGATCGCCTCGCCGCCGCCGTCGTCTCCGTTATTCGCCGCAGAGATTTCGACGCGTCGACGATCGACTCGTCCGCCCTCGACTCGTGGCTCGCCCATCTCGAATCCGAAGACCGCGACGTCTGGACCTCCACCACTCCCGAATCCCTCGTGCGCTACCAGAATCACAATTACCTTCTGCAAGCGCTGATCGTGCGAATCCTGTTGGAGCCCGATTCCCCGCAAATGATGAAATACAGGCAGGACGTGCTCAAGCTGCTGTCCGCGCGTTTGGACTAGGAGCAGCCGCGCGGTTTGAAATTTTCGTTCTCCGCAATGCCCGAAGGGTGGCTCCTGATCCCGAGGGTGAGATGGGGTGAGTTCATCCTTGACTCAATCTCGGCCGGAGCTGGGCAGTTATGGATGGGCTCAGGACAAACATTACCATTTGTCATTCCGAACCGCGCTGCGAGCGCGGTGAGGAACCTGCTTTACAGCGATGGAGCAGATTCAACCCAGAACAGGGCCAACTCCTCGGCAGGAAATTCTCCAGCACATGCCTGGATGCGCTTTATCTTTTTCCGCACCGGACCAACAGCTTTCAAGAGATGCCATGCCTCCCGATACTTTTCATAGTGCGCGCGCTCCGAGTCCGAGGCCAGCGAGATTCGCTCCATGCCCTCAACCGCTTCCTCCGGAATGATGTACCAGCAATCTTCATGAACCACGTATCCCGCCAGAAAATCAAACGACCCGCGCGGATACCGCCGCCCCTGCCCGCCTCGCAACGTGCATGCATATCCCGCACCCAGTTCGCAGGTCGTCGATTTCACTTGCACCGCCACAAAATGTCCCGGCCGTCCGGCGACCAGGTCGTATCCCTTCATCTCGCCCCACGGCTTCGCGACAGGCAAGCCATGCTCCGCCGCACGCACCATGAAACACAGCTCCGCCCACTCTCCCCGCAGTTTCTTGTTGCTGATGATCCGCTTTCGTTTCTTCATTGACTGCCCCTAAATGAATGTTCGGCCCATTCGCCGCCAAAAACACGAACGGCGCATGCCCAAAGAGGCGTGCGCCGCTGTTTTTACTCTATATATCCAGAATATCAAATTGGATGGGGCAGACCGGCAAAGTTTCAGACTTTATATTCCGATGGGAATCAGCGCGTTACGCAAAACAACCCGCGGGTAGGGGCTTGACAAGATTTCCGGGATTTTTCCGCCAGCCCCTAAACTGCGACGTTGAGTGAAGAGCCTGTCTCCACAAGTCCTGCCCGCTTAAGTGCGCCGTACCAATTAGTCACGTCATTCCTGTCAAATTTGTCCCCTTTGATGCGACAGAACTCTGCGATGACGGATGATTGTGTCGGTCTCTTGCTCAGCGCGGCCTGTCTGTGATGCACGAAATGTAGCGTGGCGATGAGTTCTAGCTGCTCTGGGCGGAAATTACCGAGGTTCTTTACCACGGCGGCGATTTGAGGCCTAAAGGGGGCGACCTGCTTCTCCAGATAATGAGGGAACGCTATGCTCCGGTGTGACAGCCGATAGTTGGAGTACTTAGACGAGTTTGGACTCGTGTCCCGCAAGACTTCGTCGGCAAGCAATCCGTCTACAGTGAAAGCGACCTGATCCGAGTAGGGACCGTAGTTGTATATTTCAAAAGAACACGGTATCGGCACACCCATGGCTCGTGCAAAATACATGAGCTTCTGGATCGCAGTTCGACCGAGAAACCCGTTGGGATGGAATCTTTCAAAAGAGCGCACAAACTCAGTCAAGTACGCAGCTCGCAGATTGTTTGAAAATGTTAGCTCCACCTTAAATCTCCTTCTCCGCGCTTCTCGCCGCCTCTTTGATCTCGATCAGCCTTTCGGGGGCAGCATCGGCGTATATTCGAACGCTTCTGAACGCCGCCGGAATTTTTTCGAGGACAGCACTCTGTTCGGTGATCAGCCGAGGCGTCCCATCTTTTTCGACAAGGAAAAAATCGACCCGAGACTCGTCTTGCTGACCGTGAACAGTAAGCTTGTGAATACTATTCGCCTTATCGTCCAAGTAGAAGTCCGTCGCCTTGAATTTTCTTCGGACCGTCTCCAAGATCCGCTTCGCCTTCTTGAGTAGGATTAGGTCGGCATTGTCGCCGGTTTCATAGACGACCTTATGATGCTTTCGGTCCACTATCCGTTCAGCCCATTTCCTTCTGGGATTCTTCGTTTCAGCGTCCTTAGAGATTTCAGCTAAGACTTTGATGTCGTCAAAACGAAGGACGTCGTCCATCGTCTTGTAATGAGACCGCCCCCAGAGCTTCATGTATTGAGTCAGATAGTGGTCGTATATCCGCCTTAAGCGGTGATAGTAAACCTGAGTGTTCATTTGATATCGGGCTAGAATCAGGGCCTCGAACGTGTGTTCCCCTCCCCTTTCGATTGCCAACTCGATCCTGCCGGTGTCACGATTCTTGTAGACCGTAAGCGACTCGATTAGGCGGCGAAAATCGAATCTTCCGTAATCAACCCCGCAGTGAAGCGAGTCTCGGAGTAAATAGTCGGTACGATCCATGTCCATCTCACCCGCCACAAATCCTCGAAGAAAGGTTGTTTCGGGCGATTTCTTAAAGAGGCGGACCAACAAATCGACGACATCCTCAAAGAACAATTCCCTCAGTGTAGGCCCAAGGACCTTTTCAACAACATGACGAGAGACATCCTCGTGATCGCCGCCAGGTATTACTTCTTCCGCCGCGTGCGAAAATGCCGGATGACCCACATCGTGCAGCAGGGCAAACAGTCGTAGGGTTTGTCGTGCTCGATTCCAAGTATCTTTTTTGAGACCGGGAACTGACTGCAGCTCGCTCACGATCAGTTTCTCGTTCTTGAGGCCGACGCTGTCCATCGCTCTTGTGGCCATCTCCATCACGCCGAGTGAATGCTCAAACCGACTGTGGGTTGCGCCAGGATAGACATAGTGCGTCAACGCCAGTTGGCGAATGTTCCTGAGCCGCTGGAAAACGGGACGATCAATGACCACCCTTTCATTCGGTGAATAGTGAATAAAGCCGTGCACCGGGCATCTAATGATCTTGGTTTGGCGATCACGGTCAGTTAAGGGCTTTTCCACTTGGCGAACAAAAGGCGAAAAATGTAATGTTACTACAAAAACGGCACCAACAACATCACGAAATTGACGAGATGGTAATTTATAGGGTTCCTGGAATCTGGCTGGGACCAAATGAACAGGTTGGGCCGAGGGATAGCCCACTTCTTGTAAACGGTTACCAGATCTTTTATCACAATCCATATCAAACGTGTTCACTTTTTTCTGCATTCACAATGTCGATGTCTTCAATGCCTCCCAGGCGACAGAACGAGCGAGAGACACCAGTCTAAGAAGTCTATGGTCGAAGCGGCATGCGCTCACTCTTTTCGCCATAAGAAACGACATCGTTCAAGATGACGCGGCCCAATTTGCACGACAGAAAAAGGGCACGGCCGAAGCCGTGCCCCTAAAAAATCGGTGCAGATCCGTGTTAATCCGTGGCTAAGGTTCTAGTCCCGCACTCCATCCATAAACGCCCTTAACTTCCGCGACCTTGACGGATGCCGGAGCTTCCGCAGCGCTTTGGCTTCAATCTGGCGGATGCGTTCGCGGGTGACTGCGAAGCTCTGCCCGACTTCTTCAAGAGTGTGCTCGCTGCCGTCTTCGAGACCGAAGCGCATCTTGATGACTTTCTCTTCGCGCGGAGTCAGCGTGCGCAGGACCTGTCCCGTCTGGTCCTTGAGGTTCACGTTGATCACCGCTTCCGCCGGCGAAACCACCGCGCGGTCTTCGATGAAGTCTCCCAGATGCGAATCTTCTTCTTCGCCGATCGGCGTTTCGAGCGAGATCGGTTCTTGCGCGATCTTCAGGACCTTCCGCACTTTCGCGACCGGAATGTCCATGCGCTTGGCGATCTCTTCGCTCGTTGGTTCGCGTCCCAGTTCCTGCACAAGCTGACGCGAGGTGCGGATCAGCTTGTTGATCGTTTCGATCATGTGTACCGGGATGCGGATCGTGCGCGCCTGGTCGGCAATCGCGCGGGTGATGGCCTGCCGAATCCACCACGTGGCATACGTCGAAAACTTGTAGCCACGGCGGTATTCGAATTTGTCGACGGCCTTCATCAGTCCGATGTTGCCTTCCTGAATCAGGTCGAGGAACTGCAGTCCGCGGTTGGTGTATTTCTTCGCAATCGAAACGACGAGTCGCAGGTTGGCCTCGATCAGCTCGCGCTTGGCCTGCTCCGCGTCCATGTCGCCCTGGATGATCTCGCGCTGAGTGCGCTTGAGCTCCTGGAACAACACGCCGGTTTCGAGTTCGAGCTTTTCGACTTCGCCGCGAATCGCGCGCGACTGCCGCCGGTACTCTTTCTTCTGCTCTTCGCTGCGAGTGGCGTCAGCCTTGCGCTCGAGATTCGTTGCCTGGCGATCGAGCGAACGCATGCCGTCGACCGTCTTGTTCAGGCGTTCGATCAGGCGCTTGCGCTCGGCGTTGGTGAATCCCAGCTTGCGCACCGCTTGCGACGTGGCAATGATGCCGCGCGCCAGCTTGCGCCGGGCCCGGCGATGATCCTTCGGTTTCTTCGTCTTCGAAACTTCGTGGTACTTCTCTTCGAGCACGGCCGCTTTCTTGTACAGCTTGGCCATGTCGTCGATTTTGCCGGTGAACTCGTTCAGGCGATTTTGCAGGATCTCGTCGGTGATCTCTTCTTCGTCGAAGGTGACCACTTCTTTGATCGAGCGCACGCCCTTCTTGAGGTCTTCGCCCATGGCCAGCAATTCGCGGATCACGATCGGCGATCGCGAAAGAGCCTTGAGCACGCGGATTTGACCGCGTTCGATGCGCTTGGCGATTTCAACTTCGCCTTCGCGGGTGAGCAGCGGCACGGTTCCCATCTCGCGCAGATACATGCGGACGGGGTCGTTGGTTTTTTCCAGAGCTCCGGGGGTGAGGTCGAGTTCTACGTCCTCGCCTTCCTCGGATTCGTCGAATTTTTTGTCGAGCGCGGCGGAAGGAAGCTTCGGGCCTTCCAGCACGTCGATGCCTTGCGTACCAATGGTGGTCAGCAGATCGTCAAGGTCTTCGGGACTGTGCACGTCATGCGGTATGAGGTCATTGACCTGGTCATACGTGAGATATCCCTTTTCTTTGCCTGTATCGATCAGCTTTTTAATGTCGTCGAACTTGTCATCAAGAGCCAAGAGGTTTCCTCAAACTACTTTTGTTTCCGCTCCACAGGAGCGTGTGGTAAAGTTCCTTTTAAGAAGGTGGGAATGTGGGGTCTTGCGGGATTGTGCACTTGCACAAACTTATAGAGTTTAGCACATAAGTGCTGTACCGTCTATCGGTTGCCCGCCTGAATGGCCCTGTGCCCGCCGCTATCTGCAATTCTCCTAGACATTTAGATGGCTGTGAAAGCCTTTTTGTTTCAAGCACTTTTCTTGTTTCTGGGGTCGTCTTCCGCCAAGCTCGGATCGCGGAGAGCCCGGCTGATTCGCTCCAGTTCGGTCAGTAATTCTCGCAGACGATCTTTGTCTGTGGATAGTCCTGGCTTCTTCAATTCCTGCTGCACCGCTTCCTGGCGGCGGCGCAGGTGAATGCGGCGCAGCGCGCGCACCGCCGCTTCGAGAACTTCGGCGGTGAGTTCTTCTTCCTCCTTGAGCAGGATCAAGGCCAGCATACGGCGATCCGCTTCGGTGGCCGGTACTTCCAGAACATCGGCAACTTCCGGCCCGGCATTGAGCAGACATTCGGCCAGCGATTCGGTGGCGAGTCCGCGATGCAGGCCCTCGTTCTGCAGGACGAAGTTGGCTTGACGGGCGGGATCGAATTCTTCTTCTGCGCCGTCGCGCATGGAGAGATGCTCTTCGCCAGAGCGGATTTGACGGGCGGAGGCCAGGGCGCGGATGAGAATTTTCTCTGCGTCGGTGACCTGCGCCTCGGCTGGCGCTTTGACAGAGGAAGTTTCACGGGTCGCCGCTGCATGGCGCAGTTCCTGACGGAGGACAGCGGAGTCGATCTGAAGTTTCTGTGCGATCTCCTGCGCCAGTTCGTCGCGCACGATGCGGCTGGGAATGCGCTGCACGTGCGGCAGCAGATGATTCACCGCCTTATGTTTGCCTTCGCCGCTGCGCACGGGGAACTGCAAGCGAGCCCGCTCGATGAGGTAATCGAAATATTTTTGCGAGTGGCGGAGCGCGTCGCCGTAAGCCTCTTTGCCTTTGCGGCGAATGTAGAGATCGGGATCGAATCCCTGCTCGAGCGTGAGAACTTTGATAGTGAATTCCTCTTCTACGAGCAGTCCAAGCGTGCGCTCGGTTGCTTTTGCGCCAGCAGTGTCGGGATCGAAGTTCACGACGACATTCTTGCTGAAGCGGCCGAGCAGCTTGGCTTGCAGCTCGGTGAAGGCCGTGCCGGAGCTGGCGATGACGTTCTGAAATCCAGAGGCGTAGACCGAGATGCAATCCATCTGGCCTTCGACCAGGATCGCGTAATCGAATTTCTTCACCCACTCTTTGGCGAGGTCGAGATTGAAGAGTACTTTGCCCTTCGAGTAGATCGGAGTTTCGGGCGAGTTCAAATACTTTGGCCCAGCCTTTTCGTCGGCTACGAGGGTGCGTCCGGTGAAGGCGATAACCTTACCCGCCTCGCTTGAGATGGGGAACATGACGCGGTTGCGGAACTTGGAGTACATCGTTAGTCCCGAGTCCCGAGCCGCGAGTCCCGAGCTGGTCCCGAGTTGTGACTCCGGAGTCTTGGGTTGCGAGCTACCGTCGTCTTTGCCATCCCGAGCTGAAGTGGAAGGGTTTTGCTCGGGACTCGGGGCTCGCGACTCAGGACTAGTTTCCTTCCACGAAAACAGGCCGCTGTCACGCAGGACTTCTTCGCTGAATTCGTCTTTCAGGCGGTCGCGCAGGAGGAAGCCGGAGTCGGGGGCGTAGCCGATGCGGAACTTCGCAATCATTTCCTGATCGAGCCCGCGGCCGGCGAGATATTCGCGCGCTCGTGCACCTTCGGGACGGCGCAGGCACTCCTGAAAAAAAGCTACCGCACGCTCGTGGACGTCGAGCAATTGTCCGCGGAGCCGCGCCTCTTTGGCTTCGCCGGGAGTGGAATAAGCAGCCTTGGGCAAAGGGATGCCGAGTTTCTGCGCAACCAGGCGCACGGACTCGGGGAAGGTGATGTTCTCGACTTTCTGGATGAAACTGAAGACGTCGCCCTTTTCCTGACATCCGAAGCAGTAGTAATACTGCCGCGTGGCGTGGACGGAAAACGATGGCGTCTTCTCGCCGTGAAAAGGACAAAGGCCGACGAAGTTCTGTCCGCCAGACTTCTTGAGCTTGATGTAATCCCCGATGATGCGGACGATGTCCGCCTGCTGCTTGACCGTGTATGCGAAATCGCCGGGGTTGGCCATTTAGGGGCTTCGCGTTCCAGACGGAACTCTCCAGAGGAATTGTCGGCCAGAACGAGGCTGAAAGGAATATAGCAGTCGAACATGCCTGCGGAAAAACTGTGGAATTTGAGCTTATCCCGTTGATGGGAGAGGAAAAGGCGGACGGTATTTGACGACGAGTAGCTCCGGGTCGCCAGGGTCCAGAGTTGCTCGGGTGAGCCGCGCTTCGCGCTGGCTGGACGGACCCTTCGACTTCGCTCAGGGCAAGCTGCGTCTGTCTCGACACGACCCTCAACTCTTCCTCTCTTCTGCCGATAGACACTCAGAGGCACTCCGCTGTGATCACTACCGAGCAATATGCCGCTTCGATTGTCGAGAAGTATCACATCGATCCTGACGCCAATTCGCCTTCGCATCGGGCGGTCGATGAAGTGATCCCCTTGCTCAAGGAGTGGGGAAAACAGTATCTGCTGGGAATCACGCTGTCGGGTGCGTACGCGCAGAACACCGCTATTACGCTGTGCTCGTATGCGGATGTTCTGATTGCGCTCAGTTCCATCCCAGGGATGGACATGAAAAAGGTTTTCTGGAATCTGTTTGAGTTTCTGACGGACCACGACTTGCGGCCGCGGACACACAACGTGTCGATTCAACTGCAAAGCAAGGGACTCTGGGTCGACTTGATTCCGGCGTGCCGCGATAAGGGGAGTTCGAGTCTGGCATTGTTCAACAAGAAATCGGGAGCCTCGGTTCATACCGATCTGGCGCAGCATATTCATTTGGTGGGAAACTCGGGGCGCCAACAGGAAATCAGTGCAGTGAAGATTTGGCGTGAGCGTTGCTCGCTGGATTTCCCTTCGTTCTATCTCGAACTGACTGTGCTGCACGCGCTGGAAGGTGAGCGCTTCGGGCAGGTCGCCGACAATGTGCGGACGGTGCTGCGCTATCTCTCGGGCCGGTTCGAGCAGACGACCGTTCGGGATCCGGCGAATCGAGACAATGTGGTGTCGAGCGATCTGGACGCAGCCGGCAAACAAGCCATCGCGAAGGCCGCGCGCGATGCGCTGTATGACGAGAACTGGAAGAAGATTCTTTGGTAGCAGCGGGCGTTAGGCCTTGGGTCTCGGGGACTTCTCTCCGGTTATCGTTCCCGGCCATTGCGCCTCGGGATCGACTGACCGCCGAATCATGTCGACTATTTGGCGCATCCGGGCAGCCGAGAGCATCCGCCTTTGCGGTTCGAGGAGAGACGTTTTTTGCAGGACTTGGATGAAATGAGCTTTGAGGTACGACGCTTCCGGCAGTCCAGTCTCGCCGGGTGGCAGCGACACGGTCGTGGGGCTATCCGCGCCGTAACTGCCAAAGGGGACGATCAAGATCGTGGACGCACGATCGCTTAGATTTCGGCTGTCGAGCGAGACGATTAGAACCCAGTGACGCTTAGGAGCGTCGGCCAAATAGGCGGTCCAGATCTCTCCACGTCGCGGCTTAGGGCTCACGGTCAAAATCGATTCCCTTCACGCTACCAGCCAAGGCCGCACCAAGCCGGACTTCCTCTTCGGCTTCCTCGGGAGACATGCCATCAAAATACGCAGCGGTGTCACGGGCCAACCGCTCACAGTTCTCGTAGGTCAGGAGGCGTTTCACCGCAAGGTCAATTGCATCCGCCAGGGTTCGGGCCTCACCTTCCTCGATCAGCCGTTCCAGATAGGCGAGAGTTGCGGAAGAGATCGTAGTCGAGATCTTCTGACGAGTCATGCGGGCTGGCGTTGCCATCGAAGTATCCTCCACCACTGCTCCATTTTATCCCCTATAATGGGGGATAACAAGAGGATGGCCGCCATCTAAGCTAACTGTTTATTTGTCAGCATTTTGTGCGCTCGAGCGTTACACGTTCAACTCGACCAGCGTCGCGCCGCCTCCGCCTTCGTTCTGCGGAGCCTCGGCGACCGACGCTACGTGGGGATGCTGCTGCAGCAACTGGCGAAGAGCTTTGCGCAGGATGCCCATGCCGCTGCCGTGGACGACGCGGACGCGCGGGAGTCCGGCGAGGAATGCGCGGTCGACGAACTTTTCTACTTCGCGGCTGGCCTGGTCGACGGTTTGACCGATGACGTTGATCTCGCTGGGCGCAGTGGAATCCTCGTGTTCGAGTGAAACCGAAATGCCGCGCGCACGGGCCGCTGTGACGGGCGACTCAGCCGCGCGAGCCTGCGCGCTCACGACAACCTCGGCGATGTCGTCGCGCGCGATCTTCATTTTCATCGCGCCCATCTCAACTTCAAAATTCTGATCGTTGATCTTACGGACGATCCGCGCATTGCGGCCCGTGGATTTCAGCTTGACGGTGTCGCCCTCGGACACGTGTTTCACTACCTGCGGCTGGGCGTGCGGATCATTCTGGTCGGCGCCGGTGGAGTGCGCGACGACAGTCGAATCGAACTGCTCCCGGAATTCGCGGCGGAGCTTGGCGATACGGCGCTCGGCATCCTTCGAAAGTTTCTGCGCGGCGGTGCGATCCTGAATCGCGTTCACGGCTTCGCGCGCGTGATATTCGAAGTCGCGAAGAACGCTCTCGAGTTTCTTTTCCATTTCGCGGACTTTGGCCTGCTGTTCCTTTTTTCCCTCGGCGGCGAGTTGCGCCTTCTCGCGCTCGATTTCCTGCTCGCGCGCCTTCAGGCGGAGGCGCTGAGCTTCGGCCTCGCGCAACTCGGCATGGAGCTTGTCGAGAAATTGTCCAACGTCGCGAGCCTGCGTGCCGAGGCGCGAACGGGCGCTTTCGATGATTGCCGAATTGAGGCCAAGGCGCTGCGCGATGTTGATTCCCGCCGACGCTCCGGGGACACCCACCTTCAACTCGTAAGTTGGTTGCAGGGTCGCTTCGTCGAAACCGACCGATGCGTTCAACACCCCCGGCGTATTCGCGGCGTAAACCTTGAGCGAGGTGTGGTGCGTGGAGATGACCGTCATGCAGCCGATGCGGCCGAAATGTCCGGCGATGGCGACGGCGAGTGCCGCTCCTTCTTCGGGATCGGTCGCGGAGCCGAGTTCGTCCAGCAAGACAAGCGATTGAGCTGTTGCGGTGCGCGAGATGAAATCGATGTTGGTGACGTGCGCGGAGAATGTGGAAAGATTTTGCTCGATCGACTGGTAGTCGCCGATGTCGGCTAGCACTGAGTCGAAGACGGGGAGTTCGGCTCGATCTGCGGGGACGGGAAGTCCAGACTGCGCCATCAGCGCGAGCAGGCCGACGGTCTTGAGCGTGACGGTTTTGCCGCCAGTGTTCGGGCCGGTGATGATGAGCTGGCGGCGCGCGCCTTCGAGTTCGACGGTGATGGGGACTACGGAGATTCCTTTTGCTTTGAGATTGCGCTCGAGAAGCGGGTGGCGGGCGTTGTGCAGGAGGAGAGTGGATGCTTCCGAGGAAGCGCTCCGCTTCGCCTCGCTGGACCCTTCGACTCCGCTAAGGGCAGGCTCACGAAGGCGTCCGTCCCCACACAGCTTCACCGCTACGCAGTTGTAGTCTTCGGCGAAGCGAGCTTTGGCGAACTGCAGTTCCAGCTCTGCCAGAACATCGATCGCGGTAAGGATCTCGGCGGCGTGCGCGCCGATGCGCTGCGTCATTTCGACGAGAATGCGGTGAATCTCGGAGAGTTCCTCTTCGAGCAGACGCACAAGTTCGTTGTTTTGCTCGATGGTTTCGAGCGGCTCGACGAAGACGGTCTGTCCGCTGGAGCTGGCGCCGTGCACGACTCCCTGCACGCGTCGCTTTTGCTCGACTTTGACGGGAATGACGAAGCGCTCGCCCCGGATGGTGACGAGCTCGTCCTGCACCGTGCCGCCTTCGGAGAGGCGGCGCAGATATCCGCGGAGAGATTCCTGAATCGTGCGGCGCTGCTTTTCGATTTCGCGGCGGATGCGCGCGAGCTCGGGCGAAGCCTTGTCATCGAGCGTGCCGTCGGGCTGGATCTTGTTGCGAAAGCCGCGCAGGAATTCGGTGAAGTCCACGATCTGGTCGGAGAGCGTCCGCACGCTTCGCCAGTCGGTCTTCATGCTTGCCGGAGGCTGCAAGGCAATCTGGCGCCACTCGGCGGCGCGATCGACGACGAGGATCACGTCGCGAATCTCGGTGGTTTCGAGCGCGGCTCCGGCGATGCGCGACTCCTGGACGAGTAAGTTAACGTCGGAGAGCCCGTCGAAATCGAAGCGACCACCGACGCGGCGGAACTCGCGAATCTCGCTGGCTAGTTGCTGCTGGCTCTCGATCCAATCGTGATCTGTGGACGGCGCGAGCGCGGCGATACGACCCTGGCCGAGCGGCGAAAAAGTATATCCGCGCAGGAGGTCGCGCAGCGCGTCGAATTCCAGCACGCGCGCCGAACTGTGAATGAGTTCCTCCGCCATCGCAATTTATGGTACAGGAGCGCGGTGCGGAGTGCCGAGGCGAAGGAAGGTTGGGTCGATCGAACAGTAGTTGCAGCTTAGGCGCCGGCGGCCCCCGCGATTTGCATCGCAGGTTCCGCGGACACGGGGAAGCGAACGATGAACACGGCGCCGCCTTCTTGCCGGTTCTGGCAGGTGATCTGGCCGCTGTGTTCCTGGATGACGCCGTAGACGGCGCTGAGCCCGAGGCCCGTACCTTTTCCGATGGGCTTGGTGGTGTAGAAAGGATCGAAGACGCGCTGCGGCTCGCGAAGGCCGGGACCGTTATCGGAGAACTGGAGCACGGCCTCGCTTCCTTGCTGCTGCGCTGTGATCTCGAGCGTGCCTCCGCCGACTTCTTCGAGGGCGTCCATGGCATTTTCGATGATCTCGACGAAGGCTTGGAATAGCTGGTTGACATTGCCGTGGACGCGCGGAAAATTCGGCTCAATCGAGATCGCGACGCGGATCTTGCCGGCGTGTCGCGATTCGAGCATCTGGGTCGCGCGGTGGAGTAGTGTGCCGAGGTCGACGGGAACTTTCTCTCCGGGTGCTTGCTGCGCAAAACTGAGAAGGTTGGTGACCAGGTCGCGCGTGCGCTTCGCTTGAGCCACAATCTTGCGCAACAGCGCGTTCTGTTCGGCGCTGAGCTGTTCTTGTCCCCAGAGCTGCTCGGAATACGTCATGATGGCGGCCAGGGGATGGTTGATCTCGTGGGCGGCTCCGGCAACCAGAGCGCCGAGGGATGCCAGTTTCTCTTTTTGTACGAGTTGGCTTTGCAGGCGCGCCTGACTTTCATAACCCCGGCGCGATTCCTGGAGCAGTCCCATGAGAGCCTGGTCCTGGAAATACTGGCGCAGGAAGACGAAGCCTCCTAGAAGCAGCATGGCGGCGAGTACAGCGAAAATGCGGAACTCGCGCGAGGGCGTGGGAGAGTCGTCGAGGAGCACGGTCCAGAGTCCGAGCACCGGAAGCGAGAGGATCGCGACCATCGCCAGCCGAGGCGCAAGTTTTTTCCAGTGCAGATACGTTGCGGGCGCGACGCTTTCCAGTCTCCAATCGCGCGCCGAGATTGCGACGGCTGCCATCCAGGCCACGGTTCCGACTAGAGCGATGTCGTACGGACCGCCGGAGTAATAGGTGTTCGCCGCCGCCGCTCGATCCAGAAACTGGGAGTTGATGGCATACAAGACGCCGACGGCGAGAAAGTTCAGGTAGACGCGTCGCCAGGCGCCGGAACTGGTCAATGCCGCGAGGCCCAACACCGCCAGCAGCAGGATGTTCTCGAGTCCGTAGAGGCGGTCGTAGTAGACGTTGTAGAGCTGTACATTGAGGACGACATACTGGTGGGGAAACACGATGAAGGCGTAGAGAAAAATCCACCAGCCGAGCAACATCAGAAAACTCAGCGCGCTGAGATGAACTCTGCCTTCTCTTTTCAGCCAGTCGGGGCGCCACGCGGTGGCGGCAATCATCGGGAGAGAGTGAAAAAAGAGAACGATGTCGAAGAAATAAGGATCGGGGATCGGCTTGCGGATGAAGATTTCTTGAATACTCCACGCCGTCTGGTTGGCGGCCCAGAGCAAGAAGCCCAGCGTCATCAGCCCCCAGAAGCTGAATTCCTGGCGCGGGCGGGTCAGCGCGTTGGAGAGTGTAACTCCGGCGGCCGCCAGCATGATCAAGAGCCCGGTGATATCTCCGAACGCGGTCAGGCCAGGGCTCTGGTGCGCGGTGAGCGACACGGCGGCAAAGGCCAGAGTGATTCCGGCCGCTGCGGCAAACCAACGGTGGCGTCGGAGCAGACTCATCCGCCCCAATTCTATGGGGTTCGATCCGGGAAACCGAGGACCGTTCGGGACGGCGGAGGTTACTTTCGTCACACCTCCCCATTGCGCAAACTGGTTGGCAGATGAGAGAACCGCTGGTCTGAAGCCGAATCTTCGTTGGTTTCTAAGGGCACGGCTGGGAGCGGTGGAGAAAATGCCCGCCTGCTCGCGGAGAGAGTCCGTCAGAGGCTAAGAACAGCATAGATCTAGCCTTGCGCGGCGCACTTGAGCATAATTGGGATTGAAATCATCTTAGGGAGCTAAGCCATGAGAAACATCCTTGGCAGAGCCGCTGTAGCTGGCATCGTAATTTTTGCTTTCACCGGTGGGCTGCTCGCCGCAGCAAATGGCGGCGGCTCGTCCATTCTGGAGCCGGCAGCTGGTGCGTTGCTCGGACAGTATTACGGCGCCGGTAATCTCGCCCAGAACACGGCGAAGCTCGGGAGGACGCCTCCCGTTCACCTGACTTACTATGCGTGGACCGACGACTGGACTGGTGCCGTCACTGAGGCAGATCTGGCCGCGGGACGCATCCCGCTCGTTAACTGGGAACCTCACAAGATCGAATTTCAACAAGATCGTCGATGGAAGCCTCGATGCCACGATAAAGGCGCGTGCGGCTGGCTCCAAAGCACTCGGCAAGAAGTTCTTCCTCGACTTCGCCGCCGAGATGAATGGGGACGAGGCGTGGGGCGGTAACAATGCACCGCTGTACGTCGCCGCTTATCGGCATATTCACGATATCTTCCTTGCTGCGGGCGCTACCAACGTGATCTGGGCTTGGTGTCCAAACGTCACCGACATCAACGGCGGTAACAAAAACACGATGGACTACTATCCAGGTGACGCCTACGTCGATTGGACCGGAGTCGATGGATACAACTGGGGCACGACAAATGGCGGCTGGCAGAGCTTCCAGCAGGTGTTCAAGGATATCTATCCTCTACTTGCAGCCAAGAAAAAGCCGATCATGATTGGAGAGATGTCCTCCGCTCAAGCGGGAGGAGACAAAGCCAAGTGGATCGATGAAATCATTCCCACTCTGCGCGCCAGTTTCCCGCTTATCAAATGTGTCGTCTGGTTCGACATCAACAAGGAAGCCGATTGGCGCATCAGCTCGTCTCCGGAATCGGAAGCGGCGTTCATTCGCATGGCGAAGGATCCCTACTTCAATCCGTAGGATTCTGGGACACACGGGTGCTTGTCCAACCGCTCCTTAAAGCTGTCTCCGTCTGCGGGAATGTTCTAGAATCAGGCTTGGAAGGCGTTCCGATCCACCCTTCCCCTGGTGATCTTTCATGGCATTCCCTGTAACGCGCCTACGCCGCCTGCGCCGTACGGCCGAGATTCGCAATCTTGTCAGCGAAACGCGCCTCACCCCCGACGCCTTTGTTTATCCCATGTTTGTATGCCCCGGAGAAGGCGTCCGCAAAGAAGTTCGCTCCATGCCGGGCGTGTTCAATTTGTCGGTGGATGAAGCGGTGAAGGAAGCGCAGGAAGTTCATTCGCTGGGCGTGCCGTCGGTGATCCTGTTTGGCCTGCCCGACAAGAAGGATGAAGTTGCCACAGGCGCCTGGGCCGAGGATGGCATCGTGCAGCAGGCCGCCCGCGCCATGAAGCGCGCGGTGCCGGGACTCATTCTCATGGGTGACGTCTGCCTCTGCGAATACATGAGTCACGGACATTGCGGGATTGTGAAGGCGGCGCCGCAGTCGCTGGGCGCGGCCGCGCGCGATTCCGTTGTAGCTGTGCCGGACGAAAGTCCCGCGGAGAAGGCGAAGGAGATTGACGAAGCGATTGATCGCCTGGTCTCTCGCGCCACGGATTACGAGATCGTCAACGATGCGTCGCTTGAGCTGCTGGCGCGCACTTCGGTGTCTCTGGCGAAGGCGGGCATCGACATCATTGCGCCCTCTGACATGATGGACGGCCGCGTTGCCGCTATTCGCCAGGCGCTCGATGAAGCTGGACTCATCAACACGCCGATTCTTTCTTACGCGGCGAAGTTTGCCTCGGGGTTTTATGGACCGTTCCGCGAGGCGGCCGACTCCGCACCGCAATTCGGCGATCGCCGGTCGTATCAGATGGACGGGGCCAACATTCGCGAAGCCATGCGCGAAATCGAAGCCGACATTGAAGAAGGTGCCGACATGATCATGGTGAAGCCGGCCATGCCGTATCTCGACGTCATCGCGGCTGCGCGGGAGCGTTTCGAACTTCCGCTCGCGGCGTATCAGGTTTCCGGCGAATACGCGATGATCGAAGCCGCCGCCCGCAATGGCTGGATCGAACGCGACCGCGTCATGATGGAGTCGCTGTTGAGCATCCGGCGCGCGGGAGCGAGCATCATCTTGACGTACTACGCGAAAGAAGCGGCGAAGCTGCTGGGGTAGGCGTGCGCGGTTGATCGCGCGGAGCGGGCGCCCCTGTCTGTCCTGGAACAAATCCCTGTCATCCTGAACGAACTGAAGGACCCCACGTCCGCTCATCGTTTCGATGCTGTTTACCGGCATTTTCTCGAGGTGCACCGTGAGAATACCTTGAGGTTTTTTGCTAGTGCCGGCGACTGAGGGGTCCTTCGCTTTGCTCAGGATGACCGGGGGATTTGGGATAGGGATAGGGAAATCCCAGATAGGGAACGGCAGAACGAAAATTCTCGTCGCGATATCACGGAACTCCCCAAGCTCTGTCATCCTGAACGAAGTGAAGGACCCCGAGCATGCCTGTCGTCAGTGCAGTTGGCATTCTTCCCGTGACGTCGGCAGGAAGCGTGCTATGAGGGATCACGTATATTTCGTCTACATCGTGGCCAGCTGTTCCGGCAAGCTCTACATCGGCATGACTAACAGCATCTACCGCAGGGCTCTGCAACACAAGAGGGGTGAGATCGACGGATTCGCCAGCAAGTATCATTGCAACCGATTGGTCTACTACGAAAGCTTCGACGATGTGCACCGAGCGATTGGAAGAGAGAAGGAATTGAAAGGCTGGCTGAGGGCCAGGAAGATCGCTCTGATCGAATCGAAGAATCCGAGGTGGCAAGATTTCGCTGAGCATTGGGGAGCACAGATGCTGTTCGCGGGGGAGGCGATGAAGGGGAGATAGTTTCGCGATCGCCGATCCCTGTCATCCTGAACGAAGTGAAGGACCCCGCGTCTGTTTATCGTTTCGATGCTGTGTACAGGCATTTTGTCGACGGGTGCGGCGGGAGAATGCCTTGAAGCTTTTCTGGTCGTGCCGGCGAAAATGGGGTCCTTCGCTTCGCTCAGGATGGCAGAGGCAATGCGGTCCCGCCTTACGATGACAGCGGCGATGACAGTTTTACTTCCACTAGCTTACGGTCTTCTTCTGACACTTTAAACATTTGGCGGGGCTTCAGGTTCATGAAGCTGGCTACGAAGACGTCGGGGATTTGGCCGATGCGGGTATTGTAGGTCGTCACGTCGTCGTTGAAGAATTCGCGGCGGTCGGCGATGCGCTCTTCCAGTTCGCTGATACGGTTCTGCAGCTTCAGGAAATTTTCGTTGGCTTTGAGTTGCGGATAATTTTCGGCTACGGCAAACAGTCCACGGAGTGCGCTGTTCATCTTCAAATCGGCGAGCGCTTTCTGGCCGATGCTGGCCGCATTCATCGATGCGGCGCGCGCATGGGTGACTGCGAGCAAGGTTTGCTGCTCGTGCTGCATGTATCCCTTGACGGTCTCGACCAGGTTTGGAATCTCGTCGTGTCGCTGCTTGAGCAGGACGTCGATGTTTGCCCACGCACGATCATTCTCGTTGCGCAGCCGCACCAGGCCGTTGTACAGGATGACGGTGTAGATGGAGGCTCCGGCTATAAACAGGAAAAATGCCAGCTCGGTCATGGCGCTGCTATCCATCGTCCCATCGTCACCTCAGAACACTTAAAGGTGCCAGTGGATTGGGGAGTGGGGCAAGTGCCAAGGGAGTTGCGTGGGAATCAGCGGAGAAAAGGAATCAGAGAGCGAGGCTATGAGGAAGAGCCGCTCGGGTTTTGGGCTTCGCACTTGCGGGACAGCCGAAGGCGGCTGTCCCACATAAGTTGTGCCGTTAGTCTTTGCTTGGCTTCTTTGGCGTGATGTCGCAGGCTTTGCGCACTTGATCGAGATCCAGACCTGCGGGAGAGAATTCAGCAATCTCGCGTCCGCTGCGGGTTGGCAGTTCGACCTTGAAGACTTGTGCGCCGATCAGGCCGCGCGTGGTGCCTTTGTCCATCGAGAGAAAATGGCCACGCTCCCAGTTCCAGCCGTGATAACTGTGCGTGTCGTCGATGCGAACCATTACCTCAAGTTGGGGCTGGCCCCAGAATCCAGGACGATTCGGAGGAGGAAGCCGAACTCCCGGATTGAAATCGGCCAGCTTGAGCTTACCCTCTTCGCAGAAGAGAACCACGCGCGGCTTGTAGTCAGGATCTTCGCGGAAAAAATTGTCCGACTGCAGTTCGAAGCGCACTTTCTTCGCGCCCGTCATCTTGTCTTCGGAGTGAAACATCATCCACTTGCCGCCGACGCTGACGCCGTCACTTTCGCCCTGGTACGGGCTCATCGCCCCGCCTTGAGCGAATGCGGATGCGGCGCAAAGCAGCGCCGCGCTGGCCAGAACCGCCTTGAAAACCATGGCGGATGGATTGAATTTACGAGTAGAGCGCAATGCGTTCACGGTGTCCTCCAGACCACTATCCCTGAATATATTGAACCCGGAAGAGGACCGAAAAGTTGCATGAAAAGGTACGCCTAGCGCGTATCGATTCGCAGATCGATGTAGACCTGAGAGCGGTCGTCAAACTGGCTCACCGACTTCGTGTCGCTCTTGTGGCCCTTGTACTGGGCATAGACCTCATAGTCAATGGCTGTAGAGAGCGCGGGAAAGCGGTAGGAGCCATCCTGGCCGACGATGTAGGTCTTCACCGCGCGGTTGCGGGTGTTGGTGAGGTAGACGACGGCGTCGGGCAGCGGGTTATCGCGCGGGTCGAGCACTTTGCCAGACAACAGGCGGCCGACCGACTTATCTTTCTTGTCCGGGGCTGCGCTAGCGAACACGCAAAAAACGGCCAGTATGGCGCAGGCTAAGGTTGCTGCCGTAATCACCGATCGTTTGTGATTCATGCTGGTGCTATTGTCTCACGAGCACCGCGGACGACTACACATCTACTTGATTAGATGCAATCCGGTGTCTTCGCGTTCGTCGTAATAAACGTGGACGGTGACTTCGTTGGCGAGGTGCAAAGGAGTTCCGTCAGTGGTTTTCACGCCTTTCAGGTCGGCCCAGAGGATATAGTCGGCGTCCCCGGGCGGAACGCGCTGGGCGAACTCGCCCATGTGGTCGGAGTAGACCTCCCACTTTGCTTTGTTTTTCTTGTTCTTGGCAGGGCGGATCTTCACGTGTATGCCGTACACGGGGCGATTGTCGGGACCCCAGACAGTGCCGAAAATCAGGGCGTAGGACTTCTCCGCATTGGATTGCCGCTGAGCGGAACCTGGGCGCGGGCTGAGGCCTAGCAGGAGAACAACGACGAGGAACCCAAACCGGGACAGCCATGAAGAATGCGGGGTCGGACGAGGCCTAGGAGTAATCACCGTCTTCGTTTTCCTCCACCTCTTCTTCGTCTTCCTCGACGTAGCCTTCTTCAACAGCTTTTAATTCGAGCGGACTGACTGTGATGACTTCAAAGTCAGTGCCGCACTCGGGGCACGAGATCACTTCCCCTTCGTCGACGTCATCCTCTTCGACGTCCAGATTGGTTTCGCATTCGGGACACAGAACCATAAAGCCTCCCTCGCCTATTAGAGCCTCCTGTTAATATTTAGATTCTCCCCGGCTGTTCGGTCAAGGGGCAGAGGCTGGGGTACGAGAGATTTCCTGGGGATAGGGAATCGCTCTTCTGTGGTGTGATTTCTCTGGACGGGGAACATCAAATCATGCTCCATTTCCTTCACTATTGCCTTAGGTGTTTCCTTCAGAAGTCGCGCGGGCACGCGGTTCTCGGTGTTGTGCTGGCAGCAACGGTGGTGTGTAGTGCACAGTCTGCGCCCACTGATGCGGCCGATCCCCAGATCGCGGCGGCATTGCAGCAGGTCTCGGCACGGAGGATTCAGACAAACATCGAGAAGCTGGTCAGCTTTGGGACGCGGCTGACTCTGTCGGCGCAGGACGACGCGTCGATTGCCAAAGGCCACGGGATTGGCGCGGCGCGGGAGTGGATCAAATCGGAGTTTGAGCGCTATTCGAAAGACTGCGGCGGATGCCTTGAGGTGAGGACTGACAGCTTTACCGAGCCGCCGATGGACCGCATTCCGAAGCCGACGGTTATCACGAATGTTTATGCGGTTCTGAAGGGGACCGACGCGGCGAACGCGAAGCGCATCGTGCTGGTGACCGGGCACTACGACTCGCGTAACAGCGACACGCTCGATGTGAACGGCGATGCTCCCGGAGCGAATGACGATGGCAGCGGAACCGCCGTCAGCCTGGAGTGCGCGCGCGTCCTGAGCAAATTGAAGTTTCCGGGGACGATTATTTTCCTGACCGTCGCGGGCGAAGAGCAGGGATTGAACGGCAGCAAACACTTCGCCCAGATGGTAAAGGGCGAGGGTTGGGAGCTGGAAGCCGTCCTCAACAACGACATTGTGGGCGGCGACAAGAGCGCGGAGCAGGATCATTCCGTGGTACGAGTGTTTTCGGAGGGCGTGCCGGCCGCAGCGACGGAGCAGGATCTGCGGCGCATTCGCGGGCTGGGCGGCGAGAGCGACTCCGGCTCGCGGGAAGTGGCGCGGTATATCGCCGAGGTCGGGCGCACCTACGACACTGGAGTGAAGCCGATGCTGGTGTTCCGGCTGGATCGCTATTTGCGTGGTGGGGATCATTACTCGTTCAACCAGCAGGGACTTTCGGCGGTGCGGCTCACGGAATATCGTGAGGACTTTCATCATCAGCATCAAAATGTGCGGACGGAAAATGGCATCGAATATGGCGATTTGCCGAAGTTCGTGGACTACGACTACGTGTCGCACGTGGCGCGCCTGAATGCGGCAACGCTCGCTTCGTTGGCTGCGGCGCCGGGGCCTCCGGCGAATGTGCACATTCTGACTAAAGATTTGGAGAATGACTCCACGCTCACGTGGGCGGCTTCTCCGGGCGGGCTGGCTTCAGGGTATGAAGTTTTGTGGCGGGCGACAACGAGCCCGGAATGGGAACACGCGCAAAATGTCGGCAACGTTCTGCGTACGACGCTGAAGCTTTCGAAGGATAATGTGATCTTCGCGGTGCGGGCCGTGGATGGCGCGGGACATCGCAGTCTACCGGTGGTTCCAACGCCGGAGCGATGAGCTCTGCGACTCCCATGTCTCGCAAAAACGGCGAGACATGGGGTACCCCTAGGCGAACGAGTAGAATTGGATGAGAGGTTATTGAGTGCGGAGAACCGGTGAACCGATGACGTTGAGCCTGCCACCCTTCACGAAGGCGGTGACGTGGCTGATAGGCATCAACACGGGAGTTTATCTGCTCAGGTACGTCCTCGAACTGGCGCACTTGCCGGCGGGAGCGTTTGCGCAAGTTTATCTTGGGCTGACCCCGGCTCAGGTGGTCTATCACGGGTGGGTCTGGCAACTGTTCACCTACGGCTTCGTGCACTTCGAGTTCTGGCACTGGTTCGGAAATATGCTGGGCTTGTGGATGTTTGGCTCGGCGATTGAAGGCGCGTGGGGCACGCGGCGTTTCGTCGAATTGTTCTCGATTGGGGTCATCGGTGCGGCGATCACCACCGTGGCTCTATCATGCACGCACGTGCTTGGCGACCCGACGCGACCGACGATCGGAGCCTCGGGCGGCGTGTTCGCGATCCTGATTGCGTTTGGAGTTCTTTTCGCCGATCAGGAAATCATGATGATTCCGTTCCCGTTCCTGATCAAAGCTAAGTACTTCGTCGGTATCCTGATTGTTGTGGAGTTGGCGTTCGCCATGGCGGGAGGCGGGAACGTCGCGTATGTGGCGCACCTGGGCGGGTTGTTCTTTGGCTGGCTGTACGTGCGACGCGGGCCTAAAGCGGCGCTGGTCAATGTTGGTTTGTCGGAGCGCTACTTCGGCATGCGCAATTCGTACTATCGGTGGAGGCGTAAGCGGGCGGCGAAGAAGTTTGAAGTCTACATGTCGAAGCACGATCGCCAGGTCCACTTCGACGAGCATGGAAATTACATTCCTCCGGATGACGATCCGCGCAAGGGGAATGGCGGCGGGAAGTCGGGGTGGGTGAACTAGGCGAACCCTTTGCCACGGATTCTCACGAATTTTCACGGATAGGGCAGAACCTCTGAACGCCGAATCGAGTCGCGCTCGGACCGGAGATTCGCTGCGCACACATTTCAGATTTTGGTGAGAGAGACGTTGCTGGCAACATCTCTACGGCAGGAATTGCGTAAAGTCTGACAGTATCTGCTTGGGTAGTTCTTCCTGCTTGGCTTTGCCTTTGAATCCCAGGTCGTGGCCCGCGCCTTCAATCTGCACTAACTTCGTTTTTGCAGGGATCATTTTCAGGGCTTGCTCGAGTTCGGCGATGGAGCCGAAGGGGTCACGGGTTCCGTGGACGAACAGAGTTGGGGTGCGAAGGTCAGGCAGGTGCTGTGTGCGCTGCTGCTCGGGCTTGCGCGGAGGATGGAGCGGGTAAGACATCAGCAGCAAGCCCGCAACCAGATCCGGCTGCTCAGCGCAGAGCATGCTTGCCTGGCGTCCGCCGTAGGAGTGGCCGCCGAGATAAATCTTCCCTGGGGCACCCAGTTGTCTCGTTAGTGCTGCGAGGGCGTTTCTTAGGCCGGTGCGGTCGCGGGCAGCGTCAGCGGGGCCCGGTGGGCCGAAGGAGCGTACTTGCCGATAGGGCAAGTCGCAGCGGAGGACGGTGAATCCGGCGACGGAGAAGGCCTCCGCTACCGCGACCAACAGCGGCGCTTGCGCGTTCGATCCTGCGCCGTGGGTCAGTACCAGGCCGCTGCCGTTCGCAGACGCGGGCGTGTGGAGATACCCGCGCACTTTGGGATCGGCGGCGTTGTCGGCGAAGGCGCGAACTGAGGTGGGCATGCCACGAATATCTTAGAGCATCCGCGGTGGCGGAGGAGTTCGTGGTTTGACTCGGCTCCGCCTTCGCCCGACGGACGAATGCGTTCGTGGCCACACGAGTCCCGGTCGACTACTCATTCATGCACTGATCGCAAAGCAGGAGGCGTCGATACGGGCCGAGAGATGCTCTAGGCCTACCCGTTGCAAAGCCTCGGGGAGGGCGTTGGCGAAGTATTCTTTACTCGCGACGAGTTGGTGCAGGGCCTCACCACGCGTTAGGATTCCCGCTCTGATTTGATTGCTCAAGAACCCGTCCGTGTAAGACACGCCAAGCGTACGCTGAAACATGTATTCCTTGAACACATCAAAAACACAGTCAAAGTGCCAGTCATTCGGGCGGTTCGCGGGTTTTTTCCAACCCGTTTCGGTGGAAGTGGAATAGATCTCCTTGGGATTCCAAGGCCAATAATCGAAGAACAGGAGCTGCTCAACGGATGGAAATCGCCATTTGAGAAAAGGAGAATCGGGTGAGAAGGCCATGCAGCCCAGCGCCGTCAGCGCGAAATTTCGCGCGATGCCTTCAAACAATTTGGGAGAAGAGAGGACCTCCTGGGTCAGTAAAATTCCACCTCTCACCAAGCCTTCACGCCCGCCTTTCTCACAATCGTATTTCAACGCCAAAAAGGGCGAATCCTCAAGTGGACACTTCCCCCAAATGATCAAGGGGGCGCTTAGCTTTGCGGCAAGCTTTGTACCGAACAAGTGGAGATGTTTGCATGCCACACAGGTCATGCCGGCGCTCACTGCGCTGGGATGCTCGAGCCAGGCGGAGAAGTAGTCTCGAAAGGACTGCAGGTGAGTTTCCGGACCGAGTGTCTCGACCGCGAGGGGCACGCCCAGATTCTTGCAGACCGCCTTCATATTTTCGCGCGCAAGAGGCTCTACGCCGTCATGGTCGTAGGTAAACGCCTGGACACGCAGATGGTAGTGCTGTGTCAGCGCCCATAAAACGAAGGAACTATCTTTGCCGCCGCTGACGCCGACCACACAGTCCGCTTCCGTGTCAGGCCGCAACCTCTGCCGAATATGAGAATCAAGGGCTTCGATCCCGCGAGGCTTGTAGTTTGGATATCCGGAGCGACACCAGGAACAGACGCCGGTCTGATCGAAATCGCTTCCTGGAATCTGATCGGTCAAAAGGCATTGTCTACAGCGCATGATGCATGCCTCGCGTGTTCAGCTGACGATCTCATGGCGTGGTGTGCGTGTACGGGCTACGCGACCGGGTTTGTGGGAATCTCGGTAAGGGTCTCGTAGACCTTGACGATCTGAATCTCGTTACCCAGCTTTGCCCAGCAACGGAGCATGTCGGGATCTTCCTGCGCGGCGCGGCGAGCTTCCTCGGAGTTCCAGTAGCGCAGAAAAACATAGTGCGCGTCGCGATCACGATAGAGCAGGTCGCGACCGTATCCTTTGCGTTCCACGATGGAAGTAAGTTCGCGAATGGTGGCAAGCGATGCCGCTTCCATGTCGGGGACAGGCTCCCAGACAGCCACAGAGAGAATCTCTTTTCCGCCGGCGGCCTGTGCCATATGCCGCGAATTATAAACGTATTCCCAACCGGCTTGTCATCCAAAGCTTCGTTCAGGATGACAGAGGTCGGAGAACTCCCTAATGTTTGCAAGCAGAGTTCTTGCTATGCTGACTAATTGGGAGTCGCTAATTCGACTCGCCGCCCCCTATTTTGTCATCCTTGAGCGAAGCGAAGGACCCCTTCACCGTCTTTACCACTGGAAAAGCTTCAAGGTATTCTCCCGCTGCACCCGTCTAGAAATGCCTGTACGCGGCATCGAAACGATGAGCGGACTTGGGGTCCTTCACTTCGTTCAGGATGACAGAGGTTGGGGAGTTCCCTAATGTTTGCAAGCAGAGTTCTCGCTCTCCTGCGTAATTGGGGCGCTAATTCGACTCGTCAACTCAGCTATTTTGTCATCCTTGAGCGAAGCGAAGGACCCCTTCACCGTCTTTACCACTGGAAAAGCTTCAAGGCATTCTCCCGTTGCACCCGACTAGAAATGCCTGTACGCGGCATCGAAACGATAAGCGGACGCGGGGTCCTTCACTTCGTTCAGGATGACAGACTTGGGGAGACAGACTTGGGAAAGAGAGACTTCGCTTTACCGTTTCCCTCGCAGCTTCTTGGGATGCGCGATGCTCTCGGCTTCCTCACTGGTAACGAGGTGGAGGCGCATGAGGTTGGTGGAACCGGAGGCTTGGCGCGTGCCGGCGACGACTCCGAGGACGTCTCCAGGTTTAATCAGGCCGCGGCGGACGAGATCCTGCTCGGCCATGCTGACCATCTGCTCCGCGGAACGCGCCTGGCGGCAACGCACGGGATGGACTCCCCAGTAAAGATTCATGCGCTGCACGACGGACTGCACGTGGGTGAAGGCGTAGATGGCGGCTTTCGGACGGTACTTCGAAATCATGCGGGCGGTATTGCCGGTCTCGGTGAAGACGGCGATTGCGCCCATGGGCAGATCTTCGGCGGAGTGGGCGATCGACTCGCAGATGGTTTCGGCGATGGAGAGCCCATGGTTCTCGCGACGCCGGCGGAATTGGACGAAGTCTCCCATATTGCATTCGGCTTCGATGATGATGCGCGACATGATGGAAACCGATTCGAGCGGATACTGGCCGCTCGCGGTTTCGGCGGAGAGCATGACGGCGTCGCTGCCGTCGAAAATGGCGTTGGCCACGTCGCTGGTCTCGGCGCGCGTGGGGCGCGGGTTTTCGATCATTGATTCGAGCATCTGCGTGGCGGTGATGACCGGCTTGCGCCAGGTCGCGGCGCGGCGGATGACGTGCTTCTGAATGACGGGAACTTTTTCCGGCGCGACTTCCACGCCGAGGTCGCCGCGGGCGACCATGACTCCGTCGGCCGCTTCGAGAATTTCCTCCAGATGATCGATGGCTTGCGGCTTCTCGAGTTTGGCGATGATGGGAACATCGCTGCGATGCTCGGCGACGATCTGCTTTACGGTGCGAACGTCGGCAGCGGTACGGACGAACGACAGGGCGACCGCGTCAACGCCGTGGGTGAGACCGAATTCGAGATCCTTGCGGTCTTTGTCGGTGAGCGCAGGGATGGATAAAGCGATGCCGGGAAGATTGATGCCTTTGTGCTCGCCCAGCATGCCGCCGTTGAGAACGTCGCAGAGCACGTCTTTGCCGCGTACACCGCGCACGCGCAATTCAATGAGGCCGTCGCTGAGCAGGATACGCGCGCCGGCAGAGAGTTCGCGGGCGAGGTCGGGGAAAGTCGTTGAGATGCGAGTGGCCGTGCCGGGAACGTTCTGCGGAGTGATGGTCACGACCGATCCGGTCTTTAGAAGAACGGGATCGTGATTCTCCAGAGGTCCCGTGCGGATTTTCGGGCCCTGCAGATCCTGAAGAATGCAGACGGAGCGTCCCTCGCGTTCAGCCGCGCGGCGCAGGCGATGGATATTGTGGGCGTGATCTTCGTGCGTGCCGTGAGAAAAGTTGAGGCGGGCAATGTCCATGCCGATGCGAAGCAGGTCGCGCATGGCAGCCTCAGAACAGCAGGCAGGGCCGATGGTGCAGATAATCTTGGCGCGGCGGGCGGCGGGCTGAGCGATGTCCGTCAAGTCTTCGTCCGTCAATCCTTGGTCTGTCAATTCCCCAGAGAAATCGAGCTAAGAATAATCTAGCGCAGAAACGTAGTTTAGCGTCTTGCAGAAAATCAGATCGTGGTGAGAGAAGCGTTGCGAGAAAGGTCCCTACGCAGTTGCTCTGGGACCGTTGATCGCTGTCAGTTCTTTCCCCAGCATAGCCCGCGGAAACAGTAATGCATTGAACTCGGCGCCCACGAGCACGACCAGAGAGATCATGTACATCCACACCAGCAGCGCCATGGCGACCCCTAGGGATCCGTAGATGGTCGTGAAATCTCCGAGACGCTGCAGGTAGGCGCGGAAGCCGACGGTGACCAGGAACCACAAAACCGTGGCCAGCGTGGCACCGGGGATAACGCTATGCCAGGGCTGCGTGCGGGGAACGCCGTTGTGATAGATCAGCGCGATGACGGCGATGCTGGTCAGGGTCGCGATGAGCCAACGCATGGAGCCCCAGAGCAAGAGAATGTAGACGCTGAAATCGGGATCAATGTAGGGCAGAAGGCGCGTCTCGAACTTGCTGCCGACAGCCACCAGCAGCGTGGCGAATGTCATGGGGATGAGCGCGAAGACGACGAGCAGAAATGAGATGAAGCGCTCTTTGACGAGACCCCAGGTCTTCGGCAGTTCGTAGCAGCGGCGGAAGCCTTCCATCCACGAGACCATGACGCCGGATGCGGTCCACAGCGTGACCGCGGAGATCGAGAGCAGCAGGCTCACCGGATGCTTGGCCGCTCCCTTGAGATAGCCCAGCGCAGTGCTACTGCCGGCGGGAAGAATGCTGCCGAGGGCATAGGAGATTTCGCGCAGGTAAGGCTGGCCTTTGCGCCAGTTCGCCAGAACCGATCCGATGATGAGTAGAACGGGAAAGAATGTGAGGATGGAAGAGTAAGCCGAGGCCTTGGCGGTGGCGAAGGAATCATGGACGAAGGCGCGCCAAAACGCCAGTCGCAAAAGGCGAAAGAATCGGAGCATCCGTGGCCCTAGCTTAGGGCCGGGCGTGACTTGGCGCAAGGAGGGAAGTTCGTGAGGTTCCTCAAAGCGCACTCGCTGGGGGGTAGCGTGCATTTGTAGTTAGACGTATGAATACAGGCCGGGGGCGATCTGATTCGCCCCCGGATTTTCCTGTAGTTCGCTTATTCTGCCGCGGGCAATTCCGCAGGCAGTTCGTCGGTCTCGCCCTCGTGACGCATCATTTCGAGAGCGCGCTCCGCTTCCTCGTACGCAGCCGAAACTTCGGCTTGTACTTTGGCTGCGGCCTCTTCCATTTCTGGCGAGAGCCGCACGTTGCGGTAGTACTCCATGCCGGTACCGGCAGGGATGAGACGTCCGACGATGACGTTCTCTTTCAATCCGCGCAGGTGATCGACCTTACCGTTGATGCTGGCTTCGGTGAGCACGCGCGTGGTCTCCTGGAACGAGGCCGCCGAGATGAACGAGTCGGTCGAGAGCGAAGCCTTCGTGATGCCCAGGAGCAGCGGACGTCCGGTAGCCGGCTTGCCGCCTTCCTTGATCACGCGCTCGTTCTCTTCGCGGAACGCGAACTTGTCGAGCTGTTCCTCGAGCAGGAATCGCGTATCGCCCACGTCTTCGACCTTCACCCAACGCATCATCTGGCGGACGATCACTTCGATGTGCTTGTCGCTGATGTTGACGCCCTGGAGCCGGTAGACTTCCTGGATTTCGTTCACCAGGTAAGCCTGCAGTTCCTTTTCGCCAAGCACCGCGAGGATGTCGTGCGGGTTGAGCGGGCCATCCATCAAAGGTTCGCCAGCTTTCACGCGCTCGCCTTCCTGCACGTTGATGTGAACGCCACGGGGCACCGAATATTCCTTCTCCGTGCCGTTGTCAGCGACGACGTAAATCTTGCGCTGACCCTTCGAGACTTCACCGAACTTAACCGTGCCATCGATTTCGCTGATGACCGCGGTTTCATGCGGCTTGCGGGCTTCGAACAGCTCGACCACGCGCGGCAGACCACCGGTGATGTCTTTCGTCTTGGTGGTTTCGCGCGGGATCTTCGCCAGCACATCGCCCGGGGAAACGGTGTCGCCATCCTGGACCATCAAGTGAGCGCGCGATGGCATCAGGTAGCGCTTGTTGGTCTTGCTCTTGATCACGATCGCGGGCTGGCGCTTCTCGTCGGGAGAATCGCCGACCACGTGCCGCGACAAGCCGGTGACTTCGTCCACTTCTTCGTGGAGCGTGACACCTTCCTGCAAGTCCTTGAACTGTACCGTGCCGCCGATTTCGGTGAGGATCGCGAAGGTGTACGGATCCCACTCGACCATTACCTGGCCGAGCGTGACCGGATCACCATCGTTGACCTTCAGCTTGGCGCCGTACACGACCGAGTAGCGCTCGCGTTCGCGGTTCTTGTCGTCGACGACCGCGATGGAACCTTGACGGTTCATCACGACCAGGTCGCCCGACTTCGCCTTGACGGTCTGCAATCCGATGAAGCGCACATTGCCATTGTTCTTGGCATCGAGGCGCGACTGCTCGGAGACTCGCGATGCGGTACCGCCGATGTGGAAGGTACGCATGGTGAGCTGCGTTCCAGGTTCACCGATGGACTGCGCCGCGATGACGCCGGTGGCTTCGCCCAGTTCGACGAGGCGTCCAGACGCCAGGTTGCGGCCGTAGCACATCACGCAGACGCCGCGCTTCGATTCGCACGTCAGCACGGAGCGGATTTTTACGCGCTCAATGCCGGCAGCCTGAATCGCTCCCGCGAGGTCTTCGGTGATTTCCTGGTTGATGTCGACCACCACGTTCCCGTCGTAGTCTTTGATCTTCTCGAGCGATACGCGGCCGACGATGCGGTCACGCAGCGGTTCGATGATCTCGCCGGCTTCCACGATACCTTGCACGTAGATGCCGTCGACGGTTCCGCAGTCGTATTCGCTGATGATGACGTCTTGCGCGACGTCGACCAGACGGCGAGTCAGGTATCCCGAATCGGCCGTCTTGAGCGCCGTGTCGGCCAATCCCTTACGGGCGCCGTGCGTCGAGACGAAGTATTCGAGCACCGTCAGTCCTTCACGGAAGTTTGCCGTGATGGGCGACTCGATGATTTCGCCGGAAGGCTTGGCCATCAATCCACGCATGCCGGAGAGCTGGCGGATCTGCTGTTTCGATCCTCGAGCGCCGGAGTCGGCCATGACGTAAATCGGATTGAGGTCGCCTTCTTTGTCGCGGCGCTGCATTTCGCCGAACATCTCGTCGGCCACTTTTTCCGTGATCGCCGACCAGATTTCGATGACCTTGTTGTAGCGTTCGCCGTTGGTGATCGCGCCGTCCAAGTACTGCTGCTGAACGTTGACCACCTGCTTCTCGGCATCCTTGACCAGCGTCTTCTTGCTGTCAGGGATGACCATGTCGTCGATGCCGATAGACAATCCGGATCGAGTCGCAAAGCGGAAGCCCAGCGACTTCACCTCGTCGAGCATCTTGACCGTGGTTTCGAGAGCAAAGCGCAGATAGCAATAATTCACCAGTGCGCCGATGCCCTTCTTCTTGAGCAGGCCGTTGATGTACGGCATGCCCTCGGGAAGGTGATCGTTGAGGATGGCGCGGCCGACCGTCGTATTGACGAACGCGCGCTCCACCTGAACCGGCTCAGTGTGAATGATGTCCTGATCGTCGTACGCGGTGGTCAGGTCGATCAGTTCGCCCGAGTAGCGCAGACGGATCGGGCTAAGCGTTTCCACTTCGCCCGCATCGAGCGCCATCAAGACTTCTTCAACATTGGCGAAGGCGCGGCCTTCACCTTTCGCGCCCGGCTTCGCTTTCGTGAGGTAGTAGAGACCGAGAACCATGTCCTGGGTGGGCACGGTGATCGGCTGACCGGAGGCCGGCGAAAGAATGTTGTGCGAGGCCAGCATCAGCACGCTGGCTTCGACCTGCGCTTCCGGAGACAGCGGAATGTGAACCGCCATCTGGTCGCCGTCGAAGTCGGCATTGAACGCGGTGCAGACCAGCGGGTGAATCTTGATGGCCTTGCCTTCCACGAGCACCGGCTCGAATGCCTGAATGCCGAGACGGTGAAGCGTAGGAGCGCGGTTCAGCAGAACGGGGTGATCCTTGATGACTTCTTCGAGGATGTCCCAAACGATCGGCTCCTGCTGCTCGACCATTTCCTTCGCCTGCTTGATGGTGGTGACATTGCCCGTCTGCTCGAGCCGGTGATAAATAAACGGCTTGAACAGTTCGAGAGCCATCTTCTTCGGCAGGCCGCACTGGTGCAGCTTGAGTTCGGGGCCGACCACAATGACGGAACGTCCGGAGTAGTCGACGCGCTTGCCGAGCAGGTTCTGGCGGAAGCGTCCCTGCTTGCCTTTCAGCGTGTCAGAGAGCGACTTCAGCGGACGGTTGTTGGCGCCACGTAGCACGCGGCCACGGCGTCCGTTGTCGAACAGCGCGTCGACGGCTTCCTGCAACATGCGCTTTTCGTTGCGCACGATGACTTCAGGAGCGTGCAGGTCCATCAGCTTCTTCAACCGGTTGTTGCGGTTGATAACACGGCGATACAGGTCGTTCAAGTCAGAGGTGGCGAAGCGTCCGCCATCGAGTGGAACGAGAGGGCGCAGCTCCGGCGGAATGACCGGGATGACGTCGAGGATCATCCAGTTCGGCTTGTTGCCGCTCTTGCGGAAGGCCTCAACGACTTTCAGCCGCTTGGCGTACTTGAGCCGCTTCTGCAGCGAGCTTTCGTTCTTCATCTTCTCGCGCAGCTCAACGCCGAGGCCGTCGATGTCGACGCGCTTCAGCAGTTCCTTGATCGCTTCAGCGCCCATCATGGCCTTGAAGCCGGCCGGACGGTATTGCTGGTCGAGTTCGCGGAACTTCGCTTCGTCCTTAATTACTTCGCGCTCTTTCACCGGCGCGTCGCCAGGTTCGACGACAACGTAGGCTTCGAAATAGAGCACGGACTCAAGGTCGCGCAGCGAGATATCGAGCAGGTGCCCGATGCGGCTGGGCAGTCCTTTGAAGAACCACACGTGCGAACAGGGCGAGGCCAGCTCGATGTGGCCGAGCCGCTCACGGCGGACTTTGGAGAGCGTGACTTCGACGCCGCACTTGTCGCAGATCACGCCGCGGTGCTTCATGCGCTTGTACTTGCCGCACAGGCACTCCCAGTCGGTGACCGGCCCGAAGATGCGGGCGCAGAAAAGTCCATCGCGCTCCGGCTTGAAGGTGCGGTAGTTGATGGTCTCGGGCTTCGTCACTTCGCCGTGTGACCAGCTCCGGATCTTTTCCGGGGAGGCCAAACTGATGCGAATGGCGTCGAAGTCCGCGATCACATTTGCCATTTCAAAAGGGCTCGAACGAAACAAGGTGTTCCTCCGCTTCCTGCGGTTCTGACGCGTCCGCTGACGGGCCCCGAAAGCAAGTTCTCAGTTCTCGGTTCTCAGTTTTCAGTAAAACCGAGATTGAACTCTTCGCCTTTCATGCGGCATTGAGGCCATATGCCGCAGTGGCGTGTATTTCTAAACCTTTTCGGGCATTCTCAGCTCCCGATCCCCCTCAGAGTTAACTGAGAACTGAGAACCGGGAACTGAGAACTGTTTTCTCAATCCGCCGCTACGCTGGCCGTGGGCTTTTTCTCGCCTGCCTTGATCAATTCCACATCGAGGCAGAGCGACTGCAGCTCGCGGATCAGCACGTTGAACGATTCCGGTACGCCGGGCTCCATGGCGGCTTCGCCCTTGACGATGGCCTCGTAAATCTTGGTGCGGCCGTATACGTCGTCGGACTTCGCCGTCAGCAGCTCCTGAAGAATGAACGCCGCGCCGTACGCTTCCAGCGCCCAGACTTCCATTTCTCCGAAGCGCTGTCCGCCGAACTGCGCCTTGCCGCCCAGCGGCTGCTGGGTGATCAGCGAGTACGGTCCGATGGAGCGCGCGTGAATCTTGTCGTCCACCAGGTGCGACAGCTTCAGCATGTAGATGTAGCCCACGGTGACTGGCTGTTCGAACTTCTCTCCAGTCATGCCGTCGCGGAGCGAAGTCTTGCCCGAGGTCGGGAGTCCGGCGTGTTCGAGCAACGCCTTGATCTCGCCTTCCTTGGAGCCGTCGAATACTGGCGAACCCATGAACACGCCCTTGGTCAGGGTCGGCGCCACGGCTTCGAGTTCTTCGTCGCTCATCTCGGAGATGATGTCGGCCAGCTGCGAGTCTTTGAACAACGCCTTCAACTCGCGGCGGATCGCTTCCGTGCGCGTGTTCTCCTGAAGCAGTTTCGTGATCTTCTCGCCCAGGACGAAGCCGGCCCATCCGAGGTGGGTTTCAAGAATCTGGCCCACGTTCATACGGGAAGGCACGCCGAGCGGGTTGAGGACGATTTCCACCGGCGTTCCGTCTTCGAGGTACGGCATATCCTCTTCCGGCAGAATGCGCGCGATGACGCCCTTGTTGCCGTGACGGCCGGCCATCTTGTCACCGACACTCAGCTTGCGCTTCATGGCGATGTAGACCTTGACCAGCTTGATGACGCCCGGCGGCAGTTCGTCGCCCTTGGTGAGTTTTTCCTTCTTCTCGTTGACGATCTTCTTAAGCACGTCGATCTGGCGCGAGGTCATCTCCTCGATCTCGTCGATCTGCTCATTCACCCGCGGATCCTTGTCAGCGTATTTAATGCGCTTCAGGTTCCGGGTCGAGATGCGCTCGATCTCGTCACGATTGAGGATGTTGCCCTTCGTCAGCAGGCGCTTGTTGGTGCGCTCGTCGTGCAGATCGGCCTGCACTTCCTTGCCGCCCAGGATGTTTTCCAGGCGCTTCAGGCGCTCGTCCGTCAGAATTCGGATTTCGTCCGAAAGGTTCTTTTCCAACTTCGCGATTTGCGAGGCTTCAATGGCCTTCGCGCGCTCGTCCTTTTCCTGGCCCTTGCGCGAGAAGATTTTCACGTCGACGATGACGCCCTCAATGCCCGGCGGGCAGTAGAGGGACGCGTCGCGCACGTCGCCGGCCTTTTCACCGAAGATCGCGCGCAGCAGTTTTTCTTCCGGCGTCAGCTGGGTTTCGCCCTTCGGCGTAACTTTGCCGACCAGGATGTCGCCCTGCTTGATCGAGGCGCCGATGCGGATCACGCCCGCTTCGTCCAGATTGCGCAGCATGGACTCGCTGACGTTTGGAATGTCGCGCGTGACTTCTTCGGGACCGAGCTTGGTGTCGCGAGCTTCGATCTCGTACTCCTCGATGTGAAGCGAGGTGTAGTAATCCTCTTTCACCATCTTTTCGGAAACGAGGATCGCGTCTTCGAAGTTGTAACCGCGCCATGGCATGAAGGCGACGAGGACGTTTCGTCCCAGCGCCAGCTCGCCGTGATCGGTGCAAGGACCGTCAGCGATGATCTCGCCCTTCAGTACGCGCTGACCCTTCTTGACCACCGGCTTCTGGTTGATGCAAGTGTTCTGGTTCGAGCGCTTGAACTTCGTGAGCTGGTAGATATCGCTGCCGACCTCACGCGACAACTGCGTGGGGTGATGTTCGCCTTCGACGCGGACGATGATGCGCTCGGAGTCGACCGAGTCGATGATGCCGTTGCGGCGGGCGAGAACGACTGCGCCAGAATCGCGGGCTGTAACGCCTTCCATTCCGGTGCCGACGATCGGCGCCTGCGCGCGGAGCAGCGGCACGGACTGCCGTTGCATGTTCGCGCCCATCAGTGCGCGGTTCGCGTCGTCGTGCTCGAGGAACGGCACGAGCGAAGCGGCCACGGAGACCAGCTGCTTCGGGCTGACGTCGACGTAATCGACTTCATCGCGATGCACCAGCACGAAGTTGCCGGCCTTGCGGGCGTTGACCAGTTCGGCAACGATCTTGCCCTTGTCGTCGAGTTCCACGTTCGCCTGCGCGATCGTGTGACGGTCCTCTTCCCAGGCCGAGAGGTAGAAGGAGAACGGCTCAATCGTCGCCGGCTTCTTCCGCTTCTCTTTCAGATCGTTGTTGATCTTCTCGATCTCATGCTTTTCCATGTGATCGCCGACCTTGTGGTCGCTGTCGCCAACGTTGACGACGGTGACGTAGTCAATGACGCGGCCACCCTTGATCTTGCGATAGGGTGACTCGATGAAGCCATAGTCATTGATGCGCGCGTAGCAGCTCAACGACGAGATCAGTCCGATGTTCGGGCCTTCCGGCGTTTCAATCGGGCAGATGCGGCCGTAGTGCGTGGGGTGAACGTCGCGGACTTCGAATCCGGCGCGTTCACGCGACAGACCGCCCGGCCCAAGGGCCGAGAGACGCCGCTTGTGCGTGATCTCGGAGAGCGGGTTGGTCTGGTCCATGAACTGCGAGAGCTGCGACGATCCGAAGAATTCGCGGATCGCTGCCATGACCGGCTTCGCGTTGACCAGGTCGTGCGGCATCGCCGTCGACATTTCCTGGTACACCGACATCTTTTCCTTGATCGCGCGCTCCATGCGGACCAGGCCGATGCGGAACTGGTTCTCCATCAACTCGCCGACCGCGCGCACGCGGCGGTTGCCGAGGTGATCGATGTCATCGACCGCGCCGATGTTCTTGCGCAGCTTGAGCAGGTACGCGATCGTCCCGTAGAAATCGTCAGGATCGAGCGTGCGCTTGTCGAGGCTGGTCGCGTCCTGGTTCTCGAACAGCTTGATGTTGAACTTCAAACGGCCCACGCGCGAGAAGTCATACTTGCGCGGGTCGAAGAACATGCCGTGGAATAGCGCCGTCGCCGTGTCGAGCGTCGGCGGATCGCCGGGCCGCAACTTGCGGTAGATCTCGATCAGCGCTTCCTGCGGAGTCTTCACCGCATCACGCTTCAGGGTCTGGCTGATGACCGTGCCCACATCATCGCGCTCGGGGAAGAACAGGGACATCTCCACGACGCCGGAGTCGAGAATCTTCGAGACCTTGTCGGCCGTCAGCTCGGAGTTGGCTTCAAGCATGACTTCGCCGGTAGTGGTGTCGACGATGTCGCCGGCAGTCCACGCGCCTTCGAGGTCGGTGATGTCGACCTCGATCTCGGTGATCTTTGCTTTCTGAATGTCCTTCAGAATCTGCGCGTTGATCTTGCGGCCGGAGTGGGCGATTTCCTCACCCGATTTGTTCTTGATGCTATGCGCAAGCTTCATGCCCAGAAGGTTCGTGGGCTTCTCGCTGGTCGGATCGAGCGTCCAGTAGAGCTTCTTGTCGCGGATCGCAATCCGGTCCGTGGTGTAGAAGGTCTTCAGAATGTCTTCGCCGGAACGCAGGCCGAGGGCGCGCAGGAAGATCGTGCCCAGGAATTTGCGCTTGCGGTCGATGCGCACGTAGAGCACGTTCTTCTGGTCGTATTCGAATTCCACCCACGAGCCGCGGTAGGGAATGATCTTTCCCAGGAAGTAAGTGCGGTTGTTCGCGGTCTCGAAGAAGACGCCGGGCGAGCGGTGCAACTGGCTGACGATAACGCGCTCGGTGCCGTTGATGATGAAGGTGCCGTTCTGCGTCATCAGCGGAACGTCGCCGAAGAAGACTTCCTGCTCTTTAATGTCGCGGATGGAGCGGTTGCCGGTCTCGGCGTCCTTATCGAAAATCGTCAGACGCATTGTGACCTTGAGCGGCGCGGAGTACGTCATGCCGCGCTCTTCGCACTCGGCCACGTCATATTTCAGTTGCAATCCAACCGGGTCGCCGCACTTGTTGCAGAAGTCGGGCGTGTTCGCGTTGTAGGTGCCGCACTTGCCGCAAAGAACTTCGCCGGGATGGAACGGGTCAGTGATGACCGTGGATCCGCAGTTCTTACAAGTGGTCCGGAGGTGGTGCAGGCCTTTCAGGTGGCCGCACTTGCACTCCCAGTTACCAATGGCGTAATCCACAAACTCAAGTTGTGATACGTTGCGAAAGTCGGTGATCGGAAAGACAGACTGAAACACCGCCTGCAAGCCGCCGTCTTCGCGCTCGCTGGGGAGTTTGTCCATCTGCAGGAAGCGATCATAGGAGCGCTTCTGAACCTCAATCAGGTTCGGGATTTGAATGGTGGCCGGAATTTTGGAAAAATCAAAGCGTTTACGGAAGGCATTTTTCATCGTCAAGAGACTCCCAATCTCGGACGCAGCCGAAGGCCGCGCCAACCGCGGAAAGTGGGGCGCTTATCGCGCCGCGGTACTTACCAGTGTGTAGAACCTGAACATCGAACCTGAGCAGAGCAACCGGAAAAGACGATGGGGCGCCGGCGGGGACAGTCGTTCCCGCAGACGCCAACCGAGGCGTTTCGCCCTTCTTGATTTGAAATCTTTCGCGCCAGTTCTCCGGCCTGTTTCCGCTTCGCCTGCCCGCGAAGCAGCCGCCAAAACTTCCCTCGCGAGCCTCGCTCGCGATCGAGAGAGGCCTAGGGAAGCGACGTTATATAGATGCTAACATCGCCGCCCAGGCTTCACAAGTAGGAACGTACTAGATAAACGATTTTGCACCGTATTAGGTGCGGTTCGTGTTATGTGGAGCGGGCAACGGTGCCGCGCTGGCTTCCGTGTCGCCGGCAAGCGGGCAAGAGTGCCCGCTCCACACAGACCACTATTTCACTTCTACAACCGCGCCCGCCTCGGTGAACTTCTTCTTAATGGTCTCCGCCTCATCCTTGGAAACGCCCTCTTTCACGTTCTTGGGCGCTCCGTCGACCAGTTCCTTGGCTTCTTTTAAGCCCAGGCTGGTGACTTCGCGGACGGCCTTGATCACGTTGATCTTGTTGGCACCGACTTCCTTCAGGACGACGGTGAATTCGGTCTTCTCTTCGGCCGGAGCCGCTGCCGCCGCACCCGCGCCGCCGCCAGCCACCATCACCGGGGCCGCTGCCGCCGCGGAAACGCCCAGACGCGATTCCAGCTTCTTGACCAGTTCTGCCGCTTCCAGCAGCGACAGTCCTACGATTGACTCTTCTAATTGCGCGATATCCGCCATGTTATTTCTCCCGTGTGTTTTAGTCTTTTCGTAGAGACGCAGCGTGCTGCGTCTCGCTTTTCGTTATCCGCAAGTCACGGTTTCCAGTGCGGCAGGCCCTGATTCCATGCGCCAGACAACGCTCGGAACGGACCGCGCAACCCCTGACTCGTGGACAACCAAACTCATTTAGCCATTGAGTGATCGGGTGATTGGGTGATTTTTCAATCGCTCAATGCCGCAATCGCAAAATCGCTCAATCTTCAGGCTTCTTTGAACTTCTTCTGCTGAACCGCCTGATCAATCACCACCGCCAAATTCCGCGGCACTGCATTGATCGCGGTCGCCAGACGCTGCGCTGGGGCGTTGATGAGGAACAGCAACTTCGAATACAGTTCCTCCTTCGACGGCATCGAGGCCAGCGCTTCAATCTCCTTAATATTGATGACGCGGCCTTCAACCACGCCGATCTTGAACGTAAATTCCGGCGTGTCTTTGGCGTACTTCGTGAGCGCCTTCGCCATCGCGACAGGATCGCCCGTGGTATAGGCGATCGAAGTCACGCCAGCCAGATCCTTCAGCGCTCCTTCAACCTTGGTGCCTTTGGCGGCGCGTTCAGCCAGCGTGTTCTTGACGACCTGGTACTTCGCGCCCGCGCCGCGCAGAGCCTTGCGCAGTTCGTAGTCCTGGGTCACGGTCATCTTGGTATATGTTGCCACGACCACGTTCGAAACGTTCTTCAGCTCTTTGGTCAGCTTCTCGACCTGCTCTGTCTTTCTTGCCTTGGTAACCGCCATAAATCTTTCCCCTTGTCATTCCAAACACGCGCAAAGCGCGGGTGAGGAACCTGCTGTTCGTTTGAATTCCTGCGCCGCCGTTAGGCCTTCGCCGCTGCCTCGATCGGAGTCACGTCCAGAGAAATCCCCGGACCCATCGTCGAACTCAGGTAGCAGCCCTTGATGTACTTGCCTTTCGCGACCGACGGCTTGGCCTTGATCACGCTGGTGATCAGCACCGTCGCGTTCTCGATCAGCTTGTCAGGCGTAAACGAAATCTTGCCGACTGGGCAATGCACGAGCGCGGTCTTGTCGGTGCGGAACTCGACCTTGCCGGCCTTCACTTCCTGTACAGCTTTGCCCACGTCGAAAGTGACGGTGCCCGTCTTCGGATTCGGCATCAGGCCTTTGGGACCGAGTACTTTGCCCAGGCGCCCGACGGATTTCATCACGTCAGGAGTGGCGATGAGGGCGTCGAAGTCGGTCCAGTTCTCTTTGGTGATCTTCTCGACCATCTCTTCGCCGCCGGCGAAATCGGCGCCCGCCGCTTCCGCTTCTTTAATCTTGTCGCCGGTCGCGATGACCAGGACTTTCTTCGACTTGCCCAGCCCATGCGGCAGAACGACGGTGCCGCGGACCATCTGGTCGGCATGCTTGGGATCGACTCCCAGGCGCATTGTGACTTCGACAGTCTCGTCGAACTTGGCGTACTTCACTTTCTGCAGAAGCGGAACCGCGTCCTGCAGAACATAAGGGCGCTTCTCGACTGCAGCGTGCGCCTTGGTGATGTTCTTTCCTTCTTTTTTGCTCATTGTTTTTCCTTGTCTCCCACCGTTGACCGGTGATTCGATCAGCCGTGGTGCGTTTGACGAAACTTATTGAACGATCGAGTCATTGAGTGATCGGGCGATTGAAAATCAAATTCAGCTTTCAATCACTCAATCAGAAATCACTCAATCACCCGATAACTTCAATGCCCATGGACCTCGCGGTCCCGCGGATGCTCTTGATCGCGGTCTCGACCGAGGCGGCGTTCAAATCGGGCATCTTCTGCTTCGCGATGTCCTCGATCTGTTTCAGCGTCACCTTGCCGACTTTATCTTTGTTCGGCACGCCCGATCCCTTGGCGATGCCCGCGGCGCGCTTCAACAGAATCGAAGCCGGCGGCGTCTTCGTAATAAAGGTGAACGAGCGATCGCTGTACACCGAAACGACGACCGGGATGATCAGCCCTTCCATCTCTTTCTGATTGGTGCGGGCGTTGAACTGCTTGCAGAACTCCATGATGTTGATCTGCGCCTGACCGAGCGCGGGACCCACCGGAGGAGCTGGAGTCGCCTTGCCTGCGGCGATCTGCAGCTTGACGTAACCTGTAACTTTCTTTGCCACTTCGTTAGCTCCTAGCGTCTAGCTCTTAGCTTCTAGCCAAGGCTTGCGCATAAATTCTGTCTTTCGTCTTCAATTACCAAATTACAAAATTCCCCAATTACCAAATTCTTAGGCGACTTTTTCGACCTGGTTGAATTCCAATTCCACCGGCGTCGAGCGGCCGAAAATTGTGACCATCACCTTCAAGGTCTCGCGATCTTCGTTGACTTCGTCGACCACGCCGGTAAACGTCGCGAACGGGCCTTCGCTGATGCGCACGGTTTCGTTCTTCTCGAACTTGACCTTGAGCTTCGGTTTCTCACGGCTGTCGGCGACTTTGTAGACAATGTGCTGAACTTCTTCTTCCGAAAGCGGCGTGGGCTGCTGACCGGTGCCGACGAAGCCCGTGACGCGCGGCGTCGACTTCACTACGTGCCACACGTGATCGTCCATGTCCATTTCAACCAGCACATAGCCGGGATAGAACATGCGCTCGGAGGTGTACTTCTTGCCGCCGCGGACTTCAGTGACGGATTCGGTGGGGATCAGCACTTTGCCAATCTTTTCCTGCAGCCCGAAAGCCGCAACCCGCGACTCGAGCGATTCCTTGACCTTGCGCTCAAATCCCGAATACGAGTGGATGATGTACCACTTCATGTTCGGGTTCTTGGGCGCTTCGGTCGAGACTGTCGCATCCGCAGGAGGCTGCTGCTCGCCATCACCGCCGCTTGGGGCTTCGTTTTTTTCTTCTTCCAGCATCATGGGGCTTCTTCAACCAGCTTTCGTCCAGCAAATCTTGTTCGCGCGCGGCGCTACTGCACCTTGAAATAATGGAACAGATACGTCACGCCGCCTTGAATGATGTAGTCAATGATGGCGAAGTAGAGCGCAAACAGGAACACCGTGATGACCACCACGGTCGTTGTGGCTTGCACTTCCTTCAACGACGGCGCGGTGACCTTGCGCATTTCCGAGCGCACGTCGTTGTAGAACGTCTTGATGCGTTCCGGCCAGGCCTTGATCTGGTCGGCGAAGTTGCCACCTGCTGCTGCTAAGTTCGACATTTTCTTTGTCTCGACCGCCATCGCTACTCCCTGAATCTTCCGTAACCCTCAAAAACTCTGGCAGGGGCGGAGGGATTCGAACCCCCAAGTTCGGTTTTGGAGACCGACAGTTTAACCGTTGAGCTTACGCCCCTGTTGCCATTTGGTAATTTCGTAATTGAGTAATCGGGTAATTTGAAAAGCGGTGCCAGATTTTCAATTACCCAATTACAAAATTACTCAATTACCAAATTTATTTAACTTCTTTATGCGGCGTGTGCTTGCGGCAACGGCGGCAGAATTTCTTGAATTCCAGCCGCTCGGTCGTCGTTTTGCGGTTCTTGGTCGTCGAATAATTCCGCTCTTTGCAGTCACCGCATTGTAATGTCACTATTTCTCGGGGCATCTCAGCAGCTCCTAGCTTCTAGCTCTTAGCTTCTAGCTCAGACAACTTCTTTCTTCGACTTCGCTTCTTCTTTCGCCCACCGAGTGAAAAGTCCCCACGGCATATTCAGCAACAAAGCCAATGCCGGAAGAAGCAACCACCCGAGCTGTCGCCATTCCATCGGCGTTAACCTCGCGGCCTTAGCTAGCAGCTAGAAGCTAGTAGCTAGAAGCTGCTTCTACTGCACAATTTCCGCGATTGTTCCGGCGCCTACCGTATGGCCGCCTTCGCGAATCGCAAACCGCAAGCCCTTTTCCATGGCCACCGGCGTGATCAGTTCGATCACCAGGCTCACGTTGTCGCCC
>Ga0209579_10000106_pt1 | contig 148162 bp, 136 predicted proteins | sample Coa_R1_2_FD_187152 | JGI IMG/M metagenome (GOLD analysis project Ga0209579, IMG submission 187152) | Surface soil microbial communities from Centralia Pennsylvania, which are recovering from an underground coalmine fire - Coalmine... | ecosystem: Environmental > Terrestrial > Soil >... | reverse complement strand
TCAAAATTTCGCTCATTCCCGTGAAAACGGGAATCCAGTCTCTGGGTCCCCGCCTTCGCGGGGACGAGCGGCAGGGTGATCGACTACGACCAAATTGATGCCGCTTCAGTAAACGTCCTGCTGATAGCGGTGCCGCTTCTTGAGGTCCGCGACGAAGGCGATCGCCTCGTCGGTCGTGCGCGCGCCGTACTGCGCCACGATATCGACCAGCGCGCGCTCGACATCCTTGGCCATGTGCTTGGCGTCGCCGCACACATAGACGTAGGCGCCGTCGGCGAGCCACGCCCACAGGTCGCGGCCGACTTCGCGCATGCGGTCCTGGACGTAGAACTTCTCGGTGCCGTCGCGCGACCAGGCGAGCGACAGCCGGGTCAGGACCTTTGCCGCGCGCATTCCGGCGAACTCGTCCTCGTAGAAGAAATCGCAGTCGCGGCGCTGATGTCCGAAAAACAGCCAGTTGCGTCCCGGCGCCTTGGTCGCCATGCGCTCGTGCAGGAAGGCGCGGAATGGCGCGACGCCGGTGCCGGGCCCGATCATGATGATCGGCGCGGCGGGATCGTCCGGCAGGCCGAAATGCTGCGACCGCTGCACATAGACTTTCACTGTGTCGTTCGGCGCGACCCGGTCGGCGAGGAAGGTGGATGCCGCACCGAGCCGCATGCGCTTGCCGATCTGGTAGCGCACCGCGTCGACTGTGAGCGAAACCCGGCCGGGATTGCTCTTGAGCGACGACGAGATCGAGAACAGCCGCGGCTGCATCGGCTCGAGCGCCTCGATGAAGGCCTCCGGGTCTGGACGAACGCCGGCGAACTTCTCCATTGCGGCGAGCACGTCGAGCGTCGCGGCGTCGCCGTCGGGATCCTCGCCCGAGGACAGCGCTTTCGCCTTTCGCCGCCGCTCGCCGCCGGTGATGTAGGAGTAAAGCTGAAACAGCGCATCGGGCGCGAGCCCAAGCGAAACGTCCTTCAGGAGCACGTCTCGGAGCGCGCCGCCCCTGGCGGGATAGCTCGCGGGCACGCCGAGCGCCTTGATCACGGTGCCGACCAACTCCGGATCGTTGGTCGGGAAAATGCCGAAACTGTCGCCGACGATATAGTCGAGCGCGCTCGGCGACAGATCGAGTTCGATGTGCCAGGTGCGCTTGTTGGAGCCGGGTTTGTTGAGCAAGGTGCGCGATACAAAAATCGCTTCGGCCGGATTATCGCGCGAGCGCCCGGCCGCTACCGGTTCTGCGCTCGCCGGCGCGGTCGGTGCCGCCGCGGGGGCGAGTGCCGGCGCAGCCGCCACGCCGATTTCGCCGTAGAGAGATTTCAGCGTGCGCAGCGTCTCCTTGCCGCCCGGAACGCAAAGGTTGAGCTTGTCGACTTTCTTGGACGCGATCGCGTCGGCATAGTCCTGGCAGTTGAAGCCGCACTGGCCGCAGTCCTGCTGGCCCATCGCCGCCATCATGCGCCGCCGCAGCGGTTTGCCGTCGGCGAGCTTCATGCGCTCGGCGAGCGGCATGGTCTGATCGTGCCAGGGCGCGCCGTCGTCCTCTTCGGCCGCGGGTGCGATACCGCCGGTGAGCAGCGCCGCCGCATCGGCCGGCGCGAGCGGTGTGATGCCGCTGTCGGTCAGGCCGAGCGAGGCGACAAAAAATCCGTCGAGCCAGGCGCGCTGTTCCGGCGAGAACGGCGCGCTTTCCGGCAACAAGGACAGCTTGGGCGGCGGCGGATTGTGAGACATGGCCTGAGTATTGAATTCAAGCTTCATGCCATCGCCGCAGTGTCAGAATCTCAATCCGGGCAATGACTTGCATGACCGCGACAACAGACGTCGCAGTGCCTCCGGCCGCAACCTGCGTAAATTATGGGCAAAGGCGAGCCGAACGCTCAGTGCAGCGCGACCATGAGCACGATGATTTCGCCGATCTGCTCGAGCGCGCCGATCACGTCGCCGGTCTGGCCGCCGATCTGGCTCGAACTAAGCCACGCCATCGACGCGACCGCGGCGGCAAGCAGAATCAGTGCTGCGATTCCCGGCAGCGGACCAAGGAAAATCGCCAAGATGACGATGCCGAGTCCGCCCGCGATCATGACGCGATTCTGCGCCGGCCGGCCGGCAGCATGAGACAGCCCATCGCCGCGCGCCGGAGGCAGCAGCGCCATGAACGCCGGCAGCGCCGCGCGCGCCGCGCCGTGTGCCGCGATCAAAGCCATCGCCACCAGGGACGGACGGCCAAGACTCGCCAGCGCGCTGGTGCGAATGAGGATCGACAGGATCAGCGCGCACACACCGTAGGTCCCGATCCGGCTGTCGCGCATAATGTCGAGCTTTCGCTCGCGCGTCGCGCCGCCGCCGAGGCCGTCCGCGGTATCGGCAAGTCCGTCCTCATGCAGGCAGCCGGTCACGAGCAGCGTTGCAACGACGCTCAGCGCGGCGGCAGGCCAGGCCGTCAGTCCGAGCTTGTAAGCGAAGGTGTAGACCAGTGCGCCGATCAATCCGACTACGATCCCCGCGATCGGGAATGCCCAGGCCGCGCGCGCCAGGTCGGCGCCGCCGTCCGGTGTCACCCGCGCAATCGGCAGCCGCGTCAGGAAGCCGAAGCTCGCCGCAAGATCAATGGCGAATTGCTCGATCGGATTTTCCGGTATCGGCATGGCTCGCCAAGGGCCTCATTCGTCATGGCCGCGCACTGACATATTTGCTAGACGTTTATTCTGGCTCTGCGCAAGCAAGGAAGCAAATCGGCCATGGCGACTATCGGTTCGTTTTCGGCGCTGCGCGCCGTCTGTCTCGACCTGCCGACCGGGCACCCGGCCGCAAGCGCGGCGGTCGATCAGCGCGAAGCCACCCTGACCAAGCCGCCGCGCAGCCTCGGCCGTCTCGAAGATCTGGTCGCCTGGCTGGCGCACTGGCAGGGCCACGCGCCGCCGCGGCTGGACCGCGTCGATATCCTGGTCTTCGCCGGCAATCACGGCGTGACAAAGCTCGGCGTCTCGGCCTATCCCGCCGAAGTCACGGTGCAGATGGTGGCGAACTTCGCCTCGGGCGGCGCTGCGATCAATCAGCTTGCGCGCGCTGCCGGCGCGAACCTGCGCGTCATGCCGCTGTCGCTCGATACGCCGACCGCGGATTTCACTGAACAGCCGGCGCTCGGCGAGCAGGAGTTCTTAGCCGCGGTGACGGCCGGCGCTGACGCCGTGGCAGACGATTGCGATCTGATTTGCCTCGGCGAAATGGGCATCGGCAACACCACCGCGGCTGCCGCGATCGCCGCGGCTTTGTTCGGTGGCGGCGGCGCGCGCTGGGCCGGCCGCGGCACCGGCGTCGACGACGAGGGTCTCGCCCGCAAGCGCGGCGTCATCGATCGCGCGCTGGCGCGTCACGCCGCCGTGCTGCACGATCCGCTGAAGGTCGCGGCAGCGCTCGGCGGCCGCGAGCTTGCCGCCATCCTGGGCGCCGCGCTCGAGGCGCGGCGCAAGAACATTCCCGTGCTGCTTGACGGCTTCGTCTGCACCGCCGCGGTCGCGCCGCTTTCGAAACTGCGCGCCGACACGCTCGCCCATACACTGGCTGCGCATGTCTCCGCCGAAGCCGGGCATCGCATGCTGCTCGAGGAGCTTGCGCTCGTGCCGATCGTCGATCTCAACATGCGGCTCGGCGAAGCCTCGGGCGCCGCCGTGGCGCTCAACATTCTGCGTGCGGCGCTGGCGTGCCATACCGGCATGGCAACCTTCGCCGAGGCCGGCGTTTCCGACAAACCGGACGACGCGGACGCGGCGCCGAAAGCCGCGGGCTGACGTCCCGCGTCTTAACCGACGGCGATGGTGTGAAAGAACGTACCGGTGACGTTGCCGCGCCGCCCGCCGACTCGACCGAGCGGCTTGTCGTCGGCATCGGCCAACTCGGCAAGGGCTTCATCGCCGCCGGCGGATGAGAGCGACGCATAGTGGAATTCGTGACCGCGCAGGATTGCATCGCGCCGCCCGAGCACGCTGTCGGACAATAGCCGCGCCGTGCGGTAGCCGAGATGCAGCTTGCGCCTGGCAAAGCTTGTCGTGTGGCCAAGCAATCCGGTCATGGCGTGCTGCTTGCCCGACGCATCTTCGATGTTCGTGCCGAGCACCATGTAGCCGCCGCACTCGCCGTGCACCGGCCGGGTTTCGGCGAAGCTTTGCAGTCCTTCGCGAAATCGCCGCGCTGATGCCAGTGTATCGGCGTGCAGCTCCGGATAGCCGCCCGGCAGCCAGCAGCAATCGGCGCGTTCTGGCGGCGGTTGGTTGGCAAGCGGCGAGAACGGAAGGATCTCGGCGCCGGCTTTGCGCCATGCCGCGAGCAGATGCGGATAGACGAAGCTGAAAGCCTGATCGTGCGCCAGCGCGATGCGCTGGCCAGGCGGTGGCAGCGGCGTCGCGCGATGTCGAGACGCCGTGAGCGCGAGCGGCGTAGCGCAAGCCGTGATGGCGTCGAGGTCGAGATGCCGTTCCGCCGTGGCTGCAAGCCGCTCCATCAGCGTCGACACATCAGGATGCTCGCCGGCCTGAACCAGGCCAAGGTGGCGCTCCGGCAGCGCCAGGTCCGCCGCGCGCGGTATTGCGCCAAAAACCGGAATACCAAGCGGCGAGATCGCCGCGCCGACAAGCGCGCTGTGACGGTCGCTGGCGACGCGATTGAGGATGACGCCGGCAATGCGCACGGCGGGATCGTGCGCGGCAAAACCCCGCACCATTGCTGCCGCCGACTGCGCCTGCCGCGACACATCGAGAACCAGCACCACGGGCAAACCAAAATGCGCGGCGAGATCGGCGGTGGCGCCGCGCCGGCCCGGCGCGGTGCTGGCGCCGTCGAACAATCCCATGACGCCTTCGATGACGAAAATATCGGCGCCGTCCGCGGTCTGCGCCGCCATGGCGTCGAGCAGAGGGGCGGTCATCGCCCAGGTATCGAGATTAATGCTCGGCGCGCCGGTCGCGGCGGCATGGAACGCCGGATCGATGTAATCGGGACCGGCCTTTGCCGCGCGCACGGCGATGCCGCGCCGCATCAGCGCCGCCAATACCGCCATTGTCACCGTGGTCTTGCCGGCGCCGGAATGTGGCGCAGCAATGATGAGCCCGCGCGCGCTCACGGCAAATCCTTCGCGGCGTCTGCACTTTCGCCGAGAAGCTTGTCGCGCACCGTCACGATCTCGCCAATCACCACGATGGCCGGCGGCTCGAAGTGTTGTTCGCGCGCATCGGCGACAAGTTTTTCCAGCGTCGAGACCAGTACGCGCTGCTGCGGCGTCGTCGCCGAGGCGATCACCGCCGCCGGCGTCTGCGCGCCAAGTCCTGCTGCGATAAGGGCGCCGGCGATCCGCTCCAGATTGTGCATGACCATGTAGAGCACGATCGGTTGCCCGCTGCGTGCCAGCGCCGTCCAGTCGAAGTCTTCATCGGCGCCGTGCCCGGCGGCAAAGATGACGGCGCGGTTGACGCCGCGCAGCGTCGCCGGGATGGCGGCGGCCGCAAGTGCGGCGAGGCCTGCTGTCACCCCGGGGATGACGCGGAACGGCACGCCGGCCGCCGCCAGCGTCATCGCCTCTTCGCCGCCGCGTCCGAACACGAACGGATCGCCACCCTTGAGCCGCAGTACGCGCTTGCCGGCGCGCGCCAGTTCGACGAGGCGCTGGCTGATGTCGGCCTGCGTCGCCGACGGCTTGCCGCCGCGCTTGCCGGCAAACTCGAGTCTCGTCTGCGGACCGGCAAGCGCCAGCACGCGTTCGTCGACCAGCGCGTCATGGACGACGATGTCGGCCTGACTGAGGCCGGCCAGCGCATCGAGCGTCAGCAGACCGGGATCGCCCGGTCCGGCGCCGGCCAGCCAGACATGGCCCGGGGCAAAAACCGGCACGCCGGCGCGCCGCGCGGCAAGAGCGTCCCATGCGGTCATGGCGTCGCGCTCCCGTGGTCGTGCGCGAAGGTCGCGGGGAGTCGCAGCGTCATGCGGCGCCTCCACGGAACCGGCGGCGATAATCGGCGTCATACAGCGCGCTGTCGCGAAAACCCTCGGCGTCCAGCGCACGGCCGACCATGATCAGGGCTGTACGCTCGATTTTCGCCGCAGCGGTCTTGGCGGCAATGTCGGCGAGGGTGCCGCGCAGGATGCGCTGCGCCGGCGAGCTTGCCTGAACGACGACTGCCGCCGGGCAATCCGCGCCATAGTGCGGCATCAGTTCCGCGACGATGCCGTCGATGGCATGGATGGCGAGATGGATCACCAGCGTCGCGCCGGTGGCGGCGAAGGCCGCGAGCGTCTCGGTTTCGGGCATCGGCGAGGCGCGGCCTGAGACGCGCGTCAGCACCACGCTTTGCGCCACCGCTGGCACGGTGAGTTCGCATTCCAGCGCCGCCGCCGCCGCCGCAAAGGCCGGTACGCCGGGCGTCAGCGTGTAGGAAATGCCGCGCCGCCTGAGGCGCCGGAGCTGCTCGGCAAGCGCGCTGTAAATTGAAAGATCGCCGGAATGCAGCCGCGCCACGTCGAGACCCTTGGCTTCGGCGGCGGCGAATTCGGCGTCGATCTCGTCGAGCGCCAGCGGCGCGGTGTCGACAATGCGAGTGCCGGGCGGGCAATGATCGAGCAATTCGCGTGGCACGATCGAGCCGGCATAGAGGCAGACCGGGCAGTGCGCGATCAGATCGCGCCCGCGCACGGTGATGAGGTCGGCCGCGCCCGGACCGGCGCCGATGAAGTGAACGGTCATGACGCGTGATCCGAACGGGCGAGTGCGCAGGTTGCCGTGCCGACAATCAGGCGCGGACCGAGCAATCGCGCCTCGGGTCCGGCTGCGGCAAGTGCGGCAGCTTCGGCGACCGACGGCACCCCGGTCAACGCCACGACGCGTTCGGAGCGGGTCACCGTGCGCTCGCCCGCGGTCTGCAACGCGGCGTCGGGCACGACGACGACGGCGAGACCGAAATTCGCCGCTGCCGCCTTGAGACCGGCTTCGCCGTCTTTGCGCGCGACCGTCGCGATGCAATCGAGCGCTTCCGATGTGAGCCCGGCGCGTTCGAGCGCCGCGCGGATCGCCGCTTCGATGTCGGGCGCCGGTGCGCCGCGTCTGCAACCGATGCCGGCGACGATCATGGCTTGGTCCAGACCCATTGCGTCACCGGCATCGCGGCGCGCCAGCCCGTTTCCGCGCCGAGCGGTCCGGTGCGGGAAATGGCGATGCGGGTCATCTCGCCGCCTAGCGTCGCGTGACGCATCAGCAGCATCGATTCGGATTTCACCGTCACCGCATTGACCACGAGGCGGCCGCGCGGCCGCAGCGCGCGGGCGGCGGCATCGAGCACGTTCGGATCACCCGCGCCGCCGCCGACAAAGATCGCGTCCGGCGTCGGCAGGCCGGCGAGCGCCTCCGGTGCGGCGGCCTCGACAATTTCCAGCCCGGGCACACCAAACGCGCCGGCGTTGCGGCGGATGCGGGCCACGCGGTCGTCGCGGCGTTCGATGGCGATGGCGCGCATCGTCAGGTCTGCAAGCATCCATTCGATCGCGATCGAGCCCGAACCCGAACCGATGTCCCAGAGCAGTTCGCCGTTCCGCGGCGCCAGCGACGACAGCGTGAGGGCGCGAATCTCGCGCTTGGTGATCTGGCCGTCGTGGTCGAACAGCGCATCGGCAAGCCCTGCGCTGCGCGCCAGCACGCGGGCATCCGACGCGGCATCGGCTTCAATCGCGACGATATTGAGTGAATCGACATCGCGGAAATCGAACGCCGCGGCCGCGACGCTGCGGATGCGTTCGCGGATGCCGCCAAGCGCTTCAAGGACCGTCAGGCGCGAGCTTCCAAAGCCGGTCTCGGTGAGAAGTTCTGCCATGGCGCCCGGGCCTTCGCCATCGGATGTCAGCGCCAGAATCCGGGCGCCGGGCTGCAAATGCGGGCGCACCAGATCGAGCGTGCGGCCGTGCACGGAAAGTAGCACGCACTCCGGCAGCGACCAGCCAAGCCGAGCCGCCGCGAGGCTGAAGGCCGATGGTGCCGGCACCACGATCATCTCGCGCGGATCAATCCGGCGGGCGAGCACGGCGCCGACGCCGTAATGAAAAGGATCGCCCGACGCCAGCACGCAGATCTGCCGGCGGCGATGCCCGAGCACTTCATCGGTGGCGGCGGCGAACGGGATCGGCCATGGCCGCGTCGCGCCGCGAATGAGCGGCGCGGCCAGGCCGAGATGCCGCCGGCCGCCAAAGACGATCTCGGCGGCGCTGATCAGGCCGCGCGCCACCGGGCTCAATCCGTCGACGCCGTCTTCGCCGAGCCCGACGATGGACAGCCAGCGTGGCAATACGGCAGTGTCGTCCGCGCCCGTGGAGGGCGGCGGCGTTTTGGAAAGCGGCATTCTGAATTCAGGCATGGCGCGCGTTCTCATTCTCGGCGGCACTTCGGAAGCGCGGCAACTGGCCGGCCGACTGGCCGGCCGCGGCGATCTGCAAGTGATGCTGTCGCTGGCCGGCCGCACCGCGTCGCCGGCGCTGCAGCCGGTTCCGGTTCGAAGCGGCGGCTTCGGCGGTCCTACGGGCCTTGCCGATTACCTCGCTACGCAGCGCATCGACGCGTTGATCGACGCCACGCACCCCTATGCGGCCGTCATCTCGGCGAACGCAGCCGAGGCCGCGCGCAAGACCGATGTGCCATTTGTCGCGCTGCGGCGGCCGCCATGGATCGCCGTCGCCGGCGACCGCTGGACCGAGGTGCGCGATGTGCGCGCGGCGGTACAGGAACTCGGGCCGATACCGCGCCGCGTCTTTGTCACGATCGGCCGCAACGAGCTGGCGCCGTTCCGGGACGCGCCGGCGCATCATTATCTGATCCGCAGCGTCGATCCGGTCGATCTGCCGTTGCCGCTGCCGCACGTCAGCTACGTTATCGGGCGCGGGCCGTTCGGCGAGGCCGACGACCGTGCGCTGATGGAAGCGCATCGCATTGGCGTCGTCATTGCCAAGAACAGCGGCGGTACGGCGACCTACGGCAAGATCGCCGCGGCGCGCGCGCTTGGCATCGACGTCATCATGTTGCGCCGGCCGGCCGCGCCGGACGGACCAGCAGTGGAAAGCGTGGACGCAGCGATTGGCTGGCTCGATCATGCGCTCACCTCGGCGACGGCGCGCGGCGTGTAAACCAGCGGCGTTTGCCCCGGCCGGGCAATGAGGCGGGTTTCGCGCGAGCCGACGATCACCAGCGTTGCCATGTCGGCTTGCGTGCCGGCTGCGGCGTCGAGTGTCGTGACGCTGATACGTTCATCCGCCCGTCCGATGGCGCGGCCGAACACCATCGGCGTGGTTTGCGGCAGATGGTTTCGCAGCCGCGCGATGGCCTGGCCGAACTGCCATGGCCGCGCCCGCGATACCGGATTGTACAGCGCGATCACGAAACCTGCGCCAGCGGCGGCATCGAGCCGCCGCTCGACCAGGTCCCAGGGCTTGAGATTATCGGACAGCGAGATCGCGCAGAAATCATGACCGAGCGGTGCACCGATGCGCGCGGCGACCGCCAGCATGGCGGTGATGCCGGGAACGATCGAAAGCTCGGTCGCGCGCCAATCGTCCGGCCCGGATTCGATTGCTTCGCAGACCGCCGCCGCCATGGCGAACACGCCCGGATCGCCGCCGGAAACGATGGCGACGCGCGTACCGAGCGCGGCATGACGCAGCGCGGCCGCCGCGCGGGCGCCTTCCTCGCGGTTGTCGAAAGGATAGCGATTTTGCCCGGAGCGCACCGGCACCCGATCGAGATAGGGCCCGTAGCCGTAAAGCGCCTGCGCTGCAGTGAGCGCTTCATCCGCTTCCGGCGTCAGATAACGCGGATCGCCCGGCCCAAGCCCGATGACGGCGAGGTGTCCGGTCATGGCTCCGCTCCCGGCCGCGTCTGCCAGCCCGGCACCAGCACCACCGCGAAATACGGCGCGTCGTCGTCAGGCTTGGCGGTCAGCGGAATCATCTTCGCATCCGCCATGGTGCCGCGCTCGACATAGATCGCGCGATCAAGCCGGCCACTGCATTGCAGCGCGCGGCGCAGCTTCGGCAGATGGCGGCCGACTTTCATCACCACAGCCGCGTCGGCCTCGGCGAGCCGCCGCGCCAGTTCGGCCTCCGGCAATGTCGCCGGCAGCACTGTGAAGACGTCGTTGCCTTGCGCGATCGGCATGCCCGCCGCCGACCAGCAGCCCGACATGCCGCTAACGCCGGCGACGATCTCAGCCGGAAAGCGTGGCGCGAGCCGGGTGTGCAGATGCATGTAGGAGCCATAGAACATCGGATCGCCTTCGCAGATCACGGCGACGATCTTGCCGGCTTCGAGATGCGCGGCGATTTCCCCAGCGGCCCTGTCGTAGAAATCGCCGATAGCGTCGCGATAGCCGCTGCTGCACGACGGCAGCTCCGTGGTGACCGGATAGTACAACGGCAATTCGGTCACTCCGGCGCGAAGATGTTCCACCGCGATGGCACGTGAATGGCTGGCATTGCCGGCCTTGGCAAAGAACGCGATCACGTCGGCTTCGCCAAGCGCGCGCGTCGCTTTCAGCGTCATCAGCTCCGGATCGCCCGGACCGACGCCGACGCCCAGAAGTTTTCCCGCGCTCATAGTCCGGCCCTCGCCAGCGCGTTGACGGCCGCGGCGGTCATGGCGCTGCCGCCGATGCGCCCGCGCACGATGATGAACGGCACGTCGCGCGGATCGGCGGCGAGCGCATCCTTGGACTCCGCGGCGCCGACGAAGCCGACCGGAATGCCGAGGATGGCGGCAGGTTTTGGCGCGCCGCCGTCGAGTAGGTCGAGCAGGCGAAACAAGGCGGTCGGCGCATTGCCGATGGCGACCACGGCGCCGTCAAGCCGGTTGGCCCAAAGCTCCAGCGCCGCAGCCGAGCGCGTCGTGCCGCTGTCGGCCGCCAGCGCCGCGACCCGCGGATCGTTGAGCGTGCAAACCAAGTCGTTGCGCGCCGGCAGGCGGCCGCGCGTGATGCCATGCGCCACCATCTCGGAATCGCACAGGATCGGCGCGCCCCGAGTGAGCGCGCCGCGCGCCGCCTTGACCACGTCGCCGCCGAATTCGATGTGCCGCGCCACCTCGACCTGGCCGCAGGCATGGATCATGCGCACCGCGATGTCGGCCTGTTCGGGCGAGAAGCGTGACAGATCGGCCTCGGCACGAATGATGGCGAACGAGCGCTCATAGATCGCCGCGCCGTCGCGCAGATAGGCGGTTCGCTCGGACGTCGTCCGATCAGACATGACTTGCCTCGCGCTTGAGGTCGCGGACGAGGCCGGCGACCGTGGCGGGCAGCTCATTCGCTGCGGTGGTCATGAATGGAGTGTCGCGGGCCGATCCCTCGGCGACAAGAGCGCATCCTTCGGGTGTGCCGACAATCGTCAGCGCCGCCGGTGCCGGATGGGCACAGCCTTTGGCGCAGCCGGAGACGTGGATCTTGAACGAGCCATCGAGATAAGGCGCGGCCGTTGCGGCGACCGCCGGCCCGATGGCACGTGCCGCGATATGCGCCGCGGCGCAAATCGGCGCACCGGCGCAGGCGACCACGTGGCGTCGCGGATCGTCGGCGCGAACGATAAATCCCAGATTTTCAGCGGCGGCGACAAACGGCGCGAGCGTGTCGTCCTTGAGGCCGATGACCAGAAGCGTCCGCTCCGGCGCCGTGCGGAGGCCGATGGCCGCCGCGTTGTTGGCTGCGTCGACCAATCGTTGCAGGGACGCAGCATCGGCGTGGCCGAAGCCAAGTCCGACGCCGCAGGCAAACGAGTGATCGCGAAGCCGATGCACGCCGATCGCTTCGATAGTTTGGCGAACGCCGTTCATCCCCCGCTCATTCCCGCGCAAGCGGGAATCCAGCACTGGGTCCCCGCTTTCGCGGGGACGAGCGGAAGTCAGAAGGGCGGCAATCGCAGTGCGAAAAGAAGCAGCGCCTCCCTTTGCGATAACGTCGCGCGCCCGTGCGTCGCTTCCGCGTGCTGCCAGGTCTCCAAGCAACCGTACCGCGACTTCGACGCCGCGTTCCGCCCCGACCGTACCAAGGGTTTCGCCGCCCGCGTCGATGCGGAGCATTGCTTTGCCGTTCATCGTTACCGCGCGCAGGCGGATGTCGGCGGCGATGCTATCGAGAGTAAGCCGGCTGCCGCCATCGACGATGACAGAAACCTTGGCGGACAGTTTTTGAGCGAGCGATGCTTGCGCGAGCGCAGCGCGCAGATCGGCGGCGAGTGCCTCGGCGTTGATGACTTCTTCCGGATCGAGACCGGCCAGCGGATTGCCGAGCACCGGGACGCCGTCATCCGCCGCGATAGCGAGCGCGGCGACATCCGCGGCAAAGTGCGGCACCGACGCCGCGCTCAAGCCGCGAACCTGGAGATTGCCGCGCGCGGTGACCTCGATGATGCCGTTGCCGTGGCGTTGCGCGGCGGTGCAGAATTGAGCCAAGGCATCGAGCGGAATGGTGCCGGCCGGCGTCAGCCGCACCAGCAGGCCGTCGCCGGTCGCCATCGGTGCCGAGAGGCCCGGGCAGGCGCCGCGCCGCTGCACAAATACCTTGGCGGGCGGGCTCATGCCACGGCCTCGGCGCGCAACATCGCCAGCCCCGCATCGACATCGTTGCGGCGCGGGTGCCAAAAGCCGCCGCGCCGCGCCGCGTCAAGCCGCTCGGCAATTGCGGCGGCAGCTTGCGGATTTTCGCGCAACAGGAAGTTGCGCACATTGGCGTCGGCGACATAGGCCTGGTGCAGCAGATCGAACAATTCGCCGGCGACCGCATCGGTGGTCTCGGCGAAGGCGACGAGGCGATCCACGGTTTCGGCGAACTCCGCGGCGCCGCGCGGACCGTGGCGCATCTGGCCGGCAATGAAGCGCGGATTGACCGCACGCGCCCGCACGATCCGCGCCAGCGCCGACGATAAGGCGCGGGCGCGCGGCCGCTGCGGATCGGTCATATCGAGCATGACAAGATCGGCCGAGCGGCCGAGCATTTTCGCCGCCGCGGCGAAGCCGCCGACAAAAGCCACGTCTTCGGCACCTTCCAGAAGGTCGCGGCCGGGATCGTCGCTGGTGTGCACCAGCGCGTCGGCGCGCGCGACTTGCCGGCGAAACGCACCGGGCGCGGCGCTGGCCTCGCCGTCGGCGCCGCCATAGGCGTGCGACGCGGCGGCGAGATAGGCCGCGCCAATGGATTCGCCATCGGCGTCGCGTCCGATCAAATCCTCGACGCCCGAGCCGTAGACGCCGGGAGCGGTGCCGAAGATGCGCCGCAGATGAGTTGCGCTGCTGTCGTTGGCGGCGCGGCGCGCGGCGGCGAGCGGATTCTCGCTGCCATCCTCGTCGCGCGCGGCGACGGCCTGAACGGCGGCGTCGAGCAGTGCGATCTGTGCGGGGAAAAGGTCGCGGAACAGTCCCGAGATGCGCCATGTCACGTCGACGCGCGGGCGGCCCGCGCTGGCCGTCGGCAGCACTTCGATGCCGGTGACGCGGCCGCTGGCGTGATCCCAGATCGGCCGGCAGCCCAGCAGCGCCAGGCCTTGCGCAATTTCTTCGCCGCCGGTGCGCAGCGTGGCGCTGCCCCAGAGGTCGATCACCACGCTGCGCAGCGTGTCGCCGTGGGTCTGCAGATGGGCACGCACGATTTCGTCGGCCGCGAGCCGGCCAAGCTCCATCGCCGTCGGCGTCGGCAAGGTGCGCGGATCGGCGGTGAAAAGGTTGCGCCCGGTCGGCAGCACGTCGCGCCGGCCGCGGGTCGGCGAGCCTGCCGGCCCCGGCGCGATGCGCTTGCCGTCCAGCGCCGCGATCACGGCAGCGCGCTCTGCCTCGGCGCTCGCGCGCCACGCTGCATCGCCGCCGTCGGCCGAGGCGCGTCCGTAAATGTGCAAGCCGTCTTTGACGGCGAGGTCTTTGAGATCGCACAGCCAGGCATCGATGCGGCGCAGCGCCTCGTCCGCCGCAACATCGCCCTCGACACCGGCCTCGCGCCCCAGTCCGGTGCGTTGCGCCGTCTCGACGATCAGCCTGGCGAGCCGCTCGCGGCGGCGGCGGTCGAGTCCGTCGGCTTGGGCATATTCGTCGACCAGGCGTTCAAGCTCCCGGGCATCGTCGGACAACTCGCCAGCGACCAGCGGCGGCGGCAGGTGACCGATGGTGACGGCGGCGATGCGGCGCTTGGCCTGCGCCGCCTCGCCGGGATTGCTGACGATGAAGGGATAGATCACCGGCAATGCGCCGGTGACGATTTCGGGAAAACATTCCGCCGTGAGCGCAATCGCCTTGCCCGGCAGCCATTCCAGCGTGCCATGCGCGCCCATGTGCACCATCGCGTCGACTTTGCCGACGTGTTGCAGCCATAGCCCGAACGCGACCAGCGCATGCCGCGGCGGCAGCGACGGGTCGTGGTAGTCGGCGCGGCGCGCCGCCGCGCGGCCGCGATCCGGCGGCAGCGCGACCCAAAGCCTGCCGAATTGTTTGGCGCGGAAGCGGAAGCTACCGTCACGCACATCGGGATCGTCCGTCGGGTCGCCCCAAGCTTCATGCAGACGATTGAATGCCGCATCCGGCAGGCGTGTGAGCAGTTGCCGGTATTGCTCAAGTGAAAGCGCCGCCGCTTGCGAGCTGGAAAGCGCATCGATCAGTTCGCGCGACGATCGCGGTGAATCGTGCACCGCATAACCGGCGTCAGCAAGATCGTCGAGCAGCGCGACGACGCTCGCAGGAACGTCGAGGCCGACGGCATAACCTGTGCGGCCCGGCGCACTGGGATAGTCCGGCATCAGAACGGCGATCCTGCGCTCGCCGCGCGGCAGCGTGCGCAGTCGCGCCAGCGCGGCAATGCGGTCCGCCGCCATGGCGATACGATCCGGCTCGGCGCGGCTATGGAGCGCGGCGAAAGCGAGGCCTTCGTGTGAGTGCAACGGGTCCTTGAACGCGACCACGCCGGACAGCACGCGACCGTCGAGTTCCGGCAGCACCACGTGCATGGCGAGATCGGCAGCGCCAAGGCCGCGGGGGCTGTCACGCCATGCCGCGCGCCGCGTGGTGGCGCTGACGACCTGAAGCACCGGCACGCCGGGCGCGTCGAGCGGCGTCGGCTCGTCGATGTTGCCGCCGGCGGCAAATGCCGTCGTGGTGACGATGACGACAGGATCGAGCCGCGTCAGGGCGTCGCGCAGGAACGCCGCCGCTTCGGGATCTTTCAAGCTCGTGACGACAAGCGGTGCGGCGGACAGGCCGCGCGCGGTGAGTGCGGCACACAGCGCATCGATCGGCGCCGTATCGGCCGCAAGCAGCATGGCGCGATAAAAGACGATCGGCACGACCGGCTTGGCAGGTTCTCCGAGCGAAGCAACCAGTCGGTCGAGATCGACCGCGCCTTCGCCCGGCAGGTAGCCGGCGCAGCGCGGCACCGGCTGCGGCTCACGTGTTTCGAGATCGCATCCGGCGTGGAGCGCCAGCCGGCGCAGCAGTGCGCGCAGGTTTTCGCGGCCGCCCTCGCGGAAATAGCGCAGCAGCGTGTCGAGTTCAGGCGCCGGCAAGGTCGAGGCGGCGGCGAGGCGGCCGTCGTCGCGATCTTCGCCGGGCAACACCGCCAGCGCGATGCTGCGCTCGCGCGCCAGCGCCGACAAACGCTCGATGCCGTATTTCCACCAGTCGAGGCCGCCGAGCAGGCGAACGACGATCACCTTGGCGTTGGCGGCGACGCGATCGATCCAGAGATCGACCGACATCGGATGGCGCAGATCGCGCAAATGTGCGAGCCGCACGCTCGGCAGCACGGCGCGCTCGGCCTGCCAGGCCGCGGCAAGGCCGGCGAGGTCGCTGTCGGCGAACGACAGCACCGCGATGTCACCCGGCGGCTGGGCAAGGTCGACCGCTTCGACAATCTCGTCGAGGTTGGTCGAACTCGTCGTCAGCAGATGCATTGCTCAACCCGATCGGTTTAATTCAACAGCGCGCGCGTTACTCCGGCGCGATCGAGTCCTTTCAGTCCGATCACCACAAGCCGGCCCTCGCGCATTTCCGCCGCCGACCATGGCCGGTCATATTGATGCGTCACGCGGCGGCCCACGGCTTGAACGAGGAGCCGCAGCGGCTTGCCCGACACGGCGGCAAATCCCTTGACGCGCAGTACGTCGAATTTATCGGCAAGTGCGGCAACGCGCGCGGCGAGCTGTGCCGGATCAGCAATCTCGCCGAGCGGCACGACAAAACTGTCGAAATCGTCGTGATCGTGGCCGAGTTCGTCGTCGTGCCGGGTGCGCCGGTTCTCGATGTCGTCCTCGGTGCCGACGCCCAACCCGAGCAGCAGCGCCTCGTCGACTTTGCCGTCGGTCGCCGCGACCACTTTCACGCTGCGCGGCAGCGCGCCAAGGATGGCGATCCGCGCCCTGGTGACGTCGGCGTCGTCCATGAGATCGCGCTTGTTGAGCACGACCAGATCGGCGCAGGCGATCTGGTCCTCGAACACTTCTTCGATCGGATCGTCGTGGTCGAGCGCGCTGTCGGCTGAACGCTGTTGCGCCAGCGCGTCGAGGTCACGCGCCACGCGGCCATCGGCGAGCGCCGCGCCGTCGACCACGACCACAACGCTGTCGACGGTGACGCGGCTCTTGATCGCCGGCCAGTGGAACGCTTGCACCAGGGACTTCGGCAGTGCGAGGCCTGAGGTCTCGATAACAATGTGCTCGACTCCGCCCTTGGCCAAAATGGCATCGAGCGCCGGCACGAACTCGTCGGCAACGGTGCAGCACAGGCAGCCGTTGGCGAGCTCGACGATATTGTCCTCGGGGCAGGCATCGTTGCCGCAGCCTTTGAGGATTTCGCCATCAATGCCGATGTCGCCGAACTCGTTGACGATGACGGCAAGGCGGCGGCCCTGCGCGTTCGCCAGCACATGCCGGATCAGCGTGGTTTTGCCGGCGCCGAGAAAGCCGGTGACGATGGTGCAAGGGACGCGCGTAAGCGAAGCGTTCATTCGTTCAACCCTTCAAAATCGAGCGGAGGTACCCGCGAGATCAAGCCGCGCTTGAGCACGTCCGGCCGACCGCGCCACGGCAGGATGCCGTCGGCGGCGCCGGCGAGAAGCCGCGCGCCTGCGATCAGCGCTTCGGCGCAATTCGCTTCTAGCCCGCCGAACACGTAGGTCCAGGAGCCGTTGGCGCGCATGGCGGCGCTGGGCCCGCGCGTGCAGTTGGCAAGACATTTCAGGCGCCGCACGATGACTTCGGTTCCGTCGGCGGCGCGCTCGGTCGCAGCGGCGAGCAAAGCACCGGGACGTGGCTCGGAGTCCGGCTCACCGGTGTGCTTGCAGGTGATGCAGACATAGATTGTCGGCGCACCGCTCATCAGGCGCGCTCCACGAGCGGCCGATCGAGCCCTTGCCAGCGATAGAGCAGATAGGAGACCGCCCAGCTGGCAATGAAGATGCCGACTACCAGATAACCGAAATTAGCGAGCCCGCCGTTGAGGCCGCCGATCGCATCCCAGAAACGGCCTTCAAGGCCGAGCTTGTCGGCGATCAGGCCGAGCGCCTCGATACCGCCGATCAGCAGAGCGACGAGTACCGACACGGCGGTGATCGTCAAATTGTACCAGATCTTGCGGATCGGATTGAGGAACGCCCAGCCGTAAGCGCCGACCATCAATACGCTGTCGGTGGTATCGATCAGCGTCATGCCGGCGGTAAACAGAGCCGGGAAGATCATGATTGTGCCGAGTGTCATGCCGCCCGAGGCCTGACTGGCGGCGACGGCAAACAGGCTGATCTCGGTCGCGGTGTCGAAGCCGAGTCCGAACAAAAAGCCGACCGGAAACATCTGCCAGCTTCGCGACACCATGCGGAACAGCGGCCGGAAGATGCGGGCGAGAAAGCCGCGTCCTGCCAAGAGCGCATTCAATTCCTGCTCGGCCACCGGTTCACCGCGGCGCGCCTTGCGGAAGCTTTGCCAGACGCCGCGCAGGATGACGAGATTGATGACGGCGATGGCGAGCAGGAAGAACGCCGACGCGCCGGTGCCGATCACGCTGCCGATCGATTTGAACTCGGCGAAGCGTCCTTGCAGCGCAAAGGCCGCGCCGGCAATCGCCGCGACGGCTAGTGCGATCGACAGCGAATGGCCGAGCGAGAAGAACAGGCCGACCGCGTAGGGCCGTTTGCCTTCCTGCATCAGCTTGCGCACGACATTGTCGATGGTCGCGATGTGGTCGGCATCGACGGCGTGGCGCAGTCCGAGCACATAGGCGAGGAACGCGGTGCCGAGCAGGGTCGGCCGGTCGGCGAGCGCGATCAGCGCCCAGGTCCAGATCGCGGCGCTGGCAGTCAGCAGCAGCGCGTAGAGCGCGACAATCTTGGCGCGCTGATTGGCCGACGCGTCATCGACCGCTGCTTTCAGGAAAGTGAGCACGAATGGTCCTCGCGTGAAGCTGGCGCGACTTGCCGTCTGCCGCCGGCGCGAGCGAGGACCAAAAACCCCCCACCTACCCTCCCCCGCTTGCGGGGGAGAGTAGGGTGGGGGTCCAGATCATCCACAGGTACACCCCGACCCATGTTTGTCGCGTCGACCACGCTGACGGCAGGTCTCCTGGCTCGCGGATCGGCGCTTCGCCCGGCCTTCCCGGAAGCCCGGTGCTTCCAGTGGCTTGGTGGACGAAACTACCCGCTCACAGTTGCGGGGGCAGCTGTGGAATTGGCCGCGCTCGCACGCCGCCTCACCACATTCCCTATTCACCCTCACGCGAGGGACCGTCAGTGCCCTAGTGATAGATTTCGCCGGCCCGGCCTGTCAATCTGGCGCCGCCGTCCAGCCGGTTCCGTAAGTGATGTCCAGCGTCGCGAAAATCACTCTTGTCCTCGGCGGCGCCCGTTCGGGCAAAAGCCGCTATGCCGAGAGCCTGATGGCCGCATCACCGCCGCCCTGGGCTTATGTGGCGACGGCGGAAGCGGGCGACGCCGAAATGGCGGAGCGCATCGCCGCCCATCGCGCGCGCCGCGGTCCGCAATGGCAGACGATCGAGGCGCCACGCGATCTTGCCGGTGCGCTGTCGTCGAGCGTCGAAATTCCAGCGCTGGTCGACTGCCTGACGCTATGGCTCTCCAATCACATGCTCGCGGAGGCCGATATCGATGCCGAAACCGGGCGGCTCGAAGCAGTCCTGGCACTGGCGCGGCATCCGGTGGTGCTGGTCGCCAACGAAGTCGGATCCGGCATCGTGCCGAATTTTCCGCTCGGCCGCCGCTTTCGCGATCTGCAAGGCGTGCTCAATCAGCGCATGGCGGCGCGCGCCGATTGCGTCGTGCTCATGGTGGCCGGCTTGCCGCTGGCGATCAAAGGGAGTTTGTAGGCAACTCATGGGCGCAGCATGAGCGAACCGATCGACCAGGCCGAAGCCGAACGCCATCGCGCCAAGATGGCAAAGCGCAAGGCGGTGCAGGATGCCGAGGTGGCCGGCAAGACGGTCGAGAAAGGCCTGCTCATCGTCCATACCGGCACCGGCAAAGGCAAATCGACGGCGGCGTTCGGACTGGCGCTGCGCATGCTCGGGCGCGGGCATCGCGTCGGCGTGGTGCAATTCATCAAGGGTGCATGGCATTCTGCCGAGCGCGATGCGCTCGCGCAATTCGGCGATCAGGTGGTGTGGCACAGCATGGGCGAGGGGTTTACCTGGGAAACCCAGGATCGCGCCCGCGACATCGCCGCCGCGGAACGCGCCTGGGCCAAGGCGCGCGAACTGATGGCGGATTCAAGCTTCGGGCTGATCGTGCTCGATGAACTGAACATCGCACTGCGTTACGATTATCTCGATCTCGCTGCAGTTGTTGCCGCGCTCGCCGCACGGCGGGACGGCCTGCACGTCGTGGTCACCGGACGCAACGCCAAGCCGGAATTGATCGCGGCCGCCGATCTGGTCACCGAAATGACCCTGGTGAAACACCACTTCGCCGCCGGCGTGAAGGCGCAGCCCGGCATCGAGTTCTGAAAACATGCCGGCGCGCGCGCTCATGTTTCAGGGCACCGGCTCCGATGTCGGCAAGTCGCTGATCGTTGCCGGACTGGCGCGGGCCTATGCGAACCGCGGCCTCAAAGTGCGTCCGTTCAAGCCGCAGAACATGTCGAACAACGCCGCGGTGACGGCGGATGGCGGCGAAATCGGCCGGGCGCAGGCGTTGCAGGCGCGCGCGGCGCGCGTGCTGGCAAGCGTGCACATGAATCCGGTGCTGCTCAAGCCGCAGAGCGAGATCGGCGCACAAATCGTGGTGCAGGGTAAAGTCTTCGGCAGCGCCAAGGCCGCCGCTTATCAGCGGATAAAAAAAGATCTGCTGCCGCTGGTGCTCGACAGTTATGAGCGGCTGCGCGGCGAGGCCGATATAGTTCTCGTCGAGGGCGCCGGCAGCGCGTCGGAAATCAACCTGCGCGCCAACGACATCGCCAATATGGGATTCGCCCGCGCCGCCGATATGCCGGTGGTGCTGATCGGCGACATCGATCGCGGCGGCGTCATCGCAAGCCTTGTCGGCACCAAGTCCGTGATTGCCGCGGAGGATGCGGCGCTGATCTGCGGCTTCATCGTCAACAAATTTCGCGGCGATGCCGGGTTGTTTGCCGACGGCATGGCGCGGATCGCGCAACTCACCGGCTGGCAACCGCTCGGTCTCGTGCCGTACTTCGCCGATGCGCGCTTGCTGCCCGCGGAAGATGCGCTGGCGCTGGAGCAGCGGTCGGACCTCCGCTCATTCCCGCGCAAGCGGGAATCCAGGAGCGGTTTGCTCGGGTTGCTGTCTTCCTGGGTCCCCGCTTCCGCGGGGACGAGCGGGTTGTCAAAGCGCGTGCGTATTGCGGTGCCGATCCTGCCGCATATCGCCAATTTCGACGATCTCGATCCGCTCGATGCCGAGCCGGCGGTCGATCTCGTCCGCGTGCGGCCGGGAACCGCATTGCCGGGCGACGCCGATCTGATCTTGCTGCCGGGCTCGAAAGCCACGATCGCCGATCTCGCGGCACTGCGCGCCGCAGGCTTCGACATCGACGTAGCGGCGCATCTGCGCCGCGGCGGCAAAGTCCTCGGCCTGTGCGGCGGCTACCAGATGCTGGGACGCACGGTCGCTGACCCGGACGGCATTGAAGGGCCGCCAGGCAAAGTCGCCGGGCTCGGTATGATCGACGTCGCAACGACGCTGTCCGAAGAAAAGCGCCTCGAACCGGTCAGCGGCACGACCAGCGATGGCGCGCCGTTCTCCGGCTACGAAATGCACATGGGCGTGACCGAAGGCCCCGATCGCGCGCGGCCGTTCGCAAAACTCGCCGATGGTTCGCCGGAGGGCGCGATCTCCGCCGACGGCCTGGCGATCGGCACCTATGTCCATGGACTGTTCGCCGACGACCGGCAGCGCGCAGCCTGGCTCGAACGCTTCGCCACCGGTTCGAGCGATGTTGCCTACGAAACGCAGATCGAACACACGCTCGACGCACTGGCGGATCATCTCGCCGCGCACATCGATCTCGATCGCCTGCTCAAGCTAGCGCGACAATAATCGCGCCCGGAACGAGCAGCAGCAAAAGGAGAAGAGTGTCGGCGCGCCAGAACAGCGCCAGCGCGCGGCGGATGTCGGCGGGCGTCGCGTCGCGGCGGCCGTTGCCCATCGCGGCATCGTCGATCTGCACACCGTCATATGTGCGCGGGCCGGCCAGCGACAGGCCAAGCGCTCCCGCCATCGCGGCTTCCGGATAGCCGGCATTGGGCGAACGATGGCGCGCCGCGTCGCGCCGCACTGCGTGCCACGCGGCGCCGGCCGTTGCGTCCTTCCGCAGCCTTGCCGCCGCGATCAGAAGCAGTGCGGTCAGCCGCGATGCCGGCAGATTGACCAGATCGTCGAGCTTTGCCGCCGCCCAGCCGAACATCTCATGACGCGGTGTGCGATGACCGATCATGCTGTCGGCGGTGTTGATGGCCTTGTAGAGTGCTCCTCCGGGCAGCCCGGCAACGGCCAGCCACAGCACCGGCGCGATGATTCCATCGGAAAAATTCTCGGCAAGACTTTCGATGGCGGCGCGGGCGACGCCGGCTTCGTCGAGCGTCTGCGTATCGCGGCCGACGATATGCGATACCGCGGCCCGGCCTGCGGCAAGGCCACCGGTCTCCAATGCGATGGCGACATCCAGCACGTGTTGGTACAAGCTGCGCTGCGCAATCAATGTGCCGGCGATGAAGACGGTCAGGACGAAGCCGAAGAACCGAATGCGGAACAACTCGTGCTCGACGACGAGCGCGATCGAGCCGACAATGGCGATCAGGAGCACCAGCGCTACGATACCGCTCGCCCGACGCAGGTTTGGACCGGCGGATTCGCGATTGAGCAAACGGTCGAGCGTGGCGATCAGGAATCCCATCCAGATCACCGGATGGCCGATCGCGCGAAGGAGCCACGGCGGGTAGCCGTCGATCATTTCGGTCAACATGGCAAAAGCGGCGAGCGCGACTGACATTTTTCCCCACGGCGAGACGGACGAACCGCTGTTGCACGGAGGCGATCTGGACGCCGCGCGGCGCCAATTCCCCGGCGCTCCCGAACCTTTCATCGACCTGTCGACCGGGATCAACCCCAATTCCTATCCGGTGCCGCATTTGCCGGCGGACGCTTTCGCCCGCCTGCCGGATCGCGCCGCGACCGTCGCGCTGGCGACGGTCGCCGCGGCTGCCTATGGCGCACCGTCGGCACAGCATGTTGTACCGGCGCCGGGTACGCAGATTTTGCTGCCGCTGGTCGCCGGTCTCATACGCCCTGGCCGGGCGGCGATCCTGTCGCCGACGTATAACGAACACGCGCGCTGCGCGGCGATTGCCGGCCACAGCGTCACGCAGGTGCACGATACCGCCGATCTCGGCGATGCGGATCTCGCGATCGTCACCAGCCCGAACAATCCCGATGGGCGGACGATCGAACGGGACACTATGCTCGCCGTTGCGGCGAAGCTTCGCCGGCATGGCGGGATGCTTGTGGTCGACGAGGCATTCGCCGACACGGCGCCGCCCGGATCGAGCCTCGCCGGCGACGTGACGCGCAACATCATTGTGCTGCGCTCGTTTGGCAAATTTTTCGGCCTTGCCGGCATCCGGCTCGGCTTCGCCTTGCTCGACCGGCCGCTGGCTGCACGGCTGGATGCGATCCTCGGTCCGTGGCCGGTGTCCGGACCGGCGCTGGCGATCGGTGCGAAAGCGCTGGCCGACGCGGCGTGGATCGAGCGGACGCGGCACGACCTTGCGCACGCGGCGCGGCGCCTCGATGCCATGCTCGGGAATGCCGGTCTCGACGTGATCGGCGGCACCGCGCTGTTCCGGCTGGTGCGGACGGAAGCGGCGCACGCGCTGTTCCATCACTTCGGCCGTGCCGGAATCCTGACACGTATCTTCCCCGACAATCCGACATGGCTGCGCTTTGGCCTGCCGCCAGACGAAGCGGCGTGGCGCCGTCTGGAAATTTCCTTAGGCAGCATGCGTGACAACAGATAGTCTTTGTTTGATGAGCGCACAGACCATTCCACACGCGGAGCGGCCGGCGAGCTTCGACGCCGCGTTCCGCGCCCGTCTGCGCGATCTTCTGGTCTGGCGCCGCGACGTGCGTCGCTTCCGGTCCGATCCGCTGCCGGACGGCACGTTGGAAGCGCTGATCGAGCTTGCCTGCCTTGCGCCGTCCGTGGGGCTGAGCCAGCCGTGGCGCTTTGTCGTCGTCGAAGACAAGGCGATCCGCGCCGCCGTCCGCGAAAATTTCGCGGCGTGCAATGCGCAGGCCCTCGCCGCGCAGAGCGGGCCGCGCTCCCGTCTTTACGCCCAGCTCAAGCTCGCCGGCCTCGACGAAGCACCCGCTCATCTTGCGGTTTTTGCCGATCGCTCGACCGAGCAGGGCCACGGGCTCGGACGCCTCACCATGCCGGAGATGATCGAATATTCCGCGGTGACGGCGGTGCATACGATCTGGCTCGCGGCGCGCGCGCAAGGCGTTGGCATGGGTTGGGTCTCGATCCTCGATCCGCAAGCGGTTGCGGCACTTCTTGATATTCCGGCCGATTGGAAATTCATCGGCTATTTCTGTCTCGGTTATCCGCAGGCCGACGATAGCGTTCCTGAACTGGAACAGAGCGGGTGGGAGCGGCGCTGTGTGCCGTCCTCCGTCATCGTTAGGCGTTAAGGTTGACCGCGCCGCAGCCGCCTGGATTTCATCGCCAGTCGCGCTTGTTGTTTCAAATCAGGTCAAGTTCGCTGGCACTGGCCTTGCTCCCTGTCGCCTGACGCCCGAAGCGTGTCTCGGAAAGATCAAACCGGTCTTGCCCAACGCGTGCGCGGGCTTGGTGAAAACAGAGCGCTGTCCGATCGCATCGGATGGGCGGCGCTCGAGGGAGAGAGCGGTGTCAATCTTCAGTCATGCCAAAGCGCATTCGGCATTCTGGCCGACTGCGTCTATCGTCGCGGCATTCGCGCTGCCGGTCATTGCCTTGACCGCGGCTTACGCCGACACGCTTGCGGTCGGCGGCTGCGTCGGAGCGCCGGGCGCCATTAACTGCGCTATGAGGGTAGGGCCCGCGGGCGATCCTTATGTCCGCACGGTGCCGCAACCCGAAACCGAGGCGGACAAGGAACGCGCCGCTGCGCGCGACCGCAAATGGATCGAGCGCTGCCATCCGACCATCACGCAGGACCGTTACGGCGTGCCGCGCTACCATTACACGGCGGTGGGCTGTGAGTTTGGCGTCATCGAGTAAATCGAGACAGCCGCAGGACTCGTCAGAAAAACTTGCAACTCTGGTTCTGACATTATCAGAACCAGGGTTCTACTTTTCAGTGAAACGGATAACCGGCCTTCGCCGCACTCTCGTGTTTCGTGGGACCGTTGTCATGATGCCGCACGGCCGACGTCGTCCCGGTCGTCATGCCGGGCAGGTACTCGGCAACGATGATGGGATCGAGTTGCTTGTAGGCGGTCTCCGGCAAGCGGTGCCACGTCTCATCCTGCCCGAACAGGGAGATGCCGAGATAGCCGCGCACGGTCAAAGTCTGGCCGTCCGGGCTTAACCGCATCAAGGCGTTGTAGGTGTTGCCGTCGCGCGGATCGAGTATGGTGCCGCCCTCATACTGCAATCCGCTTTGGCGCATGCCCCGGATCAGCGGCAGACCGAGCATCGGATGGTCCTTTCGATCGTCGCGGCAGTTCGTGCAGGTCTGGTCCGGCGGGTCTCCCGGCCGCAAGAAGAGCTTGGCGATGTAGCCCTCGTAGATGCCCTGGTTGGCGGTAAAGAGAAACCAGCCGACCGGGTTTCCGGTTTGCTCGTCGGTCTTCTGCCACAAGCCGGCGACGGAAGGCTCCTGTGCGGCGACGGAATTGGCGGCGGCCAGTGCTATCAGTCCCGCGAAAACAAATTTTGCCGATTGCGCTACCAATGGACTCTCCATTCGTCATACGTCGATACGAATCGAATTGTCTGCATGTCTGACCGAGAATTAGTGCCTCCACAATGCGGTGTTTTCTGGACATCGATTCCGGCCCCTTATGTTCGGAACCGCCGCGCCAATCGACCGCAGGTTGCGGTTCCCGCACCTCGAACCGGGCGGGGACGTCAAGCGACCATTGGGCAGGAAGCCGCGCTGCGTTACGGACTTCGTTTTCGTCGAACTGACGCGCGGCCCCGGCGTTGCGTATGCCGTTCGGGGCGCATCTGATCGGCGCCGCAGCGGGAACGATTGCCACATCGTAGCGGCGGCGCCTTGCAGGACGGCGGTGCTGCAACGAGATAGAGTCGGTTCATAGCGCGATTGTGCAGTTGGCGCGGATGGTCCATTCGCGTCAACGGGGTGCCGGCCCGGGAAGATCGCCATGTTGAATTCCAGACTGCCTGCCAAATTGGTCCTGATGATCCGCCTGCATCCGATGCTGCTGGCGCTGATGGCGGCGATCCCGGCGCACGCCGCGGACAGCGCGCCTCTGTCGCCGCCGGCCGATTATGCCGGCGCGGTGCTGCTGCTGATCGGCGTCGCGCTGATCGTCGTCGAAGCCCACGTCGGAGCTTTCGGCGTGATCGCCGCCTGGGGCGTCGCTGCTTTCGTTGTCGGTGCGTTGATGGTGTTTCCTGCGCTGGCGCCGGGTTTTGTGCTTCCCCATTTGATCGTGACCGGAACGGCGATCGGCGGCGTCGCGTTGCTGCTGCTGGCGCTCGCGGTGCTGCTGCGGTCGCGCAAAAAGCCGATCGTCACCGGAAACGAGGCCCTGATCGGTGCCGCGGGCGAAACGGTATCCTGGCAGGACGACGAAGGCCGCGTGCGGGTCAACGGCGAGATCTGGCGCGCGCGGGCCGATGCGCCGCTCGCCGCCGGCACGCGAGTGAAAGTTCTCGGCCGCGACGGACTTGTTCTTCGCGTCGGATCGATCTGACCGGTGCGGCGCCGATCCGCCTCAGCCGATTTTGCCGAATACCTCGAAACAGGAGCCCAGTCATGTTTACCTTTGTTCCCATCGTCATCTTTCTCGCTGTTCTGCTCTTGATCTTTCTCTATTCCTCGATCCGGGTGCTGCGCGAATACGAGCGCGGCGTCGTTTTCAGCCTCGGCCGCTATACCGGAACCAAGGGCCCGGGCCTGTTCCTGCTGGTGCCGTTCGTGCAGCAAATGGTGCGGGTCGACCTGCGCGTCGTGGTCGATGAAGTCCCGCCGCAGGACGTCATTTCCCGCGACAACGTTTCGGTCAAGGTGAGCGCCGTGCTCTATTTCCGTGTCGTCGATCCGGAACGCGCCATTATTCAGGTCAGCAATTACCTGCAGGCGACCAGCCAGCTCGCCCAGACCACGCTGCGCTGGGTGCTGGGCAAGCACGATCTCGACCAGATGCTGGCCGAACGCGACAAGCTCAATGCCGACGTGCAGGACGTTCTCGACAAGCAGACCGAAGGCTGGGGCATCAAGGTCTCGACCGTCGAGATCAAGCGCATCGATCTCGACGAGAGCATGGTCCGCGCCATCGCGCGCCAGGCCGAGGCCGAGCGCTCGCGGCGCGCCAAGATCATCAATGCCGAAGGCGAGCAGCAGGCAGCACAAAAGCTGGTCGAGGCGGCCCGCATTCTGGCGCCGGTGCCGCAGGCGATGCAGCTTCGCTATCTCGGCACGCTGTTCGACATCGCCGGCGAGAAGACCTCCACCATCGTGTTTCCGTTCCCGATCGATCTCGCCCAGGTGCTGACCGCGATGGCCGGCAAGCCGCAATAAAGTTTGCAAAAAGGTTTGAACGCCGCGGCCGCGATGTTATGTGGTCGCGGGGGTTCGCGGCCGCCGGATGATCGCGACGGCGTCTTCCGCGACGATTCTGTGACAGCCGGGGCGCTGATCCATGCGACTGTTCGTTCCGATATCGGTCAGCGGCTGGGTCCGTCTGTTCAGCCGATGGGACGTGCTCGCGGTCCTTTTGATCGTCGGTTTGTTGGTGTTCCTGGGCGAGGCAAGCCGCAATCTGTTCCAGCCGCTCGCCGACCTGCAACGCACGCCGCCATCGCTCGATCCGTCGCACCTACCCGAATACGCCGCACGCACGACCTTGCGCATGCTGGTCGCCATGGCGCTGTCGCTGCTTTTTACCTTCACCTACGCGACGCTGGCGGCGAAGAACAAGCAGGCCGAACGCCTGCTCGTGCCGCTGCTCGATATTCTGCAATCGGTCCCGATTCTGGGGTTCATCTCGGTGACCGTGGTGTTTTTCATGGCGCTCGCCCCCGGTCGCGTTCTGGGCGCCGAATTCGCCGCCATCTTCGCCATTTTCACCAGCCAGGCCTGGAACATGGCGTTTTCCTTCTACCAGTCGCTGCGCACGGTGCCGACCGAGCTGGCCGAAGCCTCGCGCAGTTTCCGGCTTAGCCCGTGGATGTCGTTTTGGCGCGTCGACGTGCCGTTCGCGATGCCGCAGCTGATCTGGAACATGATGATGTCGATGTCCGGCAGCTGGTTCTTCGTCGTCGCTTCCGAGGCGATCAGCGTCGGCAACACCACCGTGACGCTTCCCGGCGTCGGCTCCTATATCGCGCTCGCCATCCAGCAGCAGAATCTCAAGGCGGTCGGCTGGGCGATCTTCACCATGCTGGTCGTGATCTTGATTTACGATCAGGTGCTGTTCCGGCCGCTGGTCGCCTGGGCGGATCGTTTTCGCTTCGAGCAGGAGCCCGGCCTGATCGCGCCGGAGTCCTGGGTCCTCAACATTCTGCGCCGGTCGCGCATCGTCGATCGGCTGACGCGGCCATTCGGCGCATTGTGGCGCCGCACGCTCATCGGCCATCCGGCAAAGGACACCGAGGCTGTCAAGCCGGTATCGCAACCGCGACCCGGCTGGATCACCTTCCAGTGGAGCCTGATCGTTTTTGCCTTAGCCGCGCTCGCCCTGTGGCAGTCAGTCAGCTTCCTGATCGAAGGTATCACGCTGTCCGATGTCGGCACGGCGGTGCTGCTCGGATTTTTCACGCTGATCCGGGTCGTCGTGCTGATCGCATTGGCGACCGTTGTGTGGGTGCCGATCGGCGTTTGGGTCGGCACGCGGCCCTTCGCCGCCGTCGTGGTGCAGCCGATCGCCCAGTTCCTCGCCGCTTTTCCGGCAAACGTGCTGTTTCCGATCGTGGTCTCCGGCATCGTGTTCTGGAAACTCAATCCGAATATCTGGCTCAGTCCGCTGATGATCCTCGGCACGCAATGGTACATTCTGTTCAATGTCATTGCCGGCGCGGTCGCTATCCCGGCCGAGCTGCGCGCGGTCGGCGCCAACCTGCGCGTGGGCGGCTGGCTGTGGTGGCGCCGCATCGCGCTGCCGGCGGTGCTGCCGTATTACGTGACCGGCGCAATCACTGCCTCGGGCGGGTCGTGGAATGCCAGCATCGTCGCCGAGGTCGCGTCATGGGGCAACGACCACCTCGAAGCCGCGGGCCTCGGCGCCTATATTGCCCAGCAGACCGACGCCGGCGACTTTCACCGCATCGTGCTCGGCATCGTGGTGATGAGCCTTTATGTCGTCGCCATCAATCGCGTGCTGTGGCGGCCGCTGTACCAATACGCCGAACGCAAATTCCGGCTGTGACGAGGAGCGGATCATGAGCGAGGCCTTGCTCGACATTCACGGCCTGCGGCAGACTTTTCCGAAGGCCGACGGTGGCGAGCTTCTGGTGCTCGACGGCATCGATCTTGAAATCGCGCAAGGCCAGATCGTCGGCCTGCTCGGCCGCACCGGCTCCGGCAAATCGACATTGCTGCGGCTGATCGCCGGCCTGGCGCAGCCGTCCGGCGGCACCGTCACATATCTGGGCCAGCCGGTGCACGGGCCGCCGCCGGGCATCGCCATGGTGTTCCAGGGCTTTGCCCTGTTTCCCTGGTTGACGGTCCTGGAAAACGTGCAGCTCGGCCTCGAGGCGCTCGGCCTGCCCGACCCCGAGATCCGCAAGCGCGCGCTCGCGGCGATCGATCTCATCGGCCTCGACGGTTACGAATCCGCCTATCCGCGCGAGCTGTCGGGCGGCATGCGCCAGCGCGTCGGCTTCGCTCGCGCGCTGGTGGTGCATCCCAACATCCTGCTGATGGACGAACCGTTCTCGGCGCTTGACGTGCTCACCGCGGAAACCTTGCGTACCGACTTTCTCGAATTGTGGGGCGACGGCAAGCTGCCAATCAAGGGCGTGGTGCTGGTCACCCACAATATCGAGGAAGCGGTGCTGATGTGCGACCGCATCCTGCTGTTCTCCAACAATCCCGGCCGCATCATCCGTGAGATCGGTGTCGATCTGCGCCAGCCGCGCAACCGCCTCGATACGCGGTTCCGCGATCTGGTGGAAAAAATATATGTTGCGATGACGCAGCGGACGCCGAATGCCGCGCAGGCCGGAACGGAACGGCAAGTGACCATCAACACCGTGCTGCCGCGCGTCTCGGCCAATCTGTTTTCCGGCCTGATCGAGACGCTCGCTCCGCCGCCCTTTAGCGGCAAGGCCGACTTGCCGGTGCTGGCCGACGAACTGCACATGGAGGGCGACGAGCTTTTTCCCGTGGCCGAAGCGATGCAGATGTTTCATTTCGCCGAAGTCGAGGGCGGTGACATCAAATTGACCGACACCGGCAAGCAATTCGCGGAACTGGGCATGGACGACCGCAAGAAGCTGTTTCAGCGTCAGCTCCTGACCTACATCCCGCTCGCCGCGCATATCCGCCGGGTGTTGCAGGAACGCGCCAACCATGTGGCACCGAAAAGCCGCTTTTTGGACGAATTGGAAGATCATATGAGCACGGAAGACGCCGAGCACACGCTGCGCGCGGTGACCGCCTGGGGCCGCTTTGCCGAAGTGTTCGCTTACGACGACGACTCCGGCACCTTCAGTCTTGAGAATCCGTCCTAGGCTTGAATTGCCGCGCGCCGCGAGTGTAAATTTGCCGAATACGGACTCGGCGTTCGCGCCGGGGTCGCGACTGACGTGGGGGTGACGATGGCTATTATGCCCAAGATCGAGAACGCTATTGGTGCGCGCTGGCTGCTGCCGGTGTCGCTGGCGGTCAATATCTGCTTTGTCGGCGCCGCCGGCGCGGTGGCCCTCCGCTACACCGGCGAGGTTCCGCTGTCGGCCATCACGCAGATCGACAACAACGCCACCGATCGTCTCGATCGCGTGGCTGCGGCGCTGCCGCCGTCCGACGCGCAGATCATGCGCTCGGAGATCCGTGCCGACGAGGAGAGGGTCGTGGCGGCGCAAGCCGATCTCCGGCTGGCGCAGGAAGAAGCGCGGGACAGTCTGCGCGCCGAGCCATTCGACGCCACCGTCATGCGGACAGCAATGCAGCGGGTTCAGGTGGCGCGGGAGAACTATCATCTGGTTCTCCACGAGGTGTTCGAGGCCGCGGCGCCGAAAATGTCGGTCGTTGGCCGCAGCAAGCTCGCGACTTTGTCGGCGATCCGCGGCAACGTATCGCCGTAGCCGCGAACGTAACGCGTCAGGCAACTCTAAACGCGATTAAGCGGCGCTGCGCCGGGTATTGGCCGCAATCGCGAGCAGTGCGCGCTCGGCGATGGTGTCGGCGAGATCGGCATTGCGCCGCGATTGCAGGACGGCGTCGGCAAGCTCCGCCATGGCGGATAACAGTCGCGCCGCGGTCCAGAGCTTGAGCGTCGCGGCAATCGTCTCCTTGCGGCGAAAATTGATCGGCGGATACGCGGCGTCGATCGAGAAGCCCGAGCCCGCTTCGATCGCGGTGCGCCATTTGTGCAATTGCGCGACCTGGCGCTGGGCGGCGAACAGGATCGAGCCGGCCGAGGTGCCGGCCACGCGGGCTTTCGCAAGCTCCTTTTCGAGCTCTCCCGGACGGCCGGCGAACGCGGCGTCAACGATATCGTCGAGCGCCAGCGCCGAGGCGTCGGACACCACCGCGGCGATGTCCTCGATGCCGACCTGGTCCTGGCCGCGGGCGTACATCGTGAGCTTGGCGATCTCGCTGCGCGAGGCGGCGCGGTCGCCGCCGAGCAGCGGGACCAGCATGGCGCGGGCGTCGGGCGAGAGTTTCAGGCCGGCGTCGCGCATCTCGCTGTCGATCAGCCGTTCGCGGTCCTTCTCGCCATCGGCGTAACACGGCAGCGCCGCGGCGTTCTTCGCCTTTTCAACGAGCGCGCGCAGCGGCGCGTTGCGGCGCAGATCGCCGGCCTCGATGAGGACGCGGCATTCGAGCGCCGGCAGCGCCAGCAGCGGCTCGATGGCGCCCGCGATATTGCGGCTCCCGGCTTTCACCCACACCGCGCGCTTGCCGCCGAACAGCGGAATGGTCTGCGCCTCCTCGACCAGGCGCGTCGGCTCGGCTGAAAGCTCCTCGCCATCGAGCCGCGCCAGCGCGAACGGATCGTTGACGTCGTCGACCGCGGCCTTGACCAGCGCATTGACGCGCTCGCTGACGAGACCGGAATCCGGCCCGAACACCAGCACGATCGGCCGCTTCGGATCGGGCCGCGCGACGAAGGCATCCACTTCCGCTGGTTTGAGTGCAGTCATCGGTAACTGGGTCGCTCTTTCCGCTCATTCCCGCGCAAGCGGGAATCCAGACTTTAGTTTATACGCTTGTAATCTGTCGCTGGGTCCCCGCCTTCGCGGGGATGAGCGGATTGTGTTCGATAGTTACGCGACCACGTTGACGATGCGCAGCGGCACGACGATCACCTTTTTGATCGGCTTGCCGCCGAGCGCTGCCTTCACCGCATCGAGCGCCAGCACCGCGGCTTCGACTTCGGCGTTGCCGGCATCGCGCGCCACGGTGACGTCGGCGCGCTTCTTGCCGTTGATCTGCACCGGCAAGGTCACCGTGTTCTCGATCAGGAGCTCGCTTTCGACCGCGGGCCACTTCGCCTCCGCGACCAGCGTCGTGTGGCCGAGCGCCGCCCAGCACTCCTCGGCGAGATGCGGCATCATCGGGTTGAACAGTTGCACCAGAATGTCAGCCGCCTCGCGCATCGCCCAGCGCAGGTCGGGCGTGAGCTTCGCTTCGCTGTCGATGTCGCCGATCGCGGAGCCGAGCGCATTGGCGAATTCGTAGATGTGGGCGACGCAGACATTGAAGTGCAGCTTCTCGATGTCCTCGGTGACGTGCGCGAGTGCCCGGTGGGCCGCCTTGCGCAGCGCCAGCGCCGGCGGCGAGAACTGCGCCGGGCGCACCGCCGGCGCTCCGCTCGCGATTTCCGCCGCTTCGCCGATCAGGCGCCACAGCCGGTTGGTGAAGCGCCACGCGCCCTGCACGCCGCGCTCGGTCCATTCCACGTCACGCTCGGGCGGCGAGTCCGACAGCATGAACCAGCGCGCCACGTCGGCGCCGTAGTCGCGGATGATATCGTCGGGGTCGACGGTGTTGCGCTTCGACTTCGACATTTTCTCGATGGCGCCGATTTCGACCGGTTCGCCGGTCGACAGCAGCGTCGCGCGCCGCACGTCGCCTCTGCTTTCGATCTTCACCTCCGCCGGCGCAACCCAGTCGCCGCCCTCCGTGCGATAGGTCTCGTGCACCACCATGCCTTGCGTGAACAGTCCGGCGAACGGCTCGTCGAGCCCGACATGTCCGGTTTTTTTCATCGCGCGGGTGAAGAAGCGGCTGTAGAGCAAATGCAAAATCGCGTGCTCGATGCCGCCGATATACTGATCGACCGGCATCCAGGCATTCACCATCGGCAGGTCGGTCGGCGCGTCCTTGATCCATGGATCGGTGAAGCGCTCGAAGTACCACGACGAATCGACGAACGTATCCATCGTGTCGGTCTCGCGCCGTGCCGCGCCGCCGCATCGTGGGCATTTGACGAGCTTCCAGGTCGGATGATGGTCGAGGGGATTGCCGGGGCGATCGAAGGTGACGTCTTCCGGCAAGGTCACCGGCAGATCTTTCTCCGGCACCGGCACCACGCCGCATTTTTCGCAATGGATCACCGGGATCGGGCAGCCCCAATAGCGTTGCCGTGAAATGCCCCAATCGCGCAGTCGGTAATTCACTTGGCGCTGCGCCACGGGGCCGTTGCCGCGGGTTTCCTTTTCCAGCCGCTTCGCCACGTCTTCCTTTGCTTCGGCAATGGTCATGCCGTCGAGGAAGCGCGAATTGATCATGCGGCCGTCGCCGTCATAGGCGGTGTCGGTAATGACGAAGGAACTCGGGTCCTGTCCCGGCGGGCAGACCACGGGTGTGTTGCCGAGCCCGTATTTGTTGACGAAATCGAGGTCGCGCTGGTCGTGCGCCGGGCAGCCGAAGATGGCGCCGGTGCCGTACTCCATCAAGATGAAGTTCGCGACATAGACCGGCAACGTCCACGACGGATCGAACGGATGCACCGCCTTGATGCCGGTGTCGAAACCCATCTTCTCGGCGGTGTCGATCTCGGCCTGCGCGGTGCCGCGCCGCTTGCACTCGGCGATGAAGTCCGCAAGCGCCGGATTTTTCGCCGCCGCCGCGGCGGCGAGCGGATGGTCGGGCGACAGCGCCATGAATTTCGCGCCGAACAAAGTGTCCGGCCGCGTGGTGAAGATGTAGAGTTCGCTTTCGCCGCTCGGCGTGGTTTTCGGATCGAGCGCGAAGCGTACCAACAAGCCTTCCGAGCGGCCGATCCAGTTCTTCTGCATCAGCCGGACTTTTTCCGGCCAGCGGTCGAGCGTGCCGAGCGCGTCGAGCAATGCTTCCGAATATTTGGTGATCTTGAACACCCACTGGTTCATCTCGCGCTGCTCGACAAGAGCGCTCGAGCGCCAGCCGCGGCCGTCGATCACTTGTTCGTTGGCAAGCACGGTGTTGTCGACCGGATCCCAGTTCACCTTGCGCTTCTCGCGCTCGACGAGGCCGGCGCCCATGAAGTCGATGAACATTTTCTGCTGGTGCTTGTAATAGGCCGGATCGCAGGTCGCGATCTCGCGGCTCCAGTCGAGCGACAGGCCCATCGCCTTGAGCTGCGTCTTCATCGCCGCGATGTTGTCGTAGGTCCACGCCTTGGGATGGACCTTGCGCTCCATGGCGGCGTTCTCGGCCGGCATGCCAAAGGCATCCCAGCCCATCGGATGCAGGACAGAATAGCCCATCGCCCGCTTCACCCGCGCCACCACGTCGCCCATGGTGTAGTTGCGGACATGCCCCATGTGGATGCGCCCCGACGGGTAGGGGAACATCTCGAGCACGTAGTATTTCTTGCCCGGGTTCTTGCCGGACAGGTCCGTATTCGGCGTGGCAAAGATGCCGCGCTCGTCCCAGACTTTTTGCCAGCGCGGCTCGGCCTCGGCGGCGTTGTAGCGGTCGGATTTCTGCGATTCGGGCGGCATTTGCAGGCTGTTCTAATGGCGCGAGCGCCGGGGGGAAAGGGTTTTTACCGGCATTTCGGCCGCACGTCAGATGAGTGCGTACGCGGTCAATACAATGACCGCGTCATCACAGTCCGTATCGTCGTGCGCTGCGCCGCTGCTGAAATCAGCTTGCCGTCGTCGCCGGTGCCAGCGCCTGCCGCTATTCTCAGGCTTTCACCAGGGTCCGGTAATCCATCTGCCGATGGAACCAGTAGCGGTAGCCGCTGACGGTCTTCTGCATGGCGACATAGGCGTCAGGCTGATAAAGCGGGATGCTGGCGACATCATCGAATGTGATCTTGATGAATTGCTTGACCATCTCGTCGTATTTCGCCGGATCGCGCTCGAAACGCGCCTCGTGCAGCATCGCCATCGCCGCCTGATTGTCGAAATCGCCGGAGTTGAAGATCGACGTCTTGCCGAGCGCCATCTCGAAATAATAATTGGGGTAGTCGATCCAGCCCGAAAACAGGTTGGTAAGGAAAGGCAGCTTCTTGCTCGAGAAGCTCGAGCGCCAATTGGCTCCGGCAATCTTGTCGAGCGTCACCTTCACGCCGATCTGGCCCAGGCTTTCCTGGATCAGCACGCTCGCCGGTTCGAGAATGCCGGCAGCGCTGGCATCGAATGAGAAAGTCGTTGCGAAGCCGTCCGGCAGTCCGGCTTCGGCGAGCAGCGCCTTGGCTTTCGCGAGATCGGTGTTGTAGGGCGACCGCTGCGGCCATGTCGCCTCGGTGATTTGTTGCGGTCCGCCGAACAGCGGGCGGGCCTTGTTGAACAGCGCCACGTCCATGATCTTCTGATAGGGGATCGCGCAGGCGATGGCGCGCCGCACCTTGACGTTGTCGAACGGGGGCATTTTCTCGTTCATGACGACGAACTGCACCGCATTGTCGATCGGCGTCGCGTAGACCTTGACCTTGTTCTCGTTCTCCATCTCGACGATGTCCTTAGGCGGAAACTCGTTCGAGACATCGACATCGCCGCGTTCGAGCAGCGCGCGCCGCGTCGCGGCCGACGGCACGACACGCCAGACGATGTGCTGCATTTTCGGCAGCGGACCGGATTTCCAGTTATCGAAACGCACGTAGCTGACGGAGTCCGGCGTCCGCTCGACGATCTGATAGGCGCCGCCGCCGGCCAGATTGTTCTTCGACCATTCCAGCCCCCATGGGTCGCTCACCGTGGCGTTCTTCTTGATGAGCTCTGAATTGAGAATGTTGGGCACGCTGAAGGCGAGGTTCGGCAGCATCTGACGATCGAAGCGGTCGTAGTCGATACGGAACGTGTAGTCGTCGACGACGACAAACTGCGCCGGATCGGTCAGCGAGGCGGTGCTCATCTGGAATTTGGGATTGCCGCCGGCCGCGATCGCGCGGTCGAGCGACCATTTGACGTCTTTCGCCGTGACCGGCGCGCCGTCGTGGAAGGTCGCGTTCTTGCGCAGCTTCAGCGTGACGGAATGGCCGCTGTCGTTCCATTCCTCGGCGAGTTCGGGCGCGGGCTTGGTGGCGTTGGCGTGATCGACGCCGTTGGCGTCTTTTTCGATTTGCAGGGACAGCAACCGGTCGTAGCAATTCCAGGCGATTTCGTAAGAGCCGCGATTGGCGCCCGGCGTGTGCGGGTCGACGCTGTTGGCGCCGGATTCGGAGATCAGGAACAACGTGTCGTTTGCGGTTTGCGCCTTCGCAAAGCGCGGCACCGCAAGGCTTGCCAGCCCCGCCGATGTTGTTTTTAGGAACTCTCGTCGTCCGATTGTCACGCGGTTACGCATCGATTTTCCTCAAAAGTCATTTACAGCGTGACTTGCAAAATCGAGGCCAAGGTGCGGAGTCTTGCTAGGGTCACGGAACATGTGCGACTCCTGAAATCGTCATACCGATCCGAAGCAGGAATGCCCCGCAAATGGACTACACCACCCTCGGCAAGACCGGACTGCGCGTCAGCGTCGCCGGCCTCGGCACCGGCGGTTTCAGCCGGCTCGGGCTCAAGACCGGCAAGACCGAGGCGGAGTCGGCCCGCCTCATCCACGAAGCCGTCGGCCTCGGCGTCAATTTCATCGACACCGCGCCGCCCTACGGCACCGAAGGCGTGGTCGGCCTGGCGCTCAACACCATTCCGCGCGATTCGGTGGTGGTGGCGACCAAGACCCACATCCATCGCAACAACGAATGGTCGTCGCCCGAGCGCGTGGCCGAGAGCCTCGACAATTCGCTCCGCCTCATGGGCACCGATTACGTCGACGTGTTCAATCTGCACGGCATCGAGCCCGACCAGTACGACTATGCGCTCGACAAGATCGCGCCGGTGCTTCTGCAGCAGAAGGCGAAGGGCAAAATCCGGCACATCGGCCTCACCGAGAACCCGATCGTCGATTTCACCAACGAGACGCTCAAGCGCGCGGTGCACGATCCGGTCTGGGAAGTGTTCATGGTCGGCTTCCACATGATGCACCAGGGCGCGCGCAACACCGTGTTTCCGGTGACGCGCCAAAAGGGCATCGGCACCTTGCTGATGTTCGCGGTGCGCAGCATCTTCGCCGATCCGCCGCGCGTCGCGCGCGAGATGCGCGCGCTGGCCGACAAGGGCCTGGTCGACAAGGCGCTGGCGGCGACCGACGATCCACTCGGTTTCCTCGTCCACGACGGCGGCGCAGCCAATATGACCGAGGCGGCGTATCGGTTCGTCCGCCACGAGCCGGGCGTCGACGTCGTGCTGTTCGGTACCGGCGACGCCGGCCATCTGCGCACCAATGTCGCGTCGCTGCTCAAGCCGCCGTTGCCCGACGCCGACCGGGCGAAACTCATGGCGCTGTTCGGCCACCTCACCGGCGTCGGGCTCGACGGCCATCAGCCGGCGGCGCGTTGATCAGCCGCCCAAGCTGTCGGGCTCGATCATGGCGCGGGTTTTCCGGGCCGCTGTGGTGCGCGGATGATTGCCGTGCAGGAAAACGGCAAGCTGCGGCCGCATCTGTACGTCCCGGCACGCGACAGCCTCCTGAAACAGCCGGCTTTGCAGCGCATTCGGCAGATGCCCCCAGATCCTGACCACGGCCTCGCCGAGCACACGGGAGAACTGCTCTTCTATCGGCGGGACCGGCGCCTCACGGGCGAAAGTCTGATGGGCGATACCGTCCATGGTCAGGCTCCTCTGTGAAGACTATTTGCGCCAACGCCGCGATGCCGCTGGAAGTTCCCACGATCCGGCCGGAAAGCGCAAAGAGGCATTCTGCGCCGTTTAGCGGCAATTGAAATTCATATTGCAGCGCAGGCCCGCGGCGTCGAAGCCGAACACAATGTCGCCGCCGAGCGATTTCAGGCTCTGGGTGACGACGACGCTGCCGAAGCCCTGCCGCTGCGGCGGCAGCACCGGCGGACCGTCTTCCTCCTGCCAGACCAGGTGAACCAGCGTACCCTCGGCGCGCCACGCCACTGTCACGCGGCCATGACGATTGGACAGCGCGCCGTGCTTCATCGCGTTGGTGATAAGCTCGTGGAACACCAGCCCGAGTTTCCGCGCCGCATCGGGCGACACGTCGATATCCGGGCCCGTGGCATAGAATTGCGTGTCGACGTTGTTCCCGAATTCGAGCGACAGCAGATCTTTGAGCCGGACCGTCTTGGTATCGGATTGATTCACCAGATCGTTGGCGGAACTTACGGCGCGTACGCGGCCGGCGATGGCATCGGCGCTGGCACGATCGTTGACCAGCGTATTGCGCACGATGGCTTCGACCACCGCGTAGGTGTTCCTGCCGCGGTGCTCCAGCTCTTGCAGCAGCAGCTCGCGCTCACGGTCGCGCCGACGCAAACGAAGAAACGCGTCGCGGTAGAGGTGTGACAAAAGCACAATGCAGCCAGTCGAGGCGGCGAACAGCAGGAAATTTGCGGCCTGCGCGCTGTCCAGCCGGTTGAATTGATAATAGGGCGGGAGCAACGCCCACCACACGACGAGCACCGCGCCGATGATGACGCCGATCCCGGCCGGCGATCCGGCCAGCAGGGATGCAAGCAAGACCGCGGGATAAAAGCTCGGAAAGACGGCGCTTACTCCGAGCGCGACGAACACCTGGCGCAACAGAATTGCCAGCCCAAGACACCCCAGCGCGATCAACAGCGCCGCAAGCGATATCGGACGAATACCCTCCAGCAGAGAGGTCCAGCGATTCATTTGAAATAATTTCGCACAATCAACGCCGGTCAAAGCTTAAATGAAATTCGGCCTGCTGTCTGCGCAAGCCGATTCACGTCTTTTGACGTGTCGGCGATGGCGTCATGAAGCATCGGGAGTTTTGCGGCCGATCACTGAAGATGCCGTACGGCCGCGAGCACGTTCTCACGGGCATATGGCTTGGGCAGGAACCCGCTGCCGATTGGCAATTGTCCAATGTCGGGCGGCGCCCGGCCGGTAGTGACGATGATCTTTATCGGCGGCCAGCGGTGCCTGACGGCCGCGGCAAGCTTCAGTCCGTCCATCGAACCGGGCATGTTGATGTCGGTGATGACGACGCGGATGTCGTTGCGCCGTTCCAGGATGTCGATGGCTTCGTCAGCATTCGCGGCCGCTACGACCTGAAAGCCTGCGTCTCTCAGGATCCCACCGAGGTGCTCGGCGATCAGGAACTCGTCTTCGACCGTGAGAACAACCGACATACGACCTCTGTCCGGCAACGGCGGCCGAAATACTTGGTTCCTTATAACATATTGCCGTTGCGACGAAATTCGCGCTGCGGTTCCCATTCCTACAAGGTCAAACGGCCGGCGGCGTCTTGTTGCGGCCCTTACCGGTTCACTGCGTGAATTATCGCGTTTTCCGCTTCGCCTTTTTCTTCCCGAAAATCACGTTCCAGTTTTCCTTGTAAGCCGCTGTGACCGGCTTCTGGCCCTCGCCCCGGCTGTAGCTGGCGGGTGCCGCGGCCGTGTCACCGCCTGCCGCCTTCGATGTCTCTGCGCCGGAAGCGGTTTCGGTCTTCGTCGCGGTCTCGCTTTTCGCGGCCGGCTCGGCTTTGGCTTTTTTGTCTTCCTTTGCCATCGTCATTACCTGATCTCTTCACCCGATCTATTACTTCTTTTACTTCATTTTTCCAGCCACCCGAATGTCCGACCCGTCGCGATAGGCCGGGTTCTTCCAGCCGTTCTCGTCGTAATCGGCCATGCATTTCTCGACCAGCGCCTCCATCGCCTTGAGCTGGCCGGTGAACTGCGCCTGCTGCAGGGGGAAGATGCGCACCAGCTCGTGGCTGCCGGAATAATTCATCTCGTAGAGCTCATGGCGGGCGCCGAACTCGGTGCCGATGGCGTCCCACAACAGCTTCATGATCTTGATGCGCTCCTTGTAGTCGATGTCGTTCGAACCACGCACATATTTGGCGAGATATTTGTCGATATCGGGATTTTTGAAATCGAGCGCGTGCGACGGCAGATAGATCAGCCCCGACGCCACAACCTTTTCGACGATGTTGCGGACCGCCGGATAGGCTTCGGTCATGAACAGCCGGTAGGTGCTCGACGCCCGTGCGTTCGGCAGCACGGCGCCGTTGACCCACGGGTCGGGATTGCAGGCCATGGCGTCGGTGAGCGACCAGAACAGATTGCGCCAGCCGACCACTTCGCCGATCTGTGCCTGCACGCCGCGGAAGCCCTCGACACCGGTGGCGCGCGCCGCCTTGTGCAGGAGCCCGACGATGAAATCGAGCTTCACCGCGAGTCGCGTGCAGCCCTGCATGGTGAAGCCGTTGAAAAAACCGGAGCGCGGATAGAAATTCTTCAGCCGCTCGATGTCGCGATGGATGAATACGTTCTCCCACGGGATGAACGCGTTATCGAACACGAAGATCGCGTCGTTCTCGTCGAAGCGCGAGGTCAGCGGGTAATCCCACGGCGAGCCGGTGGCGGCGGCGGAAAACTCGTAGGACTGCCGGCAGATCAGCTTGATGCCCGGCGTGTCCATCGGCGCGATGAACATCACCACCATGGCCGGATCGTTGATTTCCTGGCCCATGTTCTGGCCGAGGAAGTTGTAATGCGTCAGCGCCGAATTGGTGGCAACCACTTTGGCGCCGGAGACGTAGATGCCGGCATCGGTCTCCTTCTGGATGGTGATGTAGACGTCCTTGACCTCTTCGGCCGGCTTGTTGCGGTCGATCGGCGGATTGACCAGCGCGTGATTGAGATACAGCACCGCTTCCTGGGCGCGCTTGTGCCAGGCGCGCGCGTTGTCGGCGAACTTGCCATAGAATTCGGCATTGGCGCCGAGCGTGTTGAGGAAGGCGGCCTTGTAGTCGGGGCTGCGGCCAAACCAGCCATAGGTGACGCGGGCCCAGGCGGCGATCGCGTCGCGCTGCGCGATGACGTCCTCGCGCGAGCGCGCCACCTTGAAATATTTATGAGTGTAGCCGCCGGAGCCGGTATCGGTCGGCGCGGTCAGCATCGCCTTTTGCGTCTCGTCATGCAGGGCGTCGTAAAGCAGCGACACCGAGGCTGCCGCATTGCGGAACGCCGGGTGCGTGGTGACGTCCTTGACCCGCTCGCCATAAATGTAGACCTCGCGGCCGTCGCGCAGCGATTCCAGATATTCCGCACCGGTAAACGGCCGGTTCTTTCCGGCAATAATATCCTCGGGACGCTGCGACATTTTGCTCTCCGTTCCCTTTGTTCTTGGTGTCCTCGGGCCGCGCTTGCTTCTGTCGGCTTGCCCTGTGCGGCTTGCTAATGCCGCAATTCATCAGCATACTGACGATATTGCTCAGTGTACCGATAATTGCGGCCGCGCGTCAACGCGGGTATCAGTGCCGGGCGTCCATCCGAAACAAACCGATGCCAGACGACGACAGCCATCTTCTCGACGCGCCGGGGCACCTGATCCGCCGGCTGCAGCAGATCGCCTCGGCGCTGTTCCTTGAGCAGGCCAGGGACTTCGACTTCACGCCGGTGCAGTATGCGGCGCTTTACGCCATCAAGGCCCACCCGGGCTGCGATCAGACCGCGCTATGCAACACCATCGCACTCGATCGCTCCACGATCGGCGACGTGGTCGGGAGGCTGGAAAGGCGCGGGCTGATCAGCCGGGCCAATGGCGCCGCAGACCGCCGCACCAAGACCTTGCACATCACCGCCGCCGGCAACCGCCTGATCCGCGACATCGACTCTGCGGTTGCCGCCACCCAGCGCCTGATTCTCGCGCCGCTCAAACCCCATGAGCGCACGGCGTTCATGGGGATGCTGAAGCATCTTGTCCATCTGAACAACGAGCACAGCCGGGCGCCACAGCGCCCGAGCGGCAGGCGACTCAATCCCCGTGGTCCCGATGAAGCGACCACAGCGCAAGCGCCGCGACCACGGCGACGGCAAGCAGCGCCCCCCGAACTCCGGTGACGACAAACGCCGCGGCGCCCGCGGCCGCTCCGGCCAGAAAGCCGGTCGCGACGGTCAGTACCACCTGCAACTGGTCACGCACCGCGCGATAGCGCCGGACTGCCGCGGCGTCGTGGCTGCTGCGGGCAAAGCGCCGCCTAGCCACGATGAGGTCGGTGATTGCGATGCCGAGCTGCGTCATGTTGCCAGTCATGACGTTGGTCTGCGGGATGCCTTTCATCAGAAGCCGCACCAGTACGCTTTGCGCGCCCATGGCGCCGGCGGCGAACAGACCGGCGGCGATGCCGCGCCAATCGCCGGCCCCGGAGATGTCCGGGACGACAAGGATCATGGTCACGAAAGCGGCAAGCAGGGCCGCTTCGAGGCCAAGCATCCACGACAGCGGCGCGCCGCCTTTGTCGCGCGCCAGCCCGATCAGCGCCGCCGTGATTGCGGCCGCCGCGACAAACGCGAGGATCGCGAGCAGCTTGCCGGCAACACCCGAATCATGCCGCGCCATTTCGGCGCCGGCAATGACGAAGCTGCCGGTGACCTGCGCGGCGAACAGGCCGAACAGCGCCAGATACGTATAGCTGTCGACATAACCGGCGACGAAGGACAGCAGCATCGGCACCGCCTTCGGCAGTGGCGGCTCGCGCGGCGGAGGGAGTTCGGTCATGGGCGAATCTCCGCGCTTGCGTCATGGCCGGCCGTGACGCGTCCGGAAAGCCTACCCCTTGGCGCGTTGGCAGGCTTCCCAGAGCCGGGGCGATGAGGCTGGCATATCGAGATGGGCGCCGGCGCCGCCCGGGATGGCATCGGCGACTGCGTTCATCACCGCCGAGATCGCCGCGGTGGTGCCGGCCTCGCCGACGCCTTTGACGCCGAGCGGGTTGGTCGTCGCCGGCACATTATAGAGCGCGTCGCGCAGCGGCGGCATGTCTTCGGCGCGCGGCATGGCGTAGTCCATGAACGAGCCGGTGACGAGCTGGCCGTTGCCAGAGTCGTACACCGTGTTTTCCATCAGCGCCTGGCCGAGACCCGCCGCAATCGAGCCGTGGGTCTGGCCTTCCACGATCATCGGATCGAGCGCGCGGCCGCAGTCGTCGACCGCAGTGTAGGCGACGATCGTCATGTGGCCGGTGTCGGGATCGATCTCGACCTCGGCGGTGTGCACGCCGTTCGGATAGGACAGCGGCGTCTCGGTGGTCGATTTGGTGTCGAGGTCTTCGACGATTTCGCCGCGCTTTTTCATTTCGGCGGCGCGGCCCGCGACCTCGAACAAGGTCACGCGGCGATCGGTGCCGACGACTTCGAAGCGGCCGTCCTTGTAGACGATGTCGGCCTCGCCGGTTTCCAGCATTGCGGCGGCGATCGGCTTGCCTTTTTCCAGGATCGTGTCCATCGCCTTCACGATCGAATGGCCGACGGTCATCGCCGAGCGCGAGCCGACCGAGGCATAGCCGGGCAGTTCGTTCGCGGAATCGCCGTGAGCGTGCGGAATCTTGTCGGCCGGAATGCCGAGCGTCTCGGCGATGACCCGCGAAAATACCGTGGCGTGGCCCTGGCCGGTGTTCTGAACATTCAGCGTGAGCAGCAGCGTGCCGTCGCCGGGAAAGCTGAGCTTGGCGCTCTCGAGCGGCGCGCCGCCGGAATGCTCGAGCAGACAGCAGATGCCGAAGCCGCGATATTTGCCGCGCCGTTGCGCCTCGCGGCGGCGCTGCCGGAAGCCGTCGTAGTCGGCAAGCTCCAGCGCCTTGTCGAGGATCGGCTCGAAATCGCCGGAGTCGTACGTGGTGCCGACCGCGGTCTTGTACGGCATCGCCGACTTCTTGATCAGGTTGCGCCGGCGCAGCTTGACCGGATCGATGCCGGTGATGCGCGCCGCCTCGTCGACCACGCGCTCGAGCGCATAGCTTGCTTCCGGACGGCCGGCGCCGCGATACGGCGCGGTCGGGATGGTGTTGGTGAACGCGCAGACCGCCGACACGTCGATCGCCTTGATGTCGTACATGCCGGGCAGGCAGCGGGTGAAGTTCGCGGTCGGGATATTGGCGCCGACCGGGCCGACATAGGCGCCGAGATTGCCGACATTCTTGATACGCAGCGCGAGGAATTTGCCTTTATCGTCGAGCGCCAGTTCGACGTCCGAGTAGATATCGCGCGCCTGGTTGTCGGTGAGGAACACTTCCGAACGCGTCGACATCCAGTGGATCGGCCGGCCGAATTTTCTGGCGCCGACCATCAGCGCGATGTTTTCCGGGTAGGGACCGGTCTTGATGCCGAAGGCGCCGCCGACATCGTCGGTGAGGACGCGGATGCGCTCTTTCGGCAGGCTCATGATCGCCATGATGCCTTCGCGCATAGCGCCGGCGCCTTGCGAGCAGGCGCGCATCAGATAGCTGTCGCTTGCCGGATCGTAGCTCGCGGTGGCGCCGCGCGGCTCCATGCAATTGCCGACCATGCGCTGGTTCATCACGCTCACGCGCGCGACGTGCTTCGCGGAGGCAAAAATCTCTGCGACCTTTTTGGCATTGCCGTCGGCATCGGGATTGGGCCCGGGCCAATCGACCGCGACATTGCCGGGCGCCTGCGGCCAGACCTGCGGCGCGCCCTCGCGTAGCGCTTCGCGAGCATCGATGACCGGCGTCGTCTCCTCGTATTCGACGGTGACGAATTCGCCGGCATCCTGCGCGGCCGCATAGCTCTCGGCGACTACCATCGCCACCGGCTCGCCGATGTGCACGACGCGTTCGCCGGCGAGCGCCGGCCGGTGTGGCAGGATCAGCGCCTTGCCGCCGCGGCCCGGCACCGGCGGATGCCGGCCGAGATTGCCGACGCCCGCCATGTCCTTAGCGGTGAGCACGCCGACGACGCCCGGCGCCTTTTCCGCAGCCGACGTGTCGATGCTGACGATGCGCGCCGCCGCATGCGGCGAACGCACGAAATAGGCATAGGCCTGGTTCGGCAGCGGCACGTCGGCGGCATAACGGCCGTGGCCGCGCACCAGCACGTTGTCCTCGACGCGGGCGTGCTTTTCTGCGTGATGTTCGGCGGTCGCGTCCATGGTGGTCCAGGGCTTTAGCGGGAAATTCGGGGCCTCTTTATAGCGGAAATGACCGATAGCTAAAGGGGCGGCTCATGCCATCCCACACCTTGCGCCGTCACGCCCCTTATGCGCACTAAAGCGCGCCATTCCGGGGAAGAACAATGCCGCGCACCATCGACACCCACACCCACATCCTTGCCGACGCCACCATCGGGATTTTGCAAAAGGAAATCCCCGGCCTCGGGCTGAACATCAAGCCGTTCGATGCCGACAATTCGCTGATCGAGGTCGCCGGCGTGCCGTACCGGCCGTTTCCTCGCGGCGGCCATGATGTCGAGCGGCGGCTCAAGGATATGGATGCGGCTCTGGTCGACATGCATGTGCTGTCGGTGTCGCCGCAAACCTGGCTTTACAACCAGGAGGCCGCGGTCGGCATTGCCGCGTCGGTGATCCAGAACGACGAGATCGCGCGGCTCGTCAAGGAAAAGCCGGATCGGTTTTCCGGCATCGCCACCTTGCCGATGCAGGCACCCGACAAGGCGGCGGCGGAATTGCGCCGCGCCATCCGCACGCTCGGCCTGCACGGCGCCATGATCGCCTCGAACGTCAACGGCAAGAATCTCGACGATCCGGGTTTCGAGCCGGTCTGGGCGGCGGCCGAAGAGCTCGACGCCTGGATGATGATTCATCCCGGCAATGTCGCGGGCGCCGACCGGCTGCGCTCCTATTATCTCAACAACCTGATCGGCAATCCGCTCGACACCACCATCGCCGGCGCCTGCCTGATCTTTGGCGGCGTGCTGGAGCGGCATCCGAAGCTCAACTTCGTCATGGTGCACGGCGGCGGCTTCATTCCCTATCAGGGCTGGCGCTGGGTGCACGGCTGGCACGTGCGGCCGGAGCCGCAACTGCATCTGAAACATTCGCCAGAGAAATATCTCGACCGCTTCCTCTACGACACGATCCTGCACTCGCACACGCCATTGCAATTTCTCATTTCCTCGGTCGGCGCCGGCAGAGTGTTCCTCGGCAGCGATTATCCCTATGACATGGGCATGATGGATTGCGCACGGCATGTGCAAGAGCTCGGTCTGCCGGACAAGGATCGCGACATGATCCTTGGCGGCCACGCCGAAGCGATCCTGAGCAAGAAGCGCAAGGGATAAGCGATCCCGGACGTCGCACGTTGGTCGGGCAGGGACGTGGCCTATTGTTTTCAGCCTACTTCAGGCCATGTGCGGTCCCGGTCCGCCTGCGGCCTCGAGCACGGCCGCGCGCCATTCGCGCTTGACCGGCAGGATAGGAGGCATCGGAGCGGTATCCGGCACTTCCGTTGGCGGCGCAATTGCAACGATGCGTTTTGACTCTGTCTTGGAGGCTCTGCGCATGAATGTGTTGTAGATCAGCCATTGGGTGCGATGACGCGGGCCACGCGTTGGGAACCGGCTCGCGATCGATGCCAGCGAATAGAACGTTTCGTAGGTCCGCGATTGGCCGATACGAAGCTCATCGCCGGACATCTGAGCCGGCCGATACACCACGTGACCCTGGTCATATTTCTCCCAGTCAAAGGAGACGATGCGATTCGCCTTCTTCATCTCGTACCACGTCAGCGTGCCCGGATAGGGTGTCAGCACCGAATAGGCGCAGGCGTCGTATTTGGCCTTGATGTTGAAATTGACGGTTTCGTCGAAAACCGAGCTCTCGTCACCGTCGAAGCCATACATGAATAAGCCAAACACCATGATCCCGTACGAGTGCAGCTTGTCGACCAGGGCGACGAAGGTTTCGGGCCGGTTGACGTGCTTGTGGACGCTTTTGAGGGTCGCGCGCGAAATCGACTCGAAGCCGATGCTCAACATGGTGCATCCGCTCTCCGCTGCGAGCTCGAGCATGCGGTCGTCCTGGGCAAGCTTCGAGGTCACGCCGGCCTGCCATTGAAGGCCGCGGCCTTTGAGGGCGCGCATGACCTCCTTCGGCCGGTCCGGCGTGCCGAAGAAATCGGCGTCATTGATGGAAACGACGCGCGAACCGCAATTCTCCATCTCGTGGATCACCTCGTCGACCGGCCGATAGCGAAATTTCAGGCCGTTCATCAGTGGTTCGGCGCAGAACGTACAGCCTTGGTGGCAGCCGCGCGAAGTCTGGACGAAAGTGCAGTTCACGTAGCGGTTCTTCTTGAGCAGATCGTAGCGCGGCATCGGCATTCCGGCCATCGGATGCAGCTTGTCCGATCTATACGTGCCACGCATCGCACCTTGTTCGAGGTCGTCGAGCAGTTTGTCGATCACGAGCTCGACTTCGCCGATCACAACGGCATCGCAGTGCTTCAATGCTTCCTGAGGCATGAAGCTCGGATGCACGCCGCCCATGACGACAGGCACACCCTTGTCGCGAAACCGATCGGCAATGTCGTAGCCGCGGTTGACGTAACTGGTCATTGCGGAAATCCCGACTAGGTCGGCCTTCAAATCGAAGTCGATCGGCTCGATGTTCTCGTCGGTCAGCACCACTTCGTATCGGTCGCGTGGAATGGATGCGGCGACGGCGAGGAGGCCGGCGAGCGGAGAGTACAGCGCTCGATTGAGGTAGATCGGGCGGGTCGTCAGCGAATCCGTTTTCGGATTGATGAGATGGATGATTCGGGTGCGCATGGAATTCCCCCTGTCACACGGGTGGCACACAATCCAACGGCGTTACGGCGAAGAAGTTTCCCGAAACGGGCCGAACGACCCTGAGAGACGCGCAATTTGGCGGCCAGCACCTCGAAAAAATGCCACGCCGCCAAGGCGTTGTGGTACAATGTTACGTGGCTGCCCTTCGTTCCCGAACGCTTGGGCCGCTCTGGTGTCGTGACCCAGTTTCACCATCTATCGGGGGGCAGCCACACGCGTTAATGCGAACCAGACGCCGGGAGCTCTCGGGCCGCCTGCAAAAAGCTCGCGTTCAAGAACTTCCCTGTGCACCGCTGCGAGGAGACGGCCATGCCAAGTGACAAGGAACCTTTTGAAGATTTGAGTGCGATCGCCGCGCAGACCATGGAAAAGACCCGCGGCGCGCTGGATAACTACTTCAATTTTCTTCAGAAGACGATGGCGTCCTATCCATGGGGTGGATCGGAACTTGCCGACAAGCTGAAAGGCTTCGCCGAACAGAACATTGCCGCTTCTCACGACTATGTGCGCAAACTCAGCCAAGCCAAGGACGTGCATGACGTGATCCAGATTCAGACCGAGTTCATGCAGACACAACTGAGTTCGTTTGCCGAGCAGGCAAAGAAACTGGGCGAGGTCTATGTCAAGGCGGCTACCGGCGCGATGAGGACGGCCGGGAACAAGTCGTCCTGATCGGGTGCCGCGATCTGATTTGCAATATTCGCTTTCGTCAAGTCAGCGGCCCCGCACCCTCGACGATGGACAACACGCGGCGCGGCGTGCAACACGTGCGCCCGCGCGATATCCATTGCGCCGGCTGCGATACGGTGAAGCACCATGAATGATACCGCTTTCGTCCGCGTGCCCGCACCCGCGGTGACCGCGCTGATGACGGATTCGTTCGTCGCGGCGGGCTTGCCGGCGGCGGATGCTGCGCGCTGCGCACATCTGATGACGCAGGCCGATCTCACCGGCGCCGACGGCCATGGCGTGCTGCGGCTGCCGCAATATGTGCGAAGGCTCAAGGCGCGAGGCTTCAACGCACGACCTAACATCACCGTGACGCGCACCGCGCCGGCGACCGCTCTGGTCGACGGCGACAACGGCATGGGGCACTTAGTGATGACGCGCGCTGCGGACGAGGCGATCGCGCTGGCGCGCGACGCCGGCGTGTCCTGGGTCGGCGTGCGCCGCTCCAATCACGCCGGGCCAGCCGGGCTTTACGCCGAAATGCCGGCGATGCACGCCATGATCGGACTTTACGCCGCTGTCGCCAATGCCAATCACATGGCGACCTGGGGCGGCACGGATCTGTTGCTCGGCACCAATCCGCTCGCCATCGGTGTGCCATCGGGATCGGGCGCGCTGGTGCTCGACATGGCGACCTCGATCGTCGCCTACGGCACGGTGAAGAAATACGCGCTGCGCGGAGAGACCATGCCGGAAGGCTGGTTCGTCAATCCGGCGACCGGCGCGGCCATCACCGATCCGAACCATTCGCACGACGGAATTTTGCTGCCGATGGGCGAATACAAGGGCTCGGGGCTGGCGCTGATGCTCGGGCTCATTGGCGGCGTGCTCAACGGCGCCGCCTTCGGCCGCGATGTGGTCGATTTCAACGCGGACGACAAGAGCGAGACCAATACCGGTCACTTCATCTGTGTCGTCGACATCGCCCGTTTTCTGCCGCTGCAGACTTTCACTGCCGAGATCGATCGTCACATTCGCGATTTACGCCGGTCGAAGCGACTGCCGGGCATGGACGAGATCCGCCTGCCCGGCGACCGGCGCGAGCAATGCCGCGCCGAACGGCAGCGCGACGGCGTGCCGATCGCGCCGGCGCTGCTGGCGCAGCTCGACAAGCTCGCTGCCGAATTGCGGGTAAAGCCGCTGCGCGAGCGATAGGGCATGAGCGTGCACCGCCAGTCTGGAGTCCGGCCATGACGTGCTGGTGATTTTTCAGATGCTCCGTCCCGGAACTTTTGCCCTCACATTGTTGCTGTCGCTTTTGACCGCGCTCGGTCCTCTGACGATGGATATGTATCTGCCGTCGCTGCCGGCGATCGGCGAGGCGCTGCACGCGCCGCCGGTGCAGGTGCAACTGACCATTTCGAGCTATCTGTTCGGCTTTGCCGTTGGCCAGATCATCTACGGCCCGATCTCCGACCGCATCGGGCGGCGTCCGGTGATCCTGATGGCGCTTGCGGTCTTTAGCGTCGCCACTGTGGTCTGCGCACTGTCGCAATCGATCGACATACTTATCGCGGTGCGTTTCGTGCAGGCGCTCGGCGGCGCCGGATCGATCGTGCTGGCACGCGCCGCGGTGCGCGATCTCTACTCGGGCGTGCGCGCCGGCCGCGAATTGTCGCTGATGGGTTCGATCACCGCCTTCGCGCCGATCGTGGCGCCCGCCATCGGCGGCGTGCTGCAAACGGCATTCGGCTGGCGCGCGACATTCATCTTTCTGGTGGCGTTCGCGCTGCTGTCATGGTCGATCGCCGTGCGCTTTCTGCCGGAGACGCTGCGCCAACGCAACACCGGACCGTTTTCGATTCGCGCCATGGGCGCGCTTTATCGCTCGGTGCTGGTGCATGGCGGATTTCTCGCCAATCTCGGCATATTGGTCGCCGCCTTCGTCGGCTTGTTCGCCTGGATCGCCGGTGCACCGTATGTGATGCAGGGCGTGTACGGGCTGACGCCGGTCACATTCGGCGTCACCTACGCCGCGGGCGCCGCGGGATACATGGCGGGCTCCTACACGGCATCGCGGTTCGTAATGCGGCTCGGCCTCGGCCGCACTATCGGCTTCGGCACCGTGGTGATGGCTGCCGGCGGCGTGACCATGGTGGCCGTCGTTTGGCTTGGTTTCAGCAATGTCGGCTGGCTGGTCGGCACCATGACGATCTATCTCGCCGGCATGGGGCTCGCTTTGCCGCAGACCCAGGCCGCGGCGCTGACGCCGTTTCCGGATCGCGCCGGCACCGCATCGTCGCTGCTGGGATTTGCCCAGCAATCCTCCGCCGCCGTCACCGCTGCCGCCATCGGGCATTTTCTCGGCCAGTCGGCATGGCCGGTCGCCGGTACCATCGCCGCGACCGGCTGCCTATCGTTCGTGATCTGGGTGCTGACCCGAAATCTGCGCCGGACGGCAGCGGCGGCGCACTAAGCCTCATTGAACCGCAGCGGCGCGGCCTTCGACGGAGGCCGATGCGGCTGTCTTGCGCCCGCTTGCCGAAAGCGCCGATAATCGACGAAACGAGACCCTTCGTCGGGGAGTTTCGGCGGGCAGCCTTCGTATCGGGTGATGCCGTGGCGTTTGGGCGACGATACATAACTTCGCAATGGCGGGCGTGCGTCCTTGCCGCCGGGCTAGTGGCGGCATGTGCGGCGCCGCCGGCGCACGCCCAGGGAATTTTCGACTTTTTGTTCGGCGGCCCACAGCGGCCGTACAATCCGCCGCAGCCGAATTATCCGCCGCCGCCGGCGCCGGGGATCGGGCGTGTCGCACCGGCGCCGCTCGGGCAGGAGCGCGTCAACGAAAGCGGCGGCACCACCGGGCACGGCGTCGCCTTTTGCGTGCGGTTGTGCGATGGCCAGCACTTTCCCATCGAGCGCATGGCGAACACGACCCCAGTCGACACCTGCAAGGCGATCTGCCCGGCCACTACGACCAAGGTCTACTTCGGCGCCGAGATCGAAAGTGCGGTGGCCGCCGATGGCGCGCGTTATTCCGATCTCAACACCGCGTTCCTCTATCGCAAGCGTCTCATCGCCAGTTGCAGTTGCAACGGCAAGGACGCGTTCGGTCTGGTGCCGCTCGACGTGAAGACTGATCCAATGCTGCGGCCCGGCGATATCGTATCGACCAAGGATGGACTGATGACCTATAGCGGCCGCAGCGGTGCGCAGGCGTTTACGCCGGTAAGCCCCGCAGCGCTCGGGCCGCAGCTCAATTCCGTGTCGTCGCGATCGAAGCCGGGTCAGACGCCTGCTCCGGCGCCGGATGCCGATGAAGACCCGGGTACGATTACCCGTCCGCCCTCCGCTCGCTGATCGGCTGCTACTTTTTGAACGCCGGCATCACGTCCTTGGCGAAGCGGCGCAACTGATCTTTGAACTCCCTGGGCGAAAGTCCTTCGGCCCAATGGATCATGAAATGCTCCAGCCCCGGATATTTCGCTTCGATCGACTTGATGCCGTCGATCACTTCGGCCGGCGTGCCGCAGAACCACGCCTTCTGCGCGACGCCGTCTTTCAGCGACGGTGTGCGTGATGGCGCGCCCGGCGTGCCCCAGGTGCGGCCCTGCTCGTCGGCGTAGCGCACGAAGCCGAACGGCGCGAACCACTTGAAGCGCTCATCGTGCGCCGGCTCGAGCTTCTTGATCGCTTCGGCCTGGTTGTCGGCAAGATAGACGCCGGCGCCCCAGATCATGTCCTCGCCGAGCTGAATGGGTCGGCCGTGCTTGTGGCATGCCGCGTGATAGGCGCGTATGACGTCGTCGAGAATTTTCTCGCCGTTGAGCGTCACCATCGCCTTCAATCCATATTGTGCCATCATCTCGATGGTCTTGCCGCTGGCGATCGGCATCCAGATTTCCACCGGCAGATGCTTCGGCCGGGGCACCATCGTAATGTCCTTCAGTTTGTAGCCGCGATAGTCCACCGGCGGCGGCGCTTCGTAATATTTACCCTTGAAGTGGAATCTCTGCTCGTTGAAGCAGGTCAGCAGCAGGCGAAGCTGCTCCTCGAACAATTCACGGTTTTTCTCGGCGTCAAGCAGCGGCGCGCCGAACGATTCCACTTCGCGGCTGTGATAGCCGCGGCCGACGCCGAGCACGACGCGGCCGTCGGTGACGATATCCGCCATGGCGTAGTCCTCGGCCATGCGGATCGGATGCCACATCGGCAGCACGTTGAAGGCGCAACCGAATTTCAGCCGCCTGGTCTGGGTAGCGAGCCACAGCCCGAGCTGGATCAGGTTCGGGAAAACCTCGTAGCCCTCGCGCTGGAAATGGTGCTCGGCGGTCCACAGCGTATCGAAGCCAAGCTCGTCCATGAGCTGGGCGACATCGCGCGCGGTGAAGAAACCCTCGGCGAGCTGTTTGTCGGAATACAACCGATCGTTGGCCGGGGTGCCGTTGAGCCCGATATTGTCGAGTTCGATCTGGCCGACATAGAGGACGTGGAATTTCTTGATCATGTGTGTTCTTCCCGGCGCTATTTCGAAGTTCTTGTGCGGCGGAGTCAACTCTAGCCGAGGCATGGCGCGTCCGCCACGCTTGGTCGGCGATGTCGCGTTGACAGGCGTGGCGCGCCTCGTCAGGCTTCCGGCTGGGAGAAACAGAATGTCCATGAAGAAACTCATGCTGCCACTGGCGGCCTGGTGCCTGATTTCCGGCGTAACGATTGCGGCCGCGCAGGACTGGCCGGCCAAGGAACCCATCAAGGTCATCGTTCCGTTCACGCCCGGCAGTGCCACCGACATCGTCGCCCGCGCGGTGTTCAACCAGGTCTCGCAGCAGATCGGCCAAGCTGTGGTGGTCGAGAACCGCGGCGGCGGCGGCACTACGATCGGATCGGCCGCAGTCGCGCACGCCGATCCCGATGGTTACACGCTACTCGTCAATTCCACGTCGCACGTCGTTGTCGCATCCACCTACGCGCACCTCTCCTATAATGTCGGCGACGATTTCACGGCGCTGACTGGCCTGGCCTCGCAGCCGTTCGTCGCCACGGCGCGCACCCGATACAAGACCATGGCCGACTTCGTGGCCTACGGGCGCGCCAATCCCGGCGCGCTTAATTATGGCTCGAATGGCGTCGGCACCGCCGGCCAGCTTTTCATGCTGAAGATCGCGCTCGCCGCGCACCTCACGATGACGCATATACCGTACCGCGGCACCGCCGATGCCATGACGGAAATTATCGCCGACCGCCTCGATCTTTTCCCGGCGCCGGCTCCGGCGATGATCGAACTGGCCAAGGCCGGCAAGGTCAGCGCGCTTGCCGTCTCGACCGCCCAGCGCTCGCCCTACATGCCCGACGTGCCGACCGTGGCGGAGACCGGACTGTCCAGCGCCGAATACAATTTCTGGATCGGCGCGTTCGCGCCGGCAAAGACGCCACCGCGGATTTTGGCGCGGCTCCACGACGAGATCGTCAAGGCGCTTGCTTCGCCCGAGGTGAAGAAGGAGATCACCGGCCTCGGCGCCGATCCGATGCCGATGGCGATGTCGGATTTCGATGCTTTCGTGCGCAAGGAAATCAAGTTGAACGCCGAGATCGTCGCGGCAGCCGGCATAAAGCCCGAATAGAAGCGCGGCGAAAAGGAGCGACGCCATGAAAAAAATCCTGGCGGCCTCGGTGGCGCTCTGCCTCATCGCGACGGCATCGGCCGCGCAAGCGCAGGACTGGCCGGCGCAGCCGATCCACCTGATCATCGCGTTTGGGCCCGGCGGCGGCTCCGACCTCATCGGCCGCATTCTCGCGCAAGCACTGGAGGAGCGGCTCGGCAGGCCGGTCGTCGTCGAGAACAAGCCCGGTGCCGGCGGTATCATTGGCAACGAACTCGTCGCCAAGGCGACGCCCGACGGTTACACGCTCGGCATCATGACCGCGGGCCAGATCATCGCCGCGGTAACGCGCAAGGAAATGCCCTACGACACCGCGGCGCTCACTCCTGTCGCACAAGTCGCAACCGCGAGCCTGTTGATGCTGGCGCGGCCGGACTTTCCGGCGAACAACGTGAAAGACGTGGTCGATCTCGCCAAGGCCGATCCCGGCAAATACATCCTCGCCAGCCCGGGTTTTGCCGCCACCCAGCAATTCGCTGGCGAACTGTTCAAGCAGATCACTGGTATCGACATGCTGGAAGTGTCGTTTCGCACGACGCCGGAAGCGATCAACGCGCTGCTCGGCCACCACGCCGACGTCCTGTTCGAGACAATAGGGGCGTCGCTCGGCCAGGTGCAGGGCGGCACGCTGAAAGCGCTTGCCGTCACCGGCAAGGACCGCTTTCCAACGGTACCTGACGTGCCGGCTGCCATTGAATCGGGCGTAGTTCCGGGCTTCGACGTGACGACGTGGTACGGCGTGTTCGGTCCGCCCGGTGTGCCGGCAGGAATAGTCGAGAAGCTCAACAAGACCCTGATGGACGCGATCGCCGATCCCAAGGTCCGCGCTCGCATGGTCACCTCAGGCGTCGTCGTCAAAGGTTCGAGCGCGGCGGATTTCGGCGCCTTCATGGCCGGCGAGTTCAAGCGCTGGGACGCGGTGCGCGAGAAGGCCGGAATTGCGCAGCAGTAGGTCTTACGAAGGAGTCAGGGATGGACGAAAAAGAGTTTCATGATCGCGGGCTGAAGCTGCGCATCGATATGTTTGGCCGCGAGGCGGTCGAAAGCCGCGTCAATGCGCTCGGTGAATTCGGCAAGCCGCTCCAGCACATCATCAACGCCTATGCTTACGGCGACGTGTGGCAACGCACGGCGTTGTCGCCGACGACCAAGTCGCTGGTAATGGTGGCGATGATGGCCGCGGCGGGACATCACAACGAGCTCGGCGTGCATCTGCGCGGCGCGCTCAAAAATGGCTGCACGCCCGAAGAAATCCAGGACGTGCTGCTGCTGCTGGCAATGTATTGCGGCATTCCCGCCGCGAACGATGCGCACCGCATCGCCGCCGACGCATTGCGCGAGCATGACACGCGCCTATGATGCCGGTGCAGCCGCCGGGAGAATGAACCATGGTTCAGCTTGTCGACAGCGATATCAAGACCCGCGAAGTGCTCGGCTGGAAAGGTATCCATGTGCTGCACTTCATGGGTTCGTCGTGCTCGCAGAAGCTTCGCGTCTTCCTCAACCTCAAGGGCATTGCCTGGCAGTCGCATCCGGTCGATCTGCCGAACTACGAGAACATGCAGCCGTGGTTCCTCGGCATCAATCCGCGCGGCCTGGTGCCGGTGCTGGTCGATGACGGCGTGGTGCACATCGAAAGCAACGACATCATCCAGTATCTGGAGAAGAAATTACCGGCGCCGCGGCTGATCCCCGCCGGGCACGAGAACGAGGTCGCGGCGCTGCTCAAGCACGAGGACAACCTGCATCTCGATCTGCGCACCTTGAGCTTTCGCTTCGTGTTCGCGCCGCCCGGGGCGCCGAAGCCCGCAGCCGCGCTGGAGAGCTATCTCGCCAACGGCGCGGGTACCGTGCAGGGCGAGAAGGATCACGAGAAAGAGATTCAGATCGAATTCTGGCGGCGCGCGGCCGAGCAGGGCTTTACCGACGAGCAGGCGCGGTACTCGGCGCAGAGATTCCGTGGCGAGTTCGACGGTCTCGACATGAAGCTTGCCAACAGCCCATACCTGCTCGGTCAGGAGTTGAGCGTGCTCGATATCGCCTGGCTGATCTATGCGCACCGCCTGGCACTCGGCGGCTATCCGTTCGCGCGAATGCATCCGCATGTCCATGCCTGGGCCGAGAAGCTGCGCGCCATGCCGGAATTCGCCAGCGAAATCGGCCAGCTTCGTCATTCGCCGGAACAGCTCGAAGCCGTCCGCCGTGCACAAGGCGGCAAGACCATGGAAATGGTCGCGGGGTTTTAAAGGGCGGTCAAATGCGTGCGAGCCGGAGCGGATGGTGCGCTGTGACCGCCCTTGTTGCGATGCTTGCGACGGCTGGAACCGCGGGCGCCGCCGAGCTCAACGCCTTCGTCTCGACCGCGATCAAGTCGGTGACCGACGAGCTGTTGCCGCCGTTCGAGCGGACGAACGGGTACACCATTCACGCCCTCTACGCGCCGCCCGGCGCGCTGCTCAAGCACTTCGAGGCCGGCGAGCCTGCGGATGTCTTCCTCACCGGCAGCGAGGCCATCGACATGCTGATTGCACAAGGCAAGGTGATGCCGGGCCGCGTCGATCTCGCCACCGTCGGCATCGGCATCTGCGTGAAGAAGGGCGCGCCGCATCCTGATGTGTCGACGGCGGAAGCCTTCAGGAAGGCGATGCTGGCGGCGAGGAGCGTTGCCTTTGTCGCGCCATCGGGGGGCAGCATCACCGGCCCGCACATCGAGGCGGTATTCCAAAAACTTGGCATCGCTGAGCGGATGGCGGCGAAGACCCTCCTTGCCGCCGGCGGGCCGAACGGCCGGGTCAGCGTGAAAGTGTCGAGCGGCGAAGCCGAGATCGGCTTGCAGCAGGCGTCGGAGCTTCTCACCAATCCCGGGGTCGACGTCATCGGCATGATGCCCGACGACCTGCAGCAGATCACGGTCTACTCCGCCGGTATCACGACCAGCACCAAGGAGGCCGGTGGCGCGAAAGCCTTGATCGCGGCAATGGCTGCGCCTTCGGCAAAGCCGATCTACAAGGCGAAGGGGCTTGAGCCGCAGTAGGGCGTTGCAACCGTGCGCACCGATGTCGACGCTACATGACAGCGAGAAGCAGCGTGGCCCTAGCGCGGCTTGGGCACTTGCGTAGTGTACCAGTCAAGCATGTGCTCGCCGGTCCAGTGCACCACGTCGTGGCGGTTGATGTAATCGTAGAGCTGCTCGAAATATTTGATGCGGTGCGCGGCTCCGGTGACGTAAGGATGCACGCCAATGGCCATGACGCGCGCCGACTCCGCGGATTCCTCATAGAGCCGGTCGAAGGCATCGATGGTGCGGCGAAGCAACACGTCGGATTCGTGATGATGCGAGATCATCAACGTGATGTCGTTGATCTCGGCACTGTACGGTACCGCGAGGATCGGACCGTTTTTCGTTTTCACCCATAACGGCTGGTCGTCGAGGATCCAGTCGCCGAACCAGGTCAGGCCGCATTCGGTGACGTAATCGAGCGTATCGAAGGTCTGGCCGCGGCCCGGGCCGAGCCAGCCGGTCGGCCGCTTGCCGGCGAAGCTCTCGATCGCGTCGCAGGACTGCCTGATGACGGCGCGCTGATCCTCGATCTGCTGGATCGGCATCTGTACGTAGGAATGCGCCATGAACTCCCAGCCGGCATCGCGCGCCGCTGCCGCGACTTCGGGATAGGTCTCGCAGACCTTGGCGTTGATCGACATCGTCGGCGTAACGCCGGCGCGTTCGAGTGCGCGCAACAGCCGCCAGAAGCCGACGCGCATGCCGTATTCATACCAGGTCCAGTTCGGCATGTCGGGAATAGGCGTCTGTCCCATCGGCGGCTGCGACAATTGCCGCGCCATCGGCCGTGTGATCTCCCATTCCTCGATATTGACCACCGACCAGACGACCATGCGCGCCGCGCCGGGCAGCTTGAGCGGCGGCCGGGTAAACGGCGAAGAATATGACAGGCGGTCGCGCGGCAGCATTGGCATGGTTGATCGCGGCTCCCAGTTCCTCACCAGCCGTGCAGCAAGCGTTCGTCGGTTTCGCTTGCGCCCGGGCGCGGGCGGTCGATCTGATGGTAGCGGCCGGAGAAGAACACCAGCGGGCCGGATATCGAGCCGGCCGGTTTGCCCAGTGCCAGCACGCGGCCGACGAAAATGAGATGGTCGCCGCCATCGTGCACGCCGTAACGCTCGCACTCGAAATGCGCCAATGCGCCGGGCAGGAGCGGTACGCCGGTCGCGCCGGCAATCGGCTCGACGCCTGACCATTTACCGGCGCCCGACTGGGCGAACCGCGTCGACAAGCCGTCCTGCGATTCGGCCAGCACGCTGACGCCCCAGATCTGCGCCGCCTGCCATACCGCGAAACTCTGCACCGTGCGCGCAACGGAGAACAGGATCAGCGGCGGATCGAGCGACACCGAGTTGAACGAGCTCACCGTCATGCCGTGCAGCAGTCCGTCGGGACCGCGCGTGGTGACGACGGCAACGCCGGTGGGGAAGACGCCGAGCGCCTTGCGGAAATCGCCGGACGTGAAGGTCATGGTGTCGGGTTCCGGGAACTGTTGCGCAGATCTATTCCGCGAGAGCTATTCGGCGGCTTTGGCGGCTTCGGCGATGTCATAGGTCGACAGCAGGTGATCGACCATGCCGCGCGCCGCGCCCCAGTCGAAAGTCCGATAATTGTGTCCGGTGGTGACGAAACGGGCGCCGGCGTAAAACATTTCATACTGCGTGTGCCGCGAACCGAATTCCGAGCCGATGGCGTCCCAAGCCGCCTTGAGCAGCTTGACCTTGTGCTCTGGACTGAAGCCCGGCGAACGCTGCGTCTTGCGCAGGATCGGCGCCAGCTCCGGATTCGACCAGTCGCGAAACGACGACGGCAGCATGATAAGCGAACCGCCGGCCAGATCGCGAATGAGATTGATCAGTCGCGGATAGAGATCCTGCGTCGTCGCCTGCGCGGCGTACATCATCTGGCGGTTCGGCAGATAATACTCGCCGCGCCTGGTGCCGGCGGCCTCCATGCCCCACAGCATCGCTTCCACCATGCCGGCGTTTGCCGCCAGGCTGCCGAGCTGCTCGCGCACCTGCGGCATATTGGTGGTGCCGATCGCCTCGGTGATCTTGTGGGCGAGGCCGACCAGGAATTTCAGCTTCACCGAAAGCCGGATCTGCGACTGATAGTTCTGGAACACGTGGCCCGGCGTGTCGTGGAACTGGGCGCGGCACATGTCGGTGTCGCGATGCACGAAGACGCGCTCCCACGGCACCTTGACGTTGTCGAAATAGAGCAGCGCGTCGTTCTCGTCGAAGCGTGCCGACAGCGGATTGTCATAGACCGAGACGGCGTGCGCCTCGTAGCTCTTGCGCGACAGCACGCGCAGGCCGGGCGCATTCATCGGCAGCGCGCAGGAGAACGCCAGCGCCTCCTCGCCGGCTTTCAGCGGTTGCAGATTGGCGACGAACACCTGGTTGGCCATGATCGCGCTGGTGCCGAGCATCTTGGCGCCGCGGATCGTCATGCCGGCGCTGTCCTCGTCGACGATCTGCGCCACCAGTTCCTCGGCCTGGTCGCCCCAGTCCTTTGAGCGGTCGGCCTGCGGATTGACGATGACATAGGTCAGGAACAGATCGTTTTTTGTCGCATAGTCAACGTAATCGGACAGCGCCTTGGCGCGCGCAGGACCGTGCTTGACGAACACGTCGAGACCCATGCGCTGGCCGATCAGGGTCGAGGCGACATGATCGGGCGAGCGGCCCATGAAGCCGTAGGTCACCTGCGCCCAGGCTTGCAGCGCCTTGCGCCGCGCCACCAGCTCGTCGTAGCTGCGCGGCATCTGCCAGGCGCGATTGACGCGCCGCATGCCGCCGTCCGGTAAAAATGTCATCAATTCGAGATTTTCCGGCCGCGCCTGATAGTCATAGAGCAGCGCCGCCGAGGCAGCCGCGTTGCGGAACGCCGGATGCGTGGTGACGTCGTCGACGCGCGCGCCGTCGATGTAAACGGTGCGTCCGTCCTGCAACGACTTGATGTGGTCCGCCCCTGTCTTGCACTGCATCGGCACACCCCGCGTTGACCCTGTTGCAATCTTAGCACGGCGGCACGTTTGCGTGCGAAGCCGAAACAAATACGGCGGCTGCGGCGCAACCAAATTGGTTTCCGCTCGTTTCCGCGATGGGGCTGTCCAATAGGGAGAGTGCCCAGATGTGTGATTACAGTCTTCAGAATGTCCGGTCGCGGCCGGCATCGGTGGGTGACGAGCTCATTACGCGCGATTTCGGCACCGGGACTCGCGGCTTCAGCGCCGCGCAAGATGCCGGCCTTGCGGTCTGCATTCTGCCCGGAACGGAATTGGCGTTTGATCGCGAAGTGAGCTGCGTCTCTACCGGTCTGCTGCCGTGGCGCGAGCGCGCCGTCAATCACAAGACCGCGATCTTCCGGCAGATCAACAGGGGAAAAGAAGCGGCCCATCACGATGCGCTGGAATTTCCCGACGGCCGGATCGTGCTCCTGACGCTGTTGTCCGAAGGACAGCAGGCGACGGTGCTGCAATTGCCGGCGCAGCCGAAGACGGCGGCGGAAGCCGCGGCCCAGCGCCGCGAGGCTTATACCGGTTGACCGGTGCGTAAAGGCGGCCGCCGCCAGGCGGCCCCTTTGGCGCGTCCTAAATGCCGAAGCGTCAATCGATTTGCGCGCCCGATGCCTTGATGATCGGCGCCCATTTCGCCAGTTCGGCCTTGACGAAATCCGCCGTCGTCGCCGGCGTGCTGTTCGGCGTCGGATCGATGCCGGCTTTCTTGAGCGAGTCGATCACCTGCGGATCGGCCAGCGCCTTGTTGGCGGCGGCGTTGAGCCTGTCGACAGCCGCCTGCGGCGTGCCGGCCGGCGCCAGGATCGCGTTCCAGGTGTAGCACTCGTAGCCCTTCAGGCCCTGCTCATCCAATGTCGGCAGATCGGGCATTGCGGCGAGCCGCTTCAGCATGCCGGCGCCGAGCGCGCGCAGCTTGCCCGACTGCGCCAGCGGCATCGCCGTCGGCGTCGCGTCGAACGCCATGTTGATCTGGCCGCCCATCAAGTCGGTATCCATCGGCGCCGAGCCCTTGTACGGCACGTGAGTGATCTGAAGCCCGCCGGCCATCGCTTTGAATTCCTCGCCGCACAGATGCAGGATCGAGCCGGTGCCGGACGAGCCGTAATTGTATTTGCCCGGATTGGCCTTGAGCAGCGCGATCAGGCTTTTGACGTCGGTTGCCGGAAAGGAAGGATTGGCGAGAAGCAGCGTCGGCGTGACACCGACCCGCGCCACCGGCGCGAAATCCTTGATGGCGTCGTAGGGCATGTGCTTGTACAGGCCCGGATTGATGGCGTTGGTGGACACCGTGGCGAACAGCAGTGTGTAGCCGTCGGGCGTCGCCTTGGCGACATACTCGGCACCGATATTGCCGCCGGCGCCGGCACGGTCCTCGACCACGAAGGTTTGTCGCAGCAGTTCTCCCATCTTGCCGCCCATGATGCGGCCGACGATGTCGGTCGGGCCTCCGGCGGCGAACGGGATGACCAGACTGATCGGCCGCGCGGGATAATCATCGGCGGCATGGACAACGGTGCCGGAGAAGGCGATTGCGGCTATCGCCACAAGACAATATTTGCCTCGATATTTGTTCATTGAAGTCCTCCCAGATCCCCGCGAATACGATAGCATTTCGGTTCGGCCGGGCCAGTCATGAAAAGACGGTCAAAGGCGCGTCAGATCACCGCTGTTCGGTGTCCAGCATCTTGCCGAGGATGCGCTTGTAACGCACGCAACCGACATCGACGGCGAGCACCACCGGATCGAGCACCTCCGTCGCCTGCTCGATGACGTGCTGCTGCGCCTCGATCACCGGCGCGTCCTGTTCCTCGAAAGCAAAGCGGCGCATTTCGGCGACCCTGGACTGGAGATCGCGGTTGAGCTTGTCGTCGGAGGTCTGCACGCCCCAGCGCACAGCGGTGAAGAAGTAGTGTGTCGAGCGCTCGTTCTCCGGCGTCAGGAGGTGGATGGCGTGATAGCCGGTGCCGGTTTCCGGCGCCGCCCCCATTTTGCAGATGCCGGTGAACAGCCGCAGCGTCGACGGCGCCATCCAGCGCATCCTGGTGAATTTGTCGACCCGCGGCGGATGGTTCGGCCAGAATTGCGCAAACATGCCGGGCGGCGCCGAATTGGTGGCGTAACGCCCGACGACCACATCGTCGCCATCCTGCTCGGCGGTTATCTCTGACTCCACGGTGTCGGCGTTGCCGAGAATGCCTTCGTGCAAATACGAGGTGTGGCTGAGGTCGAGCAAATTGTCGATTATGAGCTGATAATTGGCCTTGATGACGATGCTGTCGCGCTTGGTGGTGTGCAGCTCCGGCACGTTGTCGAGCACGCCGAAGTCGGGGATCCTGCTTTCGTCGGCGGGCGCCGATCCCATCCAGATCCACACCGCCTTGTGCTTCTCGATGACCGGATAGCTTTTCACCCTGGCGCGCGGCGGAATGTTCTTGGTGCCGTGCGGGTTGCGCACGCAGGCGCCGCTGCCGTCGAATTCCAGGCCGTGATAGGCGCATTGAATGCGATCGCCGCCGACGAGTTTGCCAAGATGCAGCGGCGCGAAGCGGTGCGCGCAGCGGTCGGCGATCGCGGCGACGTTGCCGTCGGCCCTGCGATACAGCACGACCGGCTCGTTCATGATCGTGCGCGGCACTAGCTGGCCATCGGCGACGCCATCGGACCATGCCGCGACATACCAGGCATTGCGCAGGTAAGGCCCGCTGATCATGTCCTGGCGCGGTTTCGTGCTGTTGCCGTTCGCTTGAGCGGATTCTGCCATTGGATCGTCTCCTCGCGCTGCGAGCTGCCGCAAAACGATAGCATGGGTCGCCGCGGCGGTCTGCGGCCGGCATGATAATGCGGGGCTGCCGCCGAACGCCACCATGCCGGAATTCAGTCGGTAGCTCGACCGCGGCGCGGCGAACCTGACAACCAATCCGGCCGCAACAGCGCCATGATCAATTCATCGCGGTGGATGCCGCCAAAGAATGCGCTGCCGCGGGCAATGCCTTCGGCCTGGAAGCCGGTTGCCTCGTAGACGCGGCGTGCCCGGGCATTGTCCGGGAACAGGCCGAGCCAGATCCGGTGGGCGTCGGTATCGCTGAAAATGCGCTCGACGAGTTTGGCCAGGATCGCCTTGCCGTGCCCGCGGTCCGGATAGCAAACGGCGAACCGCTGGATGAGCGTGACGCGTTCGCGCGAAGCCCAGTCGCGGAGAATGGCAAATCCGATCGGCTCCGATTCGGTGCGGGCGATGAAATAGGCGTAACGGCGGTCATCCAGCGCCGCCCGATGCTGCGTCTCGTCCCAGCGACCGACCAGGTGTTCGTATCCCGGCTGCCGCTCGGTCGCCATGACGAAGGGAATATCCGCATCAGCTCCCCTGACGAGGTTGAGCGCTTTCGGGTTCAAGGCACATCCAGCCTGGGCGAAGGCATCCCGCGACTTTACACGATATCGGCCGGACTCTTCAGCATAACGCGTGACGTGGCTGCGGTGGTGCGGCGAGTGGCGACTGGTACGCCGATCAACTAACATGCCGGTCAAGACTGTGTTGCAGCGGCCGTGTCGGGGAGGATGTCTTGAAAGTAGTATCGTATCGCCATCAGGGCAAACCGGGCGTCGGCGTCGTGACCGGCTCGAACGGCATCGTTGCCCTGGCCAAGGCTGCGCCTGGCCTGCCGGACGACCTGCGCCGGATCTTGGAGATCGATCCGGCGCTGGAGAGGGTCCGCGCCGCCACGGCGGGTAAATCCGCCGACTTGTCGCTCGACGACATTGCCTTCGATCCGGTGACCCGCGAACCGCACGCCACCTGGGCCCTGGCGCTCAACTACAAGCTCCATATCGAAGAGACCGGGCTCACTACCTCGCAGGTCTATCCGCAGATCTTTCTGCGCATGCCGATCAGCCAAGTCGGGCACAGGGAACCGCTGTGGGCGCCGCGCAAGGACGTTGCCGAGGCCTACGATTACGAAGGCGAGCTGGCGCTGATCATTGGCAAGCCGGGCCGCTACATCAAACGCGAGAACGCTTTCGATCATGTCGCCGGCTATTCCTGCTACAACGAGGGCTCGGTGCGCGAATATCAGGGTCACAACCGGCAATTCGGCCTCGGCAAGAATTTCGAGCGCTCCGGCAGCTTCGGGCCGTGGCTGATGACGCCGGACGAGTTCGGCGACCCGGCCGATCATACGCTGATCACACGGCTCAACGGAATCGAGCGGCAGAACGCGAAAATCTCAGGCCTCTTGCATGACGTGCCGCGGCTGATCGAATACCTGTCCGAAGGCTACACGTTGCAGCCTGGCGACGTGATCGTCACCGGCTCGCCGGGTGCACTGCCCCTGCGGCCCGGCGAACAGCCGGAGAAGCCAGTCGGCAAGGTTATCGTCGCCGGCCAGCTCCACATGCGCCCCGGCGACATCTGCGAAGTCGAGGTCGATGGCCTCGGCGTGCTGTCCAATCCGGTGATTGAAGACCCGACGCCGAAACCTTAAGCGCCTCGGCGATGCCGGCGATTTGCGATCTTCAGTTTTCACGAAAGGAAACGAACGTGGTTGATCGATTATCCGCTTCGCTATTTGCAGCCGCGCTGGTGAGCATTGCTTTGTCGCCGCCTGTCTCGGCGCAGGACTACCCAACCCGGACGGTGACCGACATCGTCGCCTCCACGCCCGGCGGCGGCACCGACATTGTCTCGCGCATTGTCGGCGAGCAGCTGTCCAAGCAGATGGGCCAGCCGTTCATCGTCGAGAACATCGCCGGCGCCGGCTCGCTCACCGGCACCGTTGCCGCCGCCAAGGCGACGCCGGACGGCTACACGCTGCAGACCGGGCTGAACGCCAGCATGGCGGTCAATCCAAGCCTGTTCGCAAATCTGCCATACGATCCGGTCGCCGACTTCGAGCCGGTCGGGATGCTGGCGGAATTTCCGTTCGTGCTCGTCGTCAGCAATAATTTTCCAGCGCATTCGGTCAAGGAGCTTATTGAGCTCGCGAAAGCGAAGCCCGGCGAAATCAATTACGCATCGGCTGGCAACGGCACCGGACAGCATCTGTCGATGGAGCTGTTCAAGCTGATGACAGGCATCAAGCTGACGCACGTGCCGTATCGCGGCGCGGCGCCGGCCTACAGCGACGTCATATCGGGACAGGTGCCGGTGTTCTTCGACAACCTGGCGAGCGGATTGGGCCAGATCAAAGGCGGCAACGTGCGCGCGCTTGCGGTCACCAGCAAGGAGCGCTCGCCGCTGTTGCCCGACGTCCCGACGGTCGAGGAGGCCGGCGTCCCAGGTTACACCTATTATACGTGGTTCGGCCTGTGGGCGCCAAAAGGCACGCCGCAGCCGATCCTCGACAAGCTCAACGCCGAAATAAAAAAGGCGCTCGCGACACCGGCGGTGAAGGATCGCATCGCCGCGGCGGCGGGCGAGACCATGGACATGCCGCTTGCCGACATCAAACCGTTCCTCAAAAGCGAAATCGCCAAGTGGGCGGACGTGGTCAAGCGCGCGAATATTCAGGTGCAATAACGCGGTGGACGCTTTGGGCGCGTCTGGCTAGGCTTGCCGCAACCGATCAGGAGGAAGCCATGGCCGAAGCGGCGACACTCGGCGCGCTGACGTCGCGTTTCATCAACACCGATTCCGTGCCGTGGGTGGAGACGTCGCCCGGCAACAAGATGAAAGTGATCTACCACGATCCTCAAACGGGAATGCTGACCATCCTGTCCAGGCTCGCGCCCGGCTCGGGCATTCCCGCCCATCTGCATGAGGATCTTGAGCAGACCTATGTGCTCGAAGGCTCGCTGGTCGACGACGAAGGCGAGTGCATAGCAGGCAATTTCGTCATCCGCGCCAAAGGCAGCCGTCACGCGCCGACGGCGCCGAACGGCTGCACCATGCTGGTGTTCTTTCTCAAGCCGACGGAAGGGTTGAAAAAGGCATTGTTGAAGCGGGATTAGACGATGTGGCCGGATCGCCGGTTACGCTTGCGCGGAACCACGATGCCCCTTGCTCCGAACCTGCCAGCGCACGGCGCCGAAATACCCGCGATCGGCATCGGCACGTCCGGCTTGGGCGACGTGATATAGATCGGCCCATGAAACGACGACAATTCATCACGTTGCTCGGAGGAGCGGCGGCCACGGCGTGGCCGTTCGCGGTGCGTGCGCAACAGCCGATGCCAGTGGTTGGTCTTTTGCACATCGGCGAGCCTTTTGTTTACCCGCTTTCGGGATTACGGGAAGGCCTAAAAGTGGAGGGCTACATCGAGGGCCAAAGCGTGGCGATCGAGTATCGTTGGGCCAAAAACGATGTCAGTCGCTTGCCAGACTTGGCCGCAGATTTGGTTCGCCTCCACGTCGACGTTATCGTCGCTCTTACGAGCGGGCCAGCGGCGCTTGCCGCCAAAAATGCGACCGATTCGATTCCCATTGTCTTCGGTTACGGCGGCGATCCGGTCGAAACCGGTCTGGTCAAAAGCATCAATCGGCCGGGCGGTAACATGACCGGAATTACCTCCATGAGTGGGGAGCTTGGCAGCAAGCAACTTGGGCTCCTGCACGAGCTGCTGCCTGGCGCTACGCGCTTCGCCATCCTTCTTAATCCCAAAAATCCATTTACCGAATCCTTGAGAACAGAGGCTCAAACGGCTGCGTCCGCCAACGCCGAGCAACTTGAAGTTCTCTACGCCAGTACGGGCGGCGAGATCGATTTGGCATTCGCGCAACTTGTCGAACGGAAGGTTGATGGGCTTTTGATTACGACCGACACGCTTTTCAACGATCGCCGCATCCAACTGATCACGCTGACGGCTCGTTACGCGGTGCCTGCGATCTTTCCATTCCGCGAGAACGTCGACGCCGGCGGCTTGATGAGTTATGGCCCCAATTTGCCCGACCGCGATCGGCAAGTCGGTATCTATGTCGGCCGCATTCTCAAGGGTGAGAAACCATCCGACCTGCCGATCGTGCGCGCGACCAAGTTTGAATTTGTCATCAACAAGCAGACCGCAAAGACGATGGGTCTCACAATTCCCAACACTCTGCTCGCACTCGCCGACGATGTGATCGAATGACCACGATATCTTTCGCTCCGTCGCTCTCAGCACACGGCGCCGAAATTCCCGCCATCGGCATCGGCACGTCCGGCTTGGGCTATGTCAGCGCCGACCATATCGCCACCGCGCTCAAGGCCGGCTACCGCCACATCGATACCGCGCGGAAATACGGCACCGAAGGCGTGGTCGGGGAGGGCATGCGCGCCTCGGGCGTGCCGCGCAACGACATCTTTCTCTGCACCAAGGTGTCGCACGAAAATCTGCACGCCGCCGATTTCGCGCGATCGGTCGAGCAAAGCCTCAAGGCGCTTGGCGTCGATTATGTCGATCTCCTGCTGGTGCATTGGCCGGAGAAGAACACACCGCTCGCTGAAACCATGAGCGCGCTCGCCAAGGCGAAGCGGCAAGGTCTCACCCGCCATATCGGCGTCGCCAATTTCAACATTGCGATGATCGACGCGGCGATCGGGCTGTGCCCGGAGCCGCTGGTGACGCTGCAAGCCGAGTGTCACCCCTACCTCGATCAGAGCAAGGTGATCGAAGCCTGCCGAAAGCGCGGGCTGGTGCTCACCGCCTATTGTCCGCTGGCCCGCGGTCGTCTGATCGGCGATCCGGTACTTGCGGACATCGCACGCAGCCACGGCAAGACCGTGGCGCAGGTCGCGCTTCGCTGGCTGATGCAGCAGCACATCATCGCCGCCATACCACGCTCGTCGAACGCGACGCGCATCGCCGAGAACATCGACATATTCGATTTCGAGCTCGGCACCGCGGATATGGCGCGCGTCGCGGCCCTCAAGCGGCCTGACGGCCGCACTGCCAATCCCGCCGGCCGTGCGCCGCAGTGGGATGTGTGAATGTCATCACCCGCGAAGGCGGATGATCCAGTAAACTCAAGCGCCGAAATTGGGCTACAAAACCAGTGAATACTGGATGCCCGCCTCCGCGGGCATGACAACACTGCGAGGAAAACCGCGATGGCCGCCGCTCCGAAATATTTTATGTACTTTCCCGGCAATTACCGCTGGTCGGCGGCGTTCGTGAACATGCTGGGCACCGCGCCGTCCGGTGGCGTCGATATCAGCGAACTGCACCGCATCGGCCGCCTGCTCGAAGGCAAAAGCGGTGACGATGATGACGCCTGGTTCGGCGCCTGCGTCACGGTCGCCGACACGGTGCGCGGACTGGCCGAGAAATTTTGCGCCGAAAACCATCCGGTGGCGGCGGCACCGTTCTATCTGCGTGCCTGCCATTATTATCAGATGGGCGAACGCTTCCGCACGCCGAAGGACGCCGGCGCGCTCGATGCCTATCGCACGTCGGTTGAATGCTTCCATCAATTTGTCGCGTTGTCGGGATCGAAGATCGAGATCGTCGATGTGCCATTCGAGGGCAACATGCTGCCGGGCTATTTCGTGCCGGCGCAGGCCCTCCCCGGCGAGCAGGCGAGGGAAGGGAGAGAACGCCCGCCTTGCGTGGTGTTTTTCGACGGTCTCGACGTCACCAAGGAAATCCAGTTTCTGCGCGGCGTGCCCGATCTCGTCCGCCGCGGTATTTCGGTGCTGGTGATGGACGGTCCCGGCACCGGAGAAGCGATCCGCTTTCGCGGCATGCCGCTGCGCCACGATTATGAAAAGGCCGGCGGCGCTTGCATCGACTATCTGGAGCGGCGCGGCGACGTCGATGCCAGCCGCATCGGCATCGTCGCCATCAGCCTCGGCGGCTATTACGCGCCACGCTGCGCCGCGCTCGAACCGCGCTTTGCCGCCTGTGTCGCCTGGGGCGCGATCTGGGACTATTATGGCACCTGGAAGAAACGTATCGATGCCGGCTTCAAGGCGTCGATGTCAGTGCCCGGCCATCACATCATGTGGATCCTCGGCGTCGATACGCTCGAGGCCGCATTGCAGAAACTCGAGCCGTTCCGGCTCGACGGCGTGGTGCAGAAGATGCGCTGTCCGTTCCTGGTGGTGCACGGCGAGGACGACGAGCAGATCCCGCTCAAGGACGTGCAGGCGCTTTATGACGCGTGCGGCTCAGCCGACAAGACGCTGCGCGTATTCACCGCCGAGGAAGGCGGCGCGCAGCACTGTCAGCGCGATTATCTCTCGCTCGGTACCGCGACCATGTGGAACTGGTTCGAGGACAAGCTCGTTCGGGCATGAGGCCGTCGGCCTCACGGGTGCCGATGCCCGCGTCCCATTTCAACCGGCCGCACCGGAAGGCTTTTTCTTAGGGTTGCGAGTCATGATGCAACCTGCCGGTATGAGTACGAGCAGCCCCAACAGAATGATCCACAGTGCAAGATTGACGAGCATGTGCTTCTCCTTCGCTCCGTCGCCAGCGAATGCTGCACGCAATTGCCCAGCCTGCGGATCCGCAGCGCTACGGCAAATTCTCGATTGCTGTCAGAATGCGTCGCCCGCCGAGGGGCACTGTCGCTGCCGGTACGCCCACGGAACGTCGGCATGTTCCGCTGGCAGCTCTGCGCATAAGATTACACTTTGCTGAACCGCCCACAATGGAAGCCTCTTGCACCGAGGCGCGACAGGCTGACGCGCGGCGCAGACGCCTTGACGACCGGGCAGAAAGCGAACGATTGCGCGCCGCGCAATCGTCACAAATAGTCCTTCAGCGCCTCTCGCAATATCTCGCGCGATGGCTCCGAGCCGTCGACGAGCCTGATGGTGCGGCGCTTGATCTTCCAGCCGGCGGCGGTGCGCACCAACTCCCAGCGATTGGTGACCACCCGGTGAATGTGGTAGCCGCGCGAGGCGCCGTGATTGGGCACCTCGATCGCCTCGCCGGATTTATGGGGCGTCAGGATTTGCAGGTAGGATGTTACGACCGCGCGGTCGCCGTCGAGCGCGATATAGGGCAGGCCGGCGAAGTGAGCGAGGCCGCCGGCGATCGCCGCCTGATGGCCCTCGCTCTTGAGCAGCGCCCCGAGCGCCTTGTTGCCGGTTGCTCCGGCGAGACCGGGGCCGCGATCGAATACACCATCCTCCATATAGGTGGCTTCGGCGTAATAGTCGGCGCCGGTATCGGCGCTTGGCGGGTGGCTGGCGATCAGATTGTAGATTTCGAGCCGGTCCTCGATCGCCCGAATTCGTTGTTCAAAAGCGTTATTCGGCTGGCCCATCGCGGCTCTCCAAAATTTTGATACACAAGGCGCATAGACGTGTTTTATCATGCCCGGGGCTGAACTTTTTTGGCCTGCGCCGGGACCAAATCTGGCATTCCTTTTTGCTTGGGCGGGAGTGTTTTATGACGGCTTGCGGCGAAATTGATCGCCGTTCGTTCATCGTTGGCGCGAGCGCGGCTGGGGGTGGCCTCGCGCTCGGTTTTGCCGTCCCGCCCAGCCGGACCCCGGCAAATGCCGCCGCGGCTGCGTGTGAAATCAATTGCTGGGTCGTGATCGCGCCGGACGACACGGTGACCGTGCGCACGGCGCACGCCGAGATGGGGCAGGGCGCCATGACAGCGCTCGCCATGCTGGTCGCCGAAGAGCTCGAATGCGACTGGGCCAAAGTCCGCCCCGAATTCGTCAAGCCGGCGGACAATCTGCGCCGCGACCGCGCGTGGGGCGACATGTCGACCGGGGCCAGCCGTTCGGTCTCGGGATCGCAAAGCTATCTGCGCCGCGCCGGCGCCACGGCGCGGCAGATGCTGATCGCGGCGGCGGCGTCGCGCTGGAACGTCGCGGCATCGCAATGCGTGGCGGAGAACAGTGTCATCACCCACGTGCCGAGCGGCCGCAAGCTGACATTCGGCGCCGTTGCCGCGGACGCCGCCGCGATTGCGCCGCCGGTCAATGTCGCGCTGAAGGATCCCGCCGCGTGGAAGCTCGCCGGCACGCCACGGCGGCGGCTCGACGTGGCCGACAAAGTTACCGGGCGGACGCTCTTCGCCGCCGACGTGCGTTTGCCGGATATGCTGTACGCCGCCGTGGTGCATTGCCCGGTCTATCGCGGCGAGGTGAAATCGATCGCCGAGAGCTCGATCGCGGGCATGCCGGGCGTGCGCCACATCGTGCGGTTGCCGAGCGCGGTCGCGGTGATCGCCGATTCCTGGTGGCGGGCCAAGCGCGCCGTCGACGCGCTGCATGTGGAATGGGACGACCGCGGCAACCGTACTATTTCCAGCGCGTCGATCGCCGAAATCGTGCGTGCTGGTCTTGCTTCGGCGCCGACCCAGGTTGGGCTCACCGTTGGCGATGCGGGGGCGGCGTTGGCGGGCGCGTCGCGCCGTCTCGAGGCGGACTATGCGGTACCGTTTCTCGCGCACGCGACAATGGAGCCGCAGACCTGCACCGCACATATCACCGCCGACAGGGTCGAGATTTGGGCACCGACCCAGGACGCCATGTCGACGCTGGCTGCCGCCGCGGCCGCGGCCGGCGTGACGAACGACAAGGTCGTGGTCCACCCCTTGTTGCTCGGCGGGGGCTTCGGCCGCCGCAACGTGATTCAGGACTACGTTGCCGAGGCCGTGCTGATCGCCAAGGAGGTGCCGCAGCCGGTCAAGATGCTGTGGAGCCGCGAAGAGGACGTCGCGCACGATCTGTATCGGCCGGTCGGCATGGCGCGGCTCGCCGCATGTCTCGATGCCGACGGCATGCCGCATGCGCTGACCATCCGCCTTGCCGGGCCGTCGTTTGTAGCGTCACTGGTGCCGCAGCTAGGCCTGCAGATTGTCGATCGCAGCTTTGTCAGCGGCCTGACTGCGGAACTGCCCTATGAATTTCCCAATTATCTTGTCGACGCCGCGATCTGCCCGACGCATGTGCCGCTCGGCGCCTGGCGCGGTATCAATTACACGCAAAACGCCTTCTACCGCGAAAGCTTCATCGACGAACTGGCGCACGCCGCGGGCATCGATCCGTATCTGTACCGGCGCCGGCTGACGCGCAACAGCCCGAAGAATCTTGCCGTGCTTGACGCCGCCGCGCGCAAGGCGAATTGGGACCAGCCGCCGCCCGCCGGCGTGTTTCGCGGCATCGCGCTCAATGCGGCCTGCGATTCGTATTGCGCGCAGGTGGTCGAGCTGTCGGTCAGCGACGGCCGGGTGCGCGTGCGCCGCGTCGTTTCGGCGATCGACTGCGGCCATGTCGTCAATCCGCTGTCGATCGAAATGCAGATGCAGGGCGGCATCGTCTATGCGATGACGGCAGCGATGTACGGCGAGATCACCATCAAGGACGGCGGCGCCGAACAGGCGAACTTCAACGATTACGAAATGGTCCGGCTTGCCGAAGCGCCGGAAGTGGTCAGCGTCATCGTGCCGAGCGGAGATTTCTGGGGTGGCGTCGGCGAGCCGCCGATACCGCCGCTGGCGCCGGCGTTATGCAACGCGATCTTCGCCGCGACCGGCAAGCGAATCCGCTCGCTGCCAGTCAAGAATCACGACCTGCGCCTATGAGCAAGGCAACCGCAGTGCTGCATCCGGGCCAGCCGGCTATTCTTGCGCCCGCGGGCAACGTCAGTTTCGAGGTCGCAGAGGGCCAGAAGCTCAAAATCACGCAGCCCGAAGGCGAGCAGGTTGCCGATCTGATTTCGTTCAACAGGGACGATCACCGCGAGCTGTTGTCGATGCTGACAAGCCGCGCCATCAACCTGAGCTGGAAACTGACGGCCCCGCATGTGCTCTACAGCAATCTCAGCCGCAGCATGTGGCAGATTGAAGAGGACCTGACCGGCGAAAACTATTGCGGCGGCGGCTATTGCAGCGAACACATGAACATCGCGCGCTACGGCGAGGTCGGCCGGGGCGCGCCGAACTGTCAGTCCAATCTCGAGGCTGCGATCCGCGGTTATGGAATGGACCGCTGGAACTTCAATATCGATGCCTGCTTCAATATCTTCATGACGGTGGCCTACGATCCAAACGGTGTTTGGGAGATTCGGCCGCCAAAGGGCAAGCCCGGCGACTATATGGTCATGCGCGCGCTGATGCCGCAGATCGTGGCGATCTCGAACTGCCCGATCCTGTTCAATCCTTGCAATAATTTCAGGCTCAAGCCTTTGACGCTGGAGCTGCTGAACTAGCGCTTGGAACACAAACGGACTGCTGCTGTCTTATCGGCCCGAAGCTGACGAACGGCGGAATATTTCGCCGGTGAAGGGCGATTGCACTCGTCTCACGCGCCCGAGCGTTTGCACTGGATCGTCATCGGCATGCCGCCGGCCGGCCGCAGCGTTACGCGCAACTGCGGCCACACCGCATGGCCCGGGACGACCTGACAATCAAAGTTCCTGGCGATGCTGGCAAGGATCAGCGTTGCTTCTTGCAGGGCAAAAGCCGATCCGATGCAGGTGCGGATGCCGGCGCCGAACGGCATATAGACGAAGCGGTCGATCGCGTTCTTCGCCTCGCCGATGAAGCGGCTGGGATCGAAAGCGTCCGGATCGCGCCAATACATTCGATGACGATGCAGGACATAGGGCGCGATCACGATCAGCGTTCCGCGCTTGACGCGCCGTCCGGCAAGTTCGTCTTCACCCGTCGCCACGCGGCTGAGCGCGGCGATCGGCGGATAGAGCCGGATCGCCTCGTCGACCACGGCCCGGGTCTCGACCAGCCGCTCGGCCAATCCCGCGGCCGGGCCGTCCATCTCGCGATCCGCCTCGGCGGCGACGCGCGCGCGCCATTCCGGGGATTGCGACAAGAGGAACATCGACCAAGTGATGGTGTTGGCGGTGGTTTCGTGTCCCGCCGCGATGAAGGTGAGAATGTTGGAGCGGACTTCCGCTTCGCTCAGCCGCTCGCCGGTGTCGGGATCGAGTGCGGCAAGGAGAAGCGTCAGAATATCGGCGGCGTCATCGCCCGCTTTGGCGCCGGCGCGCTGCCGCCGCGCGGCGACGATCCCGTCGATGGCGGTCTCGAAGAAGCGCAGTGTCGAACGCACCCGCAAATGCGACAGCCGCGGCACCGATGGCGGCAGGCCGAGCAGATCGAGCGGATCGATCTTGCCGATCGTATCGAAATAGACGCTCATCGCGGCGCGGATTTCCTCGGCGTTGCGGCCGAAGCCGTCGGAGAAGATCGTCCGCTCGAGCACGTCGAGGGTGACGCGCGACATTTCGGCGGCGACGTCGACTGGCGCTCCGCCGGTGCGCCGCCAGCGTTCGGTCAGCGCATCGGCCGCGCCCAGCATCGCCGGTGCGAAATCCATGATGGTCTTGCGCGCAAAGACCGGCGCAACCGTGCGACGTTGGGCGCGCCAGCGCTCGCTCTCGGCGCTGAGCAGGCCGTCGCCCAGTCCGGCCGACAACACCCGGCGCTGGATGCTGTCTTTGCGATAGTTCGCGGCGTTGTCGAGCAGTGCATGACGAATGGCGTCCGGCTCGTGAACCAGAAGCACATTGGTGAACGGCAACCCGGCGGCAACCACCGGCTTCTCGAAGTGCTCCTGCGTCCAGCATTCCAGCGGATTGCGCTTGAGCGTGGAGATGAGACGCAGCAAGCCGAGTTCTTTTGGCTGCGGCATCGGCGCCGGCGGTCTATAGCGGTCGGCGGCGGTGACATGCGCGTCATCGCGCAGAACAGCGACGTTCAACTCCTCCCCGGCGTGGAGTGCAATCGTCATTGTTGGAGAAAGCGGTAAAACTCAGCCTGTGTCCCTAGCCCGGGCAATCTAGCCAAGGCCCGTAAGGCGAGCAACCGAAGCAGGCGCGAGACGGCCGCCATTCAGTGCCGGCCGAACAGCTTGTCCAGCAGCCAGGAGTCGAGGGTGCCGCCGCCGTTGTTGTCGCGTTGGCGGCCGGAATCGGCCGTGCCGCCCGAGCTGGTATCCCCGGAACTTTGCGCCGGCGGTGGCGCAGTATTGAACCAGCCACCGCCAAAGCCCGGCAACGGTGCCGGAGCGATGCCTTGATGGGCGGTTTTCATGAACCGGCTCCAGATTTCGACCGGCAAACCGCCGCCAACCGCTTTCCTGGTCGGAGAATTGTCGTCGTTGCCGAGCCAGATACCGGTGACGAGATGCGAGGTGTAGCCGATGAACCAGGCGTCGCGAAAATCCTCAGTGGTCCCGGTTTTGCCCGCGGCCTGCCAGCCGGGCAGATCGGCCCGGCGCGCCGTCCCGGAGACCAGCGTCTCGTGCATCATGGTGTTCATCATTGCCGCGTAGCGCGCATCGACGATGCGGCCGAGCGTTTGCGGCGCGCGTGCGTAGAGCGTCTTGCCGTCGGCGCCGCGGATGCGCTCGACCACGTGCGGCGCCACCGCCAACCCGCCATTGGCGAAGGTCGCATAGGCCGAGACCATTTCGAACAGGGAGACTTCCGAAGTGCCGAGCGCGATCGACGCGTTCGGTTCGAGCCTGGACTCGATGCCGAGCCGGTATGCGGTGCGCGCCACGGCGTTGGGCCCCACTTCCAATGTCAGCCGCACCGAGACGGTGTTGAGCGAATTGGCCAGCGCCTGGGTCAATGTCACCGGGCCGAGATATTCACGCTCGTAATTCTCCGGCTTCCAGCCCTTCACCGAAATCGGCGCATCCTCGCGCACCGTGTCGGGCGTCAGGCCGCGTTCGAGCGCGGTCAAATAGACGAACGGCTTGAACGACGAGCCTGGCTGGCGCCTGGCGTCGATGGCGCGATTGAACTGGCTGTCGGCGTAATTGCGGCCGCCGACCAGCGCGCGCACCACGCCGTCCGGCGTCATCGCCACCAGCGCGCCCTGACCGATATTGAGCTTGTCGCCCTTTTGCGCCAGCGCGTCGTCGAGCGATTGCTCGGCCGCGCCCTGCAGCGCCGGCTCGATCGTGGTCTCCACGGTGATGTCCTGATCGACATGGCCGATCAGATCGTCCACCGCGTCCATCACCCAGTCGGCGACGTAATTGACCGATCCGCCTCCGCCCGGCTTCTGCGCTTTTGCCGGATTCATCAGCCCGCGTTTGGCGGCGTCGTCGCCGATCATTTTCTGCTCCGCCATCGCGGCGATGACGAGGCCGGCGCGACGCTCGGCGCCGTCGGGATTGCGGTTCGGCGCCAATCGCGAGGGCGACTGCACCAGACCCGCCAGCATAGCGGCTTCAGGCAGCGTCAATTGCCGCGCCGATTTGCCGAAATAGCGCTGCGCGGCGGCTTCGATGCCGTAGGCGCCGGAGCCGAAATAGACGCGGTTGAGATAAAGCTCGAGGATCTGCGTCTTGGAGAACTTATGTTCGAGCCACAGCGCCAGCGCCACTTCCTGCAATTTGCGCGAGATCGTACGCTCCTGGGTCAGGAACAGGTTCTTGGCGAGCTGCTGCGTGATGGTTGAACCGCCTTCCGCGGCGCCGCGATGCAGTACGTCGCGAACGACCGCGCGCATGATGCCCAGCGGATCGACGCCGTGATGCGAATAGAACCGGCGGTCCTCGATGGCGACGAAAGCCTTCGGCACGTAGTCCGGCAATTCCTTGAGCGGCACCTCGGCGCCGCCCATATCGCCGCGCGTCGCCAGCGTCGCGCCGTTTGCGCCGAGTATGAGTACCGACGGCGGACGCTTGGGAATTTCCAGCGACTGGATCGGCGGCAAATGAATGCCGATCCACACCAGCACGCCGATGCAGGCGATGATGGCCCAGAGCGCCAGTACCGCGCCCCAATAGATCACCCGCCCGATGCCGGAACGCTGCTTCGCGGCGCGACCGCGGTTTTTGGCTTTACGCGGGGTCTCGCCGTCGCGCCGCCGACGGCTCGTGCCACGCGACGCAGGCGTTCCGCCAACGCGATCTTCGGGCGCTAGGCGGAGGCCGAGGCTTGAGCCGCCAGAAGCCCGCTTCCTGCCTTGCCGCCACGCCATATCCCGTCCCCGGCGCGAAAAACGCGCCGGGAATACCGTAAACAGGGTCGTTTAAGGGGGGGTTACTGGTTGACCGGGGATGGCCGGGACACAGGCGAGCGAAGTGACGCCGTCCTTCTGACGGATATGCCCGGCCACGACAGGGGACGAGTTCCCTTCAGCCGGCAGCCGCCTCTTTCGCCGGCTTCGCCTCGGGCTGCGCCGTGAACAGCGCCAGCAGCGGGCGCTTGATCGCGGTCTGGCGCGTCGGCGTTGAAATCTGCGCGCCAAGCAGGTCGGTGACATAGAACACGTCGACCACCCGCTCGCCGAATGTGGCGACATGGGCCGAGGCGATGTTGAGATTGAGCTTCGACAGCGTCGTGGTCAGCTCAAACAAAAGGCCGGGGCGATCGAGCCCGGTGACTTCGACGACGGTGTAGCGGTTGGACCATTGGTTGTTGATGGTGACTTCCGGCTCGATGGCGAAGGCCTTGAGCCGGCCTTTCGGCGGCGCACGCTTGGCGACAACGTCCGGCAGTTTCAATTCGCCGAGCACCGCTTTCTCGATGGCGTCGCCGATGCGCGTGGCGCGGCGCACTTCGTCGTCGTCGCGCTCGAACTCGCGCGTGACCGAGATGGTGTCGAGCGCCAGCCCGTCGGTCGTGGTGTAGATCTGGGCGTCGACGATGTTGGCGCCGGTCAGGGCACACGCGCCGGCGATGATCGACAGCAGCCACGGATGATCGGGCGCGAACACCGTGATCTCGGTGACGCCGCGTGACGCATCGAAGCCGATGCGGGTCGCAAGCCGCTTCCCTGTGGCTTCGGCGTCGCGCACGAAGCGCGCTTGCGCCATTTTGTGCGGCAGATCCACCTTGAGCCAGTACGCCGGATAGTGCCGCGCGACATAGGCGTCGAGCGTGTCGGCCGGCCAGTCCGTGATCGCTGCGCGAAATTCCGCCTGCGCCGCGGTCACGCGCTTGGCACGATTGACCTCGGAGAAGCCGCCGGTCAGCACCGGCTCGGTCTCGTAATATAATGTCCGCAGCAGCTGCGCCTTCCAGCCGTTCCAGACGCCGGGGCCGACGGCGCGGATGTCGGCGGTGGTCAGGATCGTCAGCAGCTTGAGCCGCTCCAGCGACTGCACCACGGCGGCGAAATTCTCGATCGTCTTGCGGTCGGACAGATCGCGCGACTGCGCCACCGTCGACATCACGAGGTGAACCTCGACCAGCCAGGCGGCCAACTCGGTATCGGCCGCCGACATGCCCAATCGCGGACAAAGCCGGCGCGCGATGCGTGCACCGGCGATCGAATGATCCTCGACGCGGCCCTTGGCGATGTCGTGCAGGAACAGCGTGACATACAGCACGGTGCGATGCTCGGGGAGGATCGTGCGCATCAATTCGTTCGCCAGCGCCATTTCGCGGTTGTCGCCGTGCTCGATCTCGTTGAGCACGCCGATGCAGCGCAGGAGATGCTCGTCCACCGTGTAGTGGTGGTACATGTTGAACTGCATCATTGCCACGATGCGGCCGAAGGCGTGCACGAATGCGCCGAGCACGCCGGCCTCGTTCATGCGCCGCAACACGGTTTCGGCGTCGTTTTTCGACGTCAGGATCTGCAGGAACAGGCGGTTGGCTTCCTTGTCCTCGCGCAAATCCTTGTCGATCAGCTTGAGCGAGCGCGCCGCCTGCCGCATCACTTCGGGATGCATGGCGAGATTGTGCTTCTGCGCCAGATAAAACAGCCGGATCAGGTTGACTGGATCGCGGCGAAACACATCGGCGCGGGCGATATTGATGCGGTTGTTGTCGATGATGAAATCGTCGGTGCCGGTCAGCTTTTTCGGACTGCGCGCCGGCCGCAGCCGCGCGATCATGCGGCTGAGCACCGGCGCGGGCTTGGCTTCACGTTCCTCAAGGCCGGCGCAGAGGATGGCGGTGAGATCGCCGACATCCTTAGCGGTGAGGAAATAGTGCTTCATGAACCGTTCGACGTCCTTCAAGCCGGGATGCTCGGTGTAGCCGAGCCGCACGGCGATATCGCGCTGGATGTCGAACGACAGCCTTTCCTCGGCGCGGCCGGCGAGGAAGTGCATGTTGCAGCGGACCGACCACAGGAAGTCTTCGCAGCGGCGGAACAGCCGGTACTCATCACGGTCGAACACGCCGCGCTTGATCAATTCCTCGGGCTCGCGCACGCGATAGACGTATTTGGCGATCCAAAACAATGTGTGCAGGTCGCGCAAGCCGCCCTTGCCGTCTTTCACGTTGGGCTCGACCAGATAGCGCGACTGTCCGGCGCGGCGGTGGCGCTCCTCGCGCTCGGCGAGCTTGGCGGCGACGAATTCCGGCGCGGTGCCCTGCACGACTTCCTTGTCGAACCGCGACGTCAGCTCCTGATAAAGTTTCGCGTCGCCGAGCAGGTAGCGCGATTCAAGTATCGCGGTGCGGATCGTCATGTCGGCCTTGGCCTGCCGGATGCACTCGCTGACCGAGCGTGTCGCGTGGCCGACTTTCAGTCCCATGTCCCACAGGCAGTACAGCAGCGCTTCGGCGACGGATTCGCCCCATGCGGTCTGCTTGTACGGCAGCAGGAACAGCAGATCGATGTCGGAACCGGGCGCCAGCAGGCCGCGGCCATAGCCGCCGGTCGCGACCACGGCCATGTGCTCGGCTTCGGACGGCACCCGCGGCGGATAGATTTCGCCGCCGATGAACTCGAACAGGATGCGGATGATATCATCCTGCATCTGGCACAGCCGCTCGGCGCAGCGCCTGCCGTGCCGATCCTTGAGCAGCAATTGCTCGGCGCGGGAACGGGCCTGCGTGAGAGCGAGCTTGAGCCGCTGGGCGACGGCAGTGCGCAATTCGCGCTCGCGGCCGGCGTGCGTTTTCGCCAGCGCCTTGAGATCGGCGACGATCGCCGGCGTGTCGATGAGTTCGACGTCAATGCGCGCCGGACGCTGGCTGTCCAACATCATCCTATCGCCATAGCCGAGCGGGCCGGTGCTGTCATCGTGCAGTGCGGGCAAGGCGAGGAATGGCGCGGCACAGGCGTCTTTAGGCTTAGTATATAATTCTACATTCAAAACGTTACTGAGTAATTATTGTCTATTGACTGCCTTCCTTAGGCTCCTTAAGGAATAAAACTAGCGCCGATTTGAGCGAGCAGCTTGCGGGCGCTCTACAAGTGCAGCTAAAGCGCGGGGCCTGCCCCCGTCGTCTCGCGTATGGGCGGGCAAAAAAATCCCGCCTCCAACACTGGCCGCAGCGGCGCCGACGCGTCGATGCAACGCCAAAGCCGGAGGTTCGTCATGCTGTCTCGCCGCAGTTTCGTTATCAGCGCCGTTGGCGCCGCTCTGTTGCCGTCACGGCTCGCGCGCGCCGCCGGCAAGCCCTCGGAAATCCGTATCGATTGGGCGACCTATAATCCGGTCTCGATGGTGCTCAAGCAGCAGGGCCTGCTTGAAAAGGAGTTCGAAAAGGACGGCATCGGCATCCGCTGGGTGCAGTCGCTCGGTTCCAACAAGGCGCTCGAATTCCTCAACGCGGGCTCGATCGATTTCGGCTCGACTGCGGGCTCCGCCGCGCTGCTCGCCAGGATCAACGGCAATCCGATCAAGTCGATCTATGTCTATTCCCGCCCGGAGTGGACGGCGCTGGTCACGCGCAAGGACACCCCGATCAACAAGATCGAGGACCTCAAGGGCAAGCGCGTCGCGGTGACGCGCGGCACCGATCCGCACATCTTCCTGGTGCGCGCGCTGCTGTCGGTGGGACTGAGCGAGAAGGATATTCAGCCGGTGCTGTTGCAGCACCCCGACGGCAAGATCGCGCTCATTCGCGGCGACGTCGATGCCTGGGCCGGTCTCGATCCGATGATGGCGGCGGCGCAAGTCGAGGACGGCGCCCGTCTGTTCTATCGCAACAAGGACGCCAATACCTACGGCATCCTCAATTCGACCGAAGATTTCCTCAAAGCCTATCCCGACCTGACCAAGCGCGTGATCGCGGTCTACGAACAGGCGCGCAAATACTGTCTCGGCCACTACGACGACGAGAAGCGCGCATTCATTGATGTCACCAAGCTGCCCGACGCGGTGGTCGATATCCAGCTCAAGGAGCGCACCGAACTGACTTTCAACCAGATTGGACCGCAACAGCGTGAAACCATTCTGCAAGCGGGTCTGGCGCTGCAACAGGCCGGCGTGATCCAGGCCAATGTCGACGTAAAGCAAACGCTCAACGACCTGGTCGACGATCGCTACGTGGCCGTTTGAGTTTTCGACGCAGCCGCTCGCGCCCCCTTTTTCCCTGCGCGGGGGAGGAGGTGGATGAGGGGCCCCCTCGGCACATTGCATTTGTGGCAAGCCCCATGTCTCTTATTGCCATGACCGTAGCCGCGCAGCGCAGTGCCACGGAACAACGCGTGGCATCCACGCACTGGTCGCGTTGGGCGCGCCCGGCGCTCGGGTTCATGCTCCCGGTTACGCTCGCGGCGGCTTGGGAATTCGTCGTGCGCATGGGCTGGGCCAGCGGCCGGCTGGCGCCGCCGCCGTCGGTCATCTTCGCTACCTTTGTCGATCTCGCTCGCTCCGGCGAATTGCAGCGCGACACTCTGGTGACGCTGGCGCGCGTTGCGGCGGGCTTCGGCATCGGCGTGACCGTAGCCACCATTATCGGGGCATCGGCCGGTTATTCGGCGTGGGTCCGGCGGATGCTCGACCCGAGCCTGCAGGCGCTGCGCGCCATTCCGTCGATCGCCTGGATCCCCTTGTTCATTCTCTGGCTCGGTATCTTCGAGGCTTCGAAAGTGACGCTGATCGCAGTCGGCGTTTTCTTCCCGGTCTATCTCGGCCTGATGGGCGCGATCCAGTCAGTCGATCGCAAGCTAGTCGAAGTCGGCCGCGCGTTTCGGTTGACCGACGTCGAGATGGTGCGCCGGATTCTGCTGCCCGCGGTGCTGCCGGCCTATGTCATTTCGCTGCGCTCGGGGCTCGGGCTCGGCTGGATGTTCGTGGTTGCCGCCGAGCTGATGGGGGCTTCGTCGGGGCTCGGTTATCTCTTGATCGACGGCCAGCAACTCGGCAAGCCGGCGGAGATCGTCGCCGCCATCGTCGCTTTCGCCATCGTCGGCAAGGTGACCGATTGGCTGATCGCGCTTGTCGCGGCGCCATTCTTGCGCTGGGAAGACGTCGTGCGGCCAGATTAGCGCATGATCCCGAAAAGTGGACACCGGTTTTCGGATAAGATCATGCGCAGAATGAACATCTAGCAATGCTTGCACTCGAACGCGTCGGCAAAACCTATCCCAATGGCGTGCACGCGCTCGGCGGCGTTTCGCTCGATGTCGCGCTCGGCGAAATCGTCGCGGTGATCGGCGGCTCCGGCTGCGGGAAATCGACGCTGTTGCGCGCCATCGGCGGTCTCGATCCCGCCAGCGAAGGTACGGTGACGCTCGACGGCGAGCGCATCACCGCGCCGCACGAGAAGATCGGCATCATTTTTCAGGAGCCGCGGCTTCTGCCCTGGCTCAAGGTCGCCGACAATGTCGGCTTCGGGCTCGGTCACCGGCCCAAGGCGGAGCGCGCGGAACGCGTCGCCAGTGCGCTTCAGCGCGTCGGCCTCGTCGACAAGGCCGCGATGTGGCCGCGCGAACTGTCGGGCGGCCAGGCGCAACGGGTCGCCATCGCGCGGGCTCTGGTGCCGCGCCCGCAAGTTCTGCTGCTCGACGAACCGTTCTCGGCGCTTGATGCATTCACCCGCACCGATTTGCAGGATCATCTGCTCGACCTGTGGGCCGATGCCCGGCCGACATTGATGCTGGTGACGCATGACGTCGATGAGGCGATCGCGCTTGCCGACCGGGTCATGGTGATGTGTCCGCGGCCGGGGCGCATCTTCGACGAGATCGAGGTCGATCTGCCGCGACCGCGCGACCGCCAGTCGGCCGCGTTCGATTTCGTCAAGCGCCGGGTGCTGGTGGCGCTCGACCGCTCGCTCAACCGCGCCGTGACCAGCGCCGAAGGCGAAACCAAAACCAGCGCCGGCGCGGCGCTGTGGTGGTAGATATTCCCCGTCATCGTCCGCGCAGACGGACGATCCGGTATACGTTAACGGGTGGACACGATCGACCGTAGCGATTACTGGATTGCCCGCCTTTGCGGGCAATAACAGAACATTGAGGAGAACCCCATGGACGCCGCCGGGCTGCGCGCGATGCAGGCGCCGATCAAGGAGCACTACAAGGCCGATCCCAAGGCCGGCCTGATCACGCTGAAGGCCAAAGGTGCGATCGACGACGCCAATATCGCCTGCAAGGTCGAAACCGGACGTGCACTTGCCGTGGCCGGCCTGCATCCGGCGACCGGCGGTTCGGGCATGGAGCTTTGCTCGGGCGACATGCTGCTTGAGGCGCTGGTCGCCTGCGCCGGCGTGACGCTGAAAGCGGTCGCCACCGCGATCGATATTCCGCTCAAGTCGGGCACCGTCTCGGCCGAAGGCGATCTCGATTTCCGCGGCACGCTCGGCGTCGCCAAGGATGCGCCGGTCGGCTTTGCGCAGATCCGGCTGCGCTTCGATGTCGATACCGACGTGCCGCAGGATAGGCTCGATCAGCTTCTGAAACTCACCGAGCGCTACTGCGTCGTCTACCAGACGATCAAAAGCGGGCCTCCGGTCGAGGTCAGCCTCAAACGGAAATGATCACTCGCCGTCATCATCCGCGAAGGCGGATGATCCAGTAATCCCGGCGCTCGAAATAATATTCGAAGCGAGGCGTACTGGATGCCCGCCTTCGGGGGCATGACAGCGCAGTGGAATGTGATTGCAAAAATGTCTCCGCTTCTCACTTTCCTGTTCGACCTCGCCCTGAAGATGGCGCTGACAGCGACCATCGTCGTCATCATTTCCGTCGTGGTGGAGCGCTCCGGGCCGTTCGTCGGTGCGCTGGTCGCCGCGCTGCCCACCGCTGCCGGTGCGGCCTATATCATCCTGGCTTTCGAGCATCCGCCGGACTTCATTGCAGCGAGCGCCGTCGGCAGCGCCGCCGCCACCGCAGCCGTTTCGATCTTCGCGCTCACCTATGCGGTGCTGGCGCAGCGGCGCGGAATGCTGCTCAGCATCGGTATCGCGATCGCCGTATGGTTTGTCGCAGCGGCGGCGCTTCGCAGCGTGCAATGGACGCCGCTTTCCGCGGCGCTGCTCAACATCGTCGTATTCGGCATCACCGTGCCGCTGAGCTGGCGCTATCGCACCTCAGGGCTGCCGGCGAAATTCCTGCGTACGGCCTATGATATTCCGCTGCGCGCGCTGACCGCCGCGGTCGTCGTCGCCGCCGTCACCACGGCGAGCTACAGCATTGGCTCGTTCGCCTCCGGTGTGTTCGCGGTGTTCCCGATCGTGATGGCCTGCTCGGTCGTCATCCTGCATCCGCGCATCGGCGGCAGGGCGGCGGCGAGCATGTTCGCCCACGCGCAGATTGCGCTGAACGGGCTCTGGCTCGGCTTTCTCGCCATGCATTATCTGGTGGCACCGGTCGGCGTGTGGCCGGCCTTCGCCCTCGGCCTCACGGTGTGCATCGGCTGGAGTGGCGCGCTGTGGCTCGTTCGAACGCGGAAGCCAGCAGCATGCTGAGCGTCAGTCTTTCTTTGCCTTCCCAAGCTGCGCCTTGAGCGCATAGAGCGCTTCGAGCGCGTCGCGCGGCGACATTTCGTCGGGATGCAGCGCGGCGAGCGCCTCGACCAGCGCATTGAGCGCGCCATCGCGTGGCGATGCCGCGGCCGGAGTAGGTCGCGTCGCGGCAAAAAGCGGCAGATCGTCGATCAGCTTGCGCGCCGGCGAGGTGCGGTCCTCGGCTTCGATCTGCGCCAGAACCAGCTTGGCGCGCTCGATCACGCTCGGCGGCAGGCCGGCGAGCTTCGCCACCTGGATGCCGTAGGAACGGTCGGCGGCGCCGGCCACGACTTCGTGCAGGAACACCACATCGCCCTGCCATTCCTTCACCCGCATGGTGGCGTTGTGGATGCGTGTGAGCTTGGCGGCCAGCGCGGTCATTTCATGGAAATGGGTGGCGAACAATGTGCGGCAGCGATTGCTTTCATGCAGGTGCTCGATCGTCGCCCAGGCGATCGACAGGCCGTCGAAGGTCGCGGTGCCGCGGCCGATTTCGTCGAGGATGACCAGCGCACGCTCGCCGGCCTGATTGAGGATCGCCGCGGTCTCGACCATCTCGACCATGAAAGTCGAGTGGCCGCGAGCGAGATCGTCGGCGGCGCCGACGCGCGAGAACAGCCGGTCAACCACGCCGATATGGGCGTCCCGCGCCGGCACGAAACTGCCCATTTGTGCGAGCACCGCGATCAGCGCGTTCTGCCGCAGGAATGTCGACTTGCCCGCCATGTTCGGCCCGGTGACGAGCCAGATTCGGCCTGCCCCCTCCTTTGCTTCCCCCACATGCGGGAGAGGATGGGGTGGGGGCGGCGGCGACAGGTCGCAATCGTTGGCGACAAACGGACCGCCGTCCTTGCCCAGCGCCTGCTCGACCACCGGATGGCGGCCGCCGCCGATGACAAAGGCGAGCGTACGGTCAACGGCGGGACGCACATAATCGCGTTCGACGGCAAGCGCCGACAGCGCCGTCGCGACGTCGACCGCAGCGAGCGCCTCGGCCGCGAGCTTGATGGCGGTCGTCGCCGCAATGACCGTACCGGCAAGGCGGTCGAAGATTTCGAGCTCGAGCGCCAGCGCGCGCTCGGCGGCATTGGCGATCTTGGCTTCGAGTTCGCCGAGTTCCGTGGTGGTGAACCGCACCTGTCCGGCGGTGGTCTGGCGGTGGATGAATGTGGCGTTGAGCGGCGCCGTCATCAGCTTGTCGCCGTGCTGCGCGGTGACGTCGACGAAATAGCCGAGCACATTGTTGTGCCGGATCTTCAGCGCGCGGATGCCGGTCGTTTCGGCATATCGCACCTGGAGCGCGGCGATGACACGGCGTGACTCGTCGCGCAGCGCGCGGGCCTCGTCGAGGGCTGTGTCGTAGCCCGGGCGGACGAAACCGCCATCACGGCGAAACGCCGGCAGTTCGTCGGCCAGAGCGTGGGCAAGTTCCGCGGCGATGGCCGTGTCGGGCTTGCGCAAGCCGGCGATGGCGTCGGCAATATCGCGCGGCACCGCGGCGAGCGCGGAAAGCCTGTCGGCGAATTCCGCCGCGGCAAAAATCCCGTCGCGGATCGCGGCGAGGTCGCGCGGGCCGCCGCGGCCGATGACGATGCGGGCGAGCGCGCGGGCGAGATCGGGTACGGCTTTCAGCCCAAGGCGGAGCTCAACGCGCGCCGCACTGTCGCCGACGAAGGCCGCGACGGCGTCGAGCCGGTGCGCTATCTCGGCCGGATCGGTCAGCGGCGCGGCAAGCCGCTGCGCCAGGAGCCGCGATCCCGCCGCCGTCACCGTGCGGTCGATTGCAGCCAGCAGTGAGCCGCGCCGTTCGCCGGCCAGCGTGCGAACGAGTTCGAGATTGCTGCGCGTCGACTGGTCGATCTGCAGCGTCGCGCCGGCAGCCTCGCGAACCGGCGGCGACAATGGCGGACGTTTGCCGATCTGGGTGCGTTCGACATAGGTCACGGCCGCGGCGGCGGCTGCGATCTCGACGCGCGAGAACGCGCCGAACGACGCCGTGGTCGCGACGCCGAAAAACGCCGCAAGCCGGCGCTCCGCCGTGGCGCTGTCGAACACGTCGCGGGTCAGCGGCGTGACCGCTGACATCGTGCGCAGCGTCGGCGCGAACTCGGTATCGGCATAGAGCGCGTCGGAGACGATGACTTCGCCCGGCTCGATGCGCGCGATCTCAGCGGAAAGCGCGCCGCGATCGCATTCGGCGACGTGGAATTCGCCGGTGGAGATATCGATCCAGGCCAGCGCGAAGCGGTCCTCGCTGGATGAAACGCGCGAGCGCGCCAGCGCCAGGAGGTAATTGTTGCGCCTGGCATCGAGCAGCGAATCTTCGGTCAGCGTGCCCGGCGTCACCAGCCGCACCACGTCGCGGCGTACCACGCTTTTGCCACCGCGCTTGCGCGCTTCCGCCGGGTCCTCAAGCTGCTCGCAGACGGCAACCCGATGGCCGAGAGCGATCAGCCGGTGCAGATACTCGTCGGCGCGCTCGATCGGCACGCCGCACATCGGGATATCGTTGCCGAGGTGCTTGCCGCGCTTGGTCAACATGATGCCGAGCGCACGCGATGCGGTTTCGGCGTCCTCGAAGAACATCTCGTAGAAATCGCCCATCCGGTAGAACAGCAGGCAGTCCGGATTGGCGGCCTTGATCTCGATATATTGCTCCATCATCGGCGTGACGCGCGCCGGCGCCTCGGTTGCAGGACCGGTGTCGTCAGGCATGATGGGGCGAACAGCTTCCATGGTGGCGATCTTCGTTAGAGCATGATCTTATCGGAAAACCGGCTTCCACTTTTCCGGATCATGCTCTAGCAAAAAACGCGACGGAAGGGGCCGGCGAGATGGGAAATGGTCTCCTGCTTGTGGGTAGCGTGCCGCTCGACACGGTCGAAGAGGTCATGCGGACTTTTGGCGGCGCGCTGGCGCCCTATCTTCCCGCCGTGCCGGATGGCGAGGTCGGCGAGCGCCGCTCGTGGGTCAACCGGCTCGGCTATCAGATTTTCAACGGCCATCTCGACCTCGACACGATCCGCCGGCCGAAGCCGATCGATGGCGTCGAGCAACTGCTGCCGCGCGGCCGTGACGACTCCTGGCAGTTCAAGGTGAAGCCCGGCATCGCGCGCGTGCGGTTCGGCAATCCCGGTTCGCGGCTTGGCTATGCGCGGGACGCCATCAATTCCTACTTCGTCTTCCGCACCTTGCGCGAGAAAGGCGTATTGCCCGAAGGCATGCGGTTCCAGATTTCCATTCCGATGGTCAACAGCGTGATCCGGCCGCTGTATTTTCCCGATCCTGCCGACCTGCCGCGCATCCGGCCGGGTTTCGAGGCGGCGCTGGCCGCCGAAGTCGCGGTCATCGCCGACAAGATCCCGCATGAGGATCTGGCCATTCAATGGGATTGTGCCTGGGAATTGCAGGCGGTCTGCGGCGCCGGCAAGGACGTGCCGTCGGAACTCGAAGTAGGAGCGCATGTGCCGGCGATCGTGCGACTATCCAATCTCGTCCCGCCAGACGTCGCGCTTGGCTTTCATTACTGCTTCGGCACGTTCGGCGGTTGGCCGGCGTTCGCGCCCCCCGATCTCAGCCGTCCGGTCGAATTGATCAATGCGGCGAACGCGTCCATTACCCGGCGCATCGACTGGATTCATATTCCGACGCTTGACCGCTCCGACGACGCGTTTTATGCGCCGCTCGCCGGCCTGAACGCCAAGGGTGCGCGGCTCTATCTCGGAGCCATTCACAGCATGGCGACGCTGAAGGAGCGCGTGGCGACGGCGCGCAAATACGTCCCGGACTTCGGTCTTGCCGCTTATTGCGGCTTCGGCCGCACGCCGCCCGGCGACATGCCGCGCATTTTGCAGGACCACCTGGACGCGGTGAAGATCGCCGGACTGTGAATCGATCACTTTGCCACCTTGGCAACTGCAACCAATAGTGGAATGATCGTGCGTAAATGCCGTGGTTACACGGCAAAAAAAGCCGCGAATGCGGACGTGAAAAGGGGAAATGCCAGCGTAGAAAAATCACCAGAGGAGGGAAGCAATGGCAGCGGTGACCGACGTCAATTATGCGCTCACGCCAGACCAGCACAACAAAGAGCTCCGACGCGCCGTTATCGCGGCGACGGTCGGTACCACGATCGAATGGTACGACTTTCTCCTCTACAGCACGATGGCCGGTCTCGTTTTCGGCAAGTTGTTCTTCCCCAACGAAGATCCGCTGACGGCAACACTGAGCTCATTCGGCATCTACTTCGTCGGCTTCCTCGCGCGCCCGGTCGGCGCCTTCATCTTTGGCCACTACGGCGACCGCATCGGCCGCAAGTCGACGCTCATTGTCACTTTGCTCTTGATGGGCATTTCGACCTTCCTGGTCGCGATCCTGCCCGGCTATGCGTCGATCGGCATTTGGGGCGCCGTTCTTCTCACTGTTCTTCGCCTGATTCAGGGCATCGGCGTCGGTGGCGAATGGGGCGGCTCAGTGCTGTTGTCCATGGAATGGGCGCGGCACAACAAGGAGCGCGGTTTTCTTGCCTCATGGCCGCAATTCGGCGGCCCCGCCGGTCTGGGTCTCGCCAATCTTGCCGTTCTTCTGTTCAGCAGGATGTCGGGCGAGGATTTTCTGGCCTGGGGTTGGCGCATTCCGTTTGCGCTGAGCATCGTCCTGGTCGGCATCGGCCTGTGGATCAGATTGCGCATCCTGGAAACGCCGGTGTTCCGCAATCTCGTCAACGAGAAAAAAATCGAGCGGGCGCCGATCGTCGAAGTGTGCAAGAAGCAGTGGGGCACCATCATCCTCGGCGCGCTGGCCCGCACCTCGGAGCAGGGCCCGTTCTACATCTTCACCGCTTTTATCTTCGCCTACGGAACGACGACGCTGCATGCGTCGCGCGATCTGTTGCTTGCGGGTGTGCTCGGGGCGGTCTGCCTTTCCGCATTCACCATTCCGTTCAGCGGCTGGCTCTCGGACCGCATCGGCCGCAAGCGGATGTACATCATCGGCTGCGCCACGATGGGCATCTTCGGCTTCGTCTATTTCGGCATGATCGATACCGGCTCGTCGATGCTGATCTTCGCCGCGATGGTGCTGTCGCTTATCCCGCACGATATGCAGTACGGCCCGCAGGCCGCACTGATCGCCGAGAGTTTCACGCCCAGGCTGCGTTACAGCGGCGCTTCGATCTCCTACCAGCTCGCTTCGATCACCGCGGGCGGGCCCGCGCCGCTGATCGCCACGGCGCTGTTTGCCACCTACAAATCCGGCACGCCAATCGCGATCTACATTCTGATCACCGCGATCATCTCGATCATCGCGACAGGGTGCCTGAAAGACTATACGGGCAAGGATGTCTCCGCCGAATACGACGCGTGAGGGCGGGATCTCGCGGAATAACCCTCCCCCTGAAGGGGGGAGGGCAGGGTGGGGGTCCGTGTGATCGACGCCTGCTCGATCGGTGAGCAATAACCCCCACCGGCTCGCTTCGCTCACCGCCTCCCCCTTTCAGGGGGAGGATAAGGACGCCTACTTCACCAGTTTCTTGCCGGTGACGGCTTCGAGGTTCTTGTAAAAAACCTTGTCGCTGGTCGCCTTGTCCATCTTCAGCGATTCGAGGATTTGCAGGGTCACCCGCGGAAACATCGTGCCGCCTTCGGGATCGAACGGGCAATCCGAAGCGAACACGAGCTTGTCGATCGGAAAGAATTCCATGCCGCATTTGGTCGCCGGCACGGCGGTGAAGGCGGCGGTGTCGGCCCAGAAGTCATTCTTGAAATAGTCGAGCGGACGTTTCTTCAGGCTCTTGCGCAGTCCGACGTAGTCCTCGTCGGTGGTACGGTTGCCCATCACGTCGTTGCCCGGTCCGAGGCGGCCCTCCAGCATCGGCACGATGCCGGCAAAGTGGTGGGTGATGATTTTCAGGTTGGGGTGGTTGTCCATGATTTTGGAATAGACCAGCCGCAGCATGGCGGCGGCAGTCTCGTAGGACCAGCCGATGGTCCACCAGATTTCGTAGAGCGACTTTTTCTCGTCGAGATAATCGGGCGTTTCGGCGCCGCGCGCCGGATGAATCCAGATCGGCGCGCCGAGCTCGTTAAGCTTCTTCCAGAATGGCGCGTATTCCGGGCGGTCGATCGGCTTGCCGGCGACATTGGTGTAGATCTGCACGCCGAGCGCGCCCATCTTCATGGCGCGCTCGGTCTCGGCGACGCCAGCGTCGGGCGAGGCGAGCGACACCTGCGCCACCCAGCCGGGGAAGTGGTCCTTCTCCTTGGCGATCAGTTCGGCGAAGCCGTCGTTGATGATCTTGGAGAACTCGTCGATATCCTGCGGCGTCTTGGCGAAACGCTCGATCGGCGGCTGCGGATAAGACAGAATTTGCTGATAATCCTTGTGGCCGTCGACGATCTTCTTGCGGACGTCGAGATCGAACAGCGCCGGCAGCGAGCGGATGCGCTTGCCCATGTCCTTGTAGTCACCGGCGACTTCGTTGAGCTTGTCGAAGAATTTTTTCGGAAAAAAGTGCGTGTACGCGTCAACCCGCATGGAGGTTTCTCCCTAGTGTCGGCAAGGCTTCTAGCACTGTGTTTTTGATCCGTCACCCTGAGGTGGCCGCATAGCGGCCCTCGAAGGGCAACGGCCCCAGCGCCCCGGCCGTTCATCCTTCGAGGCTCGCCACGCTCGCACCTCAGGATGACGGCGATAAGGCTTTCGTGAGCGCCGCGACCACCTCGGCGGGTATTGGCCGCGACAGCATCCGCGCCGGATCGTCGGGATCGCGACCCACCCAGACCCGCGTTTCGCTGCCCTCGACCGCGAGCGCGCCTGCAAGCGTGAGGCGATGCTCGAGCCTGAAGCTCGAGCGGCCGCAAGACACGACCTTCGTCTCGATCGCGATCTCATCGCCGAACCGTGTCGGAATGCGGAAGCGCGCCCGGGTTTCCACCACGGGATGGCCGGCGAGATCATAGGCCTTGAGATATTCGATCTTCTTCATGCCGGTGGCGCGTTCGACCAGCATCGTCGTCGAAGCGTCGAACAACGCGAAATAGCGCGGATAGAATATGATCCCTGCGGGATCGCAGTCGCCCCATTCGATGCGTGTCGTGCGGATATTGCTGAGCATGGCGCCTGCGATCAGCGCGGCGCCATGCGCAGCGCACCGTCGAGCCGGATCACTTCGCCGTTGAGATAGCGGTTCTCGATCATGTGGCGCACCAGCGCGGCGTATTGCGGCGGCGTGCCGAGCAGTTTTGGAAACGGCACCGAGGCAGCGAGGCTCTGCTGCGCAGCTTCCGGCAGCGCGTGCAACATCGGCGTCGAAAAAATCCCCGGTGCGACAGCATTGACGCGGATGCCGAACTGCGCGAATTCGCGCGCCGCCGGCATCACCAGCGCCACCACGCCGCCCTTCGAGGCTGCGTAAGCGGCCTGTCCGATCTGGCCCTCGTAAGCCGCAACCGAGGCGGTGCAGACGATGATGCCGCGCTCGCCGTCTTGCAACGTGTCGAGCGCCTGCATGGCGGCGCCGGTGAGCCGCATCACGTTGAAGGTGCCGATCAGGTTGATCTGGACGACACGGGCGAAATCCTCGAGCGGCATCGGACCGTCGCGGCCGACAATGCGCTTGGCCGGGCCGATGCCTGCGCAGTTGATGACGATGCGGGCGACGCCGTGCCTGTCCTTCGCAGCAGCGACGGCCTTGGCGGTGCCTTCGGCATCGGTGACGTCGCAATGCAAAGCGAGGCCGGCGATCTTGTTGGCGGTGGCGCGGGCACCTTCGTCGTTGACGTCGAAGATCGCGACCTTGGCGCCGGCCTCGGCCAGCATCGCGGCGGTCGCGGCGCCGAGCCCCGATGCACCCCCGGTTACGATTGCGGCATGCCCCCGAATGTCCATTCTCGGCTCACTTTGCGGCTTGCAATGATTTCGCGACGATGACGTGGCGCGGCGGCGCAGCCGCGTAAAGCTCTTCGACCAGCGCGGCGCGATTGGCAAGCACTGCGCGCTGGTTGATCGAGCCCTTGTCGGTCATTTCGCCGATATCGAGCGACGGCGGCTCGGCCATCAGGACGGCGCGGGCGATCAGGGTTGACGAGCCTCGGCTCAAGGCGGCAAGCGCGCCGAGCCGGCGGCCAACCTCCGCCGTCACGTTCGGATGGGCAAGAAGCGCTGCGGCCGGCGCATCGGCGGCAAGGTCCGGCGCAAGTTTGCGGCAGGAGTCGAGATCGGGAAACACCAGCGCCGCGATATCGTCGCGATCGGCGCCCGCGAACACGACATCGCGCACCAGCGGCGCGAAGTGGGCAATGAACGCGGCGCGCAGCGGCCCGACGCTGACCCAGGTGCCGGTGGCGAGCTTGAAGTCTTCGGCGAGCCTGCCATCGAACAACAGGCCCTTGGCCGGATCGGCCGGGTCGGCGAATTTGAGCGCGTCGCCGATCCTGTAGAAGCCCTCGTCGTCGAACGCCTCCGCGGTGAGCTTCGGCGCGCGCCAATAGCCGGGCGTGATATTGGGGCCTTTCATTCGCGCTTCGAGCTTGCCGTCGCGCGGCACGAGCTTCAGGTCCATGCCGGGCAGCGGCAAGCCGATATTGCCGGCGTGCTCGCTTTCCCACGAACAGGCGATGGCGGCCGGCGCGGTTTCGGTCGAACCGAGGCTGGAGATGAAGATGATCCGCTCGCCTGTGGTCGCAACCGCGATCTCCTGAAATTCGTCGCGCACGTGCTGCGCGAGACCCGCGCCGGCATAAAACATCACCTTGAGCCTGCTGAAAAAGCGTTCGCGCAGCGCACCGTCGCTGCGCATATAGGGCAGCAGCATCTCAAAGCCCTTCGGCACATTGAGATAGATCGTCGGCCCGACGTCGCGCAGATTACGCACGGTCGCCTCGATGGCGCCCGGCAGCGGCTTGCCTTCGTCGATATAGAACGAGCCGCCGTTGTCGAGCACCAGGCCGAAATCGTGGTTGCCGCCGAAGGTGTGGTTCCACGGTGGCCAGTCGACCAGCACCGGTGGCTCGTCGCGGATGAAGGCAAGACCGGCGCCGATCATTGATTGATTGGCGCACAGCATGCGCTGCGTGTTGATGACGCCCTTGGGCATGCCGGTTGAGCCGGAGGTGAAAAGGATTTTGGCAATCGTGTCCGGACCGACCTTGGCGTGGGCGGCGTCGACGGTGATGGCTGGCGCCGCCGCGGCGAGTGCGGCGAACGGCGTGCTCGGGCGATCTGCCGACGGGTTCGCGGTGACGGCAATCTCGATACCGGGCGGCACCGCGGCCGCGATGGCGCGGGCGAAGGCGGCACCGTTGGCGGCGAACACCAGGCCCGGCGTCAGAATCTCGACGATGCTTTTGAGCTTGCCGAAATCCTGCGACATCAGCGAATAGGGTACCGAGATCGGCGCGTAGGGAATGCCGACGTGCATGGCGGCGAGACCGAGCAGCGCGTGCTCGATATCGTTGCCGGAGAGAATGGCAACAGGATGCTCTGGAGAAAGATCTCGTTCGAGCAGCGCCGCGGCGATGGCTTGGACCTGCGCGAGCGTTTGCGCATACGTCAGCGCGCGCCATGCGCCGGCGGCATCGCGCTGCGCCAGGAACACGCGCTCGGGCGCGGCTTTCGCCCAGTGCACGAGGCGCTCGGTGAGATTTTTCGCGTACGGCCGCAGTGCATGCGGCGAACGCAGCATGATGGCGCCGTCGCTGCGCCGTTCGACCATCACGTCAGGTGGCCCAAGCCGCACCGGCCGCAGCGGTGGCTTGCCTGACTCCGAAGGCTTTCTTTCGAGCGTACGCGTCATGGCTAGTTACGCATCACTTTCGGCCCGCGCTTTTCCAGAAAAGCCTTGAGCCGCGCTTTCGCCTCGCCTTCGCCTTGCGCGATCGCCGCGGTCAGCGCCTCGGTGGCGTAGCCCGTTGCGGGATCGCTCTGGGCGATGCGCGGCAGCACGTGCATCACCGCATAATTGGTGAACGGCGCGTTGCCGGCGATCCTGGCGGCAAGTTCGAGGCCCTGGGCGAGGCCTTCGCCGTCGCCGACGAGGTATTGCGTGAGCCCGATGGCTTGGCCGTCTTCGGCCGACAGCGTACGGCCGGTTAGCATCATGTCCATCATACGCGGGATGCCGATGAGCGGTGGCAGGCGCACCGAGCCGCCGCCGCCGACGAATATGCCGCGGCCGGCTTCCGGCAGCGCGTAATACGCCGAGCGCTCCGCCACTCGGATATGCGCCGCGGCGGCTAATTCGAGACCGCCGCCCACCACCGCGCCGTGAAGCACGACAACCACCGGCACCTTGCCGTATTCGATGGCCGCGAAGGCGCGATGCCAGGACCGCGAGTGCTCGATGCCGGCGGCAACATCGCGCTCGGTCAGTTCGGTGAGATCGAGGCCGGCGCTGAAATGATCGCCGTCGCCGGCGAGCACCGCGGCGCCGATGCCGTCAGGGATGGAGGAAAAGAACGCTTCGATGCCCGCAACGGTGTCATCGTTCAGCGCGTTGCGCTTTTCCGGCCGCGCCAAGGTCAAGACCGCGACGGCGCCGCGCCGTTCGGCGCGCAGCGTCGGCGGCAGACCGGCAAATTCCGTGGATGAAGCGGTTTCGGTCATGCATATCCCGCGGTGGCGGCAGCCATTTGAACCTGTCTATAGTGCGCCGTAAATAGCCCGAACCGGCGCAGCAAGGTTGAGGAGCGTCCGATGCGAGAAGTCTTTATTTGCGATGCGGCGCGCACGGCCATCGGTCGTTATGGCGGCGCGCTCGCCAAGGTGCGGACCGACGATCTGGCCGCGGTGCCGATCAAGGCGCTGGTGGCGCGCAACGCCAAGGCCGACTGGTCGCGGCTCGACGAGGTGTTCTTCGGCTGCGCCAACCAGTCGGGCGAGGACAACCGCAATGTCGCGCGCATGGCGCTGCTGCTGGCGGGCCTGCCCGACACCATCCCCGGCGTTACCGTCAACCGGCTGTGTGCGTCCGGACTGAACGCCGTGGGCGACGCCGCCCGCGCCATCCGCTGCGGCGAGATGGATTTTGCCATTGCCGGCGGGGTCGAGTCGATGACGCGCGCGCCCTTCGTCATGGGCAAGGCCGCGGAGGCGTTTTCGCGCTCGGCAGAAGTGTTCGACACAACGCTCGGCTGGCGCTTCATCAATCCGCTGCTCAAGGCGCAATATGGCGTTGACTCGATGGCAGAGACCGCCGAGAACGTGGCGCAGGATTTCCAGGTCGAGCGCAAGGATCAGGATGCTTTCGCGCTGCGCTCGCAGCAGCGCGCCGCCAGCGCCATCGCCACCGGCTATTTCGCCAAGGAGATCGTCCCGGTCGAGGTGCCGGCCGGCAAGGCCGGCCCGATCGTCGTCAACGAGGACGAGCATCCGCGCCCCGACACCACCATAGAGAACCTGCAAAGGCTCAAACCGATCGCGCGCAATTCCGGCACCGTCACGGCGGGCAATGCGTCCGGCATCAACGACGGCGCCGCGGCGATCATTCTCGCCAGCGAGGACGCCGTGAAGGCGCACGGACTGAACGCCCGCGCGCGCGTGCTCGGCATGGCTTCGGCCGCGGTGCCGCCGCGCATCATGGGCATCGGCCCGGTGCCATCGACGCGCAAGCTGATGGAACATCTCAAGCTCAAGATCGGGGATTTCGACCTGATCGAGCTGAACGAGGCGTTTGCCGCGCAGGGTATCGCGGTGCTGCGCCAGCTCGGCGTTGCCGAAGACGCCGCGCACGTCAATCCGCATGGCGGCGCCATCGCGCTCGGCCATCCACTCGGCATGTCGGGCGCGCGGCTGACGCTGACCGCGGTGCACGGCCTCGAAAAGATGGGCGGCAAGCGCGCGCTGGCGACGATGTGCGTCGGCGTCGGGCAGGGCGTGTCGCTGGCGCTGGAGCGGGTATGATTGCCCGTCGTCCTCCGCGCAGGCGGAGGACCCAGTAAACGCCAACGATGCCGGCGATTACTGGATGGTCCGCCTTCGCGGACCATGACGAATCAAGGATGAATAAGAAGGAGAACTCGCGCGTGCCGATGAGTCCGGGTTACATCCCCTTCCACCCCAATCCGTCGAAGCCGAAATTCAAGCCGCCGCCCGGCGCGGTCGACGCGCATTGCCATGTGTTCGGGCCGGAGAGCAAATTTCCCTACGCGCCGGAACGCAAATACACGCCGTGCGACGCGCCCAAGGAAAAACTATTCGCGCTGCGCGATTTTCTCGGCCTCGACAAGAACGTCATCGTGCAGGCATCGTGTCACAGCAAGGACAATCGGGCGATGGTCGATGCGCTTGATGCATCGAACGGCAGGGCCAAGGGCATTGCCTTTGTCGGCGAAGAGGTTACCGACGAAAAGCTGAAATGGATGGACAAGGCCGGTGTGCGCGGCGTGCGCTTTAATTTTCTCAAGCGGCTCGTCGATTTCACGCCGCGCGACGTGCTGCAGCGGATCGCAGCGCGGGTGGAGAAACTCGGCTGGCATATCGTGGTCTATTTCGAAATGCCGGATCTGCCGGACCTGGAAGATTTCTTTACCGCGCTCCCGACCACCGTCGTGGTCGATCACATGGGCACGCCCGATGTGAGAAAGGGCGTCGATCATCCGGAGAACCAGCGCTTTCACAAGCTCATGGACAAGCACAAGAACTTCTGGGTGAAAACGACGGCGCCGGAGCGCATGACGGTCGCCGGTTCGCCGTTCGACGACGTCGTGCCGTACGGCCGCGCGCTGGTCGAGCATTTCCCGGACCGGGTGATCTGGGGCACCGATTGGCCGCATCCCAACATGAAGCGGGAGGCGCCCGACGACGGCGTGCTGGTCGATTTCGTGCCCAAAATCGCGCCCACAGCGGCTTTGCAAAAGGCATTGCTGGTGGACAATCCGATGCGGCTTTATTGGAGTTGACGCGCTTGCGTCATGGCCGGGCTTGATCCGGCCGTCCCGGTCACGAACGCACGCGGTGCCAATTTGATCGGGATGCCCGGCACGAGGCGGCATGACCAAGAGTAGAATGGAACGCTTCGAGGCTCGACTGCGCAAGCCGCTTACGTTGCCAAGCTTTGCTGCGGTATATATGTCAGGTCAAACGAGAGTAGAGTGATGCCGATGGCCCGCGAACAGCACGATTACGACGATATCCCCGGCACTTTCGTGTTCGATGCCGAACGGTCCCGCCAAGGCTACGGCATCAACATGTTCTGCATGTCGCTGATGAAGGAGGAGAACCGCAGGGCCTTCAAGGCGAACGAGGCGGAATACCTCAAGCAGTTCAAGCTGACGCCGGAGCAGACCGAGGCCGTGCTCAAGCGCGATTACAACCGCATGCTGGAGCTGGGCGGCAATATCTATTTCACGGCCAAGCTCGGCGCCGCGGACGGCCACTCGTTCCAGCACCTCGCCGCGGTGATGACCGGCTCGTCGCAGCAGGATTACGCGGCAATGATGCTCGGCGGCGGCCGCAACGTCGAAGGCAATCGTTCGCGCACCGGTAACAATACGCCGTCGAAGTTTCTCTCCGGCGCCGCGGCAGGCAAGAAGCCCAAAGCCGCGAAGCAGAAATCAAAGACCAAGACCAAGATCAAACCCAAAGCAAAATCCAAATCCAGATCAGAGAAACGGAAGTGACACCGTGGCCAGGATCATCGCAGGCGTAGGTTCATCCCACGTGCCCGCCATCGGCGCGGCGCTCGACAACGGCAAGACCGAGGAGCCGTACTGGAAGCGCGTGTTCTCCGGCTTCGAGAAATCGCAGGCGTGGATGCGCGAAACCAAGCCCGACGTCGCCATCGTCGTCTATAACGATCACGCCTCGGCGTTTTCGGTCGACATGATCCCGACCTTCGCGCTCGGTTGCGCGCCGGAATTTCCGCCGGCCGACGAAGGCTGGGGCCCGCGCCCGGTGCCGGTGGCGAAGGGCCACCCGGCGCTCGCCTCGCATATCGCGCAATCGGTCATTCTCGACGAATTCGATCTCACCATCTGCAACAAGATGGAAATCGATCACGGCATGACGGTGCCGATGAATCTTCTGTTCGGCAAAATCGACAAGGATTCGCACTGGCCGTGCCCGGTCATTCCGCTTGCGGTCAACGTGGTGATGTATCCGCCGCCAACCGGCCATCGCTGTTTCATGCTGGGCAAGGCGATCCGCAGGGCGGTGGAGTCCTATCCGGACGATCTGCGGGTCGTGATCTTCGGCACCGGCGGGCTGTCGCACCAGATTTCCGGGCCGCGCGCCGGTCTCATTAACAGCAAATGGGACAAGGCTTTCCTCGACAATCTGACAAAGGACCCGCAGAAGCTCGTCAAGATCCCGCACCTCGATTACATGCGCGAGGCCGGCGCCGAAGGCATCGAGATGGTGATGTGGCTGATCATGCGCGGTGCGCTCGACGACAAGGTTGACGAGGTCTACCGCTTCTATACGGTGCCGGCATCGAACACCGCGGTCGGGCACATCATCCTGGAAAACCGCAAGAAGGCCGCCACGAAGCACAAGCGCGCCGCGGCGCGGGCGAAAACCCATCGCATCCATAGCTAATTCGTCATGGTCGGGCTCGTCCCGGCCATCCACGCCTTTGGCCCGCGAGTCTTAAGACGTGGATGCCCGGCACAAGGCCGGGCATGACGCGAAAAGACGCTGAATATTTTTGAGAGGTATCCAATGAAAATCTGCGTCGCCGGTCAGGGTGCGTTCGGGCAAAAACATCTCGACGCGCTCAAGCGCATCCCCGATGTCGAAATCACCTCGCTGGTCGGCGGCAATCAGGACTCCACCGCCCAGGTCGCCAAGAAATACGGCATCCCGCATTACACCGGCGAACTGTCCGAAGGCATCAAGCGCGCCGATGCGGTGATACTCACCACCCCGACCAAGATGCATTTCCGCCAGGGCGAGCAGGTGATGCGCGCCGGCAAACACGTGCTGGTCGAAATCCCGATCACCGACTCGGTCGAGGATGCCGAAGCGCTGGCGAAGATCGCCAAGGAAACCGGCGTCACCGCCATGGCCGGTCACGTGCGGCGCTTCAATCCCAGCCACCAATACGTCCACAAGAAGATCGTGAAGGGCGAGCTGAAAATCCAGCAGATGGACGTGCAGACCTATTTCTTCCGAAGGAAGAACATCAATGCCGCCGGCAATCCGCGCAGCTGGACCGACCATCTGCTCTGGCACCACGCCGCGCATACCATCGACCTGTTCCAATACCAGGCCGGCGAAAATATTTCGGACTGCTATGCCGTGCAGGGTCCGATCCATCCGCAGCTCAATATCGCGATGGACATGGGCATCGTGGCGCGCACGCCGTCCGGCGCGGTGCTGACGCTCTCGCTGTCGTTCAACAATGACGGCCCGCTCGGCTCGTTCTTCCGGTACATCTGCGATAACGGCACATTCAAGGCGTTCTACGACGACCTGTCCGACGGCAAGGACAACAAGATCGACGTATCCAAGGTCGACGTGTCGATGGACGGTATCGAACTCGAGGACCGCGAATTCATCGCGGCGATCAAGGAAAAGCGCGAGCCGAACGCAAGCCTCGCGCAGGTGATGCCGTGCATGCACGTCCTCGGCAAGCTGGAAAAGATCGTCGATCCGCAACGCAAGGCGCACGCTTAAAGCCGTTGCCGCCGCGCCAACAGCGACAGCCGAGAACCCGGCAGAACCGGGTGCTCCCGGCGATTGGCGTTGCTGCCCTGATCGGCTGTCTGCTGGCGGGCGTGTCCGGACCTGTCCTGCGTGCGGCGGCCGCGGCAGAGCGATCATTGTCTGCCGTGGAGCGCGACAAAATAAAAGGATGGATCGCGCAGTACGGCACCGACGACAGCGTCAACAAGATGGTCACGGACATTCTCGGTCTCACCCGGGACAACGAGACGATCTCGTCCCGTGCGCTCGCCGTCAAAGCTTCTGGAAACGGCAACGAAATCCATCAAATCGATATTCTGCCGAATGGCAAAGGCTATCTCGCGGCGCATTTTCACCAGGACCATGCCGAGATCTATTGGGCCGACAGCACTTTCGGTCTGGTATTTGCAGTCGACGGCGTTCGCGGCGGCAGGCCCGACGCCATGTCGTTTCCGGAAGCGCAGGCTGGCCTGAGCAACGAACTGGAATGGTGGGCCGGATTCGCCGACACGCATTAGATTTGGATTCCAGATCGGACCTGCGTGCCGCCGCGTGCGGCGTGGCGTCACGGCTTGGTCGTTTGCCGCGCCGAAAAATTGGGCGCATTCTTGCCGGATAGCGGGAGGCACATGTGGCAAGGAAACTGTTTTGGGCTTACGTCGTCGTCGCGCTGCTGACACTGGTATTCCAGCTCTGGGTGCGTTCAGGCGCGTGCGGCAGCGATTGCACCCTGAGCTACGGCAAGGCCGTAGTGTGGGCGGTCATCTGGCCGCTGTCCTGGATCGTCTACATCAAGGGTCTGATCTGGCCGACCTGACCGAAGCTTGCGGCTTTGCGTAACGGGCAGCACTCTACGCCCAGCTCGCAAAACTCAAGCCGGTGCCGGTGCCGGCAGGCGTGCGGTAACCCGGCACATATTCGAACCAGTTCAGATCGAGATGCTCGCAGGCGCCGGCGACGCCGACCCAGTTGAGAATCTCGGAGCTGCCGGAATGCAGCTTGTTGCGCGGCAGGTTTTGCAGGAATTTTGCGTCCTTGTCGGCGCAGGCTTTGAGGATAGCCCGGTCGAAATCCTCGTCCACCAGGAAATGGCTCAAGCCGCCTGAGGCGATGATGCCGACGCGGGCGTCGCCGGCAAAGCTCTCGACCGCCTTGCGGACCGCCTGGCCGAGTTCGTAGCAACGCCGCGGCCGCGGCTGGTTCGGCGGAAAATAGGTATTAAGGAACACCGGCACGATCGGGATCGGTTTTTGTTCGTCCATCAGGCGGCGGTGCACGTAGGCCATGCCGTGGCCCTCGCCTTCACCCTCGCGCATGCGCTTCGATGACGCCGGATCGAAGCCGTTGTCCATCAGCCAGTCGATCAGATGCACCGCGAGCCTGGCATCGACCGGATAGGCCCGCGGCTTTGACTCCTCGAAAAAGCCCTGCCGGTTCTTCACGTACCATTCGGGAAAGCGCTGATGGTACTGCTCGTGCTGCTCGTTGCTGTTGAGGATGGTCTCGCCGTAATAGATCGCGAAAGTCGGCCGCGCGTCTTCGAGATAGGCCTCGTCCTGGTCGTCGCTCAAGACGATGAGCGTGTCGAGTCCGGCGCTGTTGAGAGTCTTGCTCAGATGCGCCATCGCGGCCCGCACCTTGTTCTGCCGCGCGACGAGCTCGGCAGGCGCGACCATCTCCGCCATCTTCGGATCGGCTTTTTCGAGAAGCTCGGCATAGGTCGTCGGCCGGCCCTCCTTGTCGCGGTGCTTGATCCTCTGGTCGGTCTCCTGAAAGCGCGGCAGCGTCTCGTCGGCGGCGAGCAGCATCGGGGTGTGTGAGCTTCCGGCTCCGAGAACGACTTTGGCCATGATCGACTCCTTGGTGTGCGCCGGCTTTCCCGCTAATCGACGCTGATATGCGCGGACTTTGCCACCTGCAGCCATTTGCGGTGCTGTGCCGCGATGAAAGCCGAAAAATCCTCCGGCGAACCGGGGTTCGATATCGCGCCGAGATGTGCGATCGCGTCCCTGTTTTCCGGCGTCCGCAAGCCCTCGTTGATGGTCTTGTTGAGCAAACCGACGATCTGCGGCGGAGTTCCGGCGGGCGCCACGATGCCGTTGAAGGTCGTGACTTCGTAATCGGGAACGCCGGCCTCGATCATGGTCGGCAGGTCCGGCGCCAGCGGCGTGCGCTCGCGGGATGTTATGGCGAGGGCGCGCACTTTGCCGTCGCGGATCAGCGGCAACAGTATGGTTATGCTTTCGAAAGTCATGTCCACCTGATGGCCAAGCACCGCGGTCACTGACTCGCCGCCACTCTTGTATGAAACGCCGAGGATGTCGACGCCGGCAAGTACCTTGAACAGCTCGCCGGTCAGGTGCGGCAGTCCGCCCGGACCGGTGTGGGCAAAAGTCAGCTTGCCCGGATTGGCCTTGGCATAAGCGACCAGTTCGCCGACAGACTTGAACGGCAGGTCCGGATTGAGCACCAGAATCTGGTAGCTCTCCGACACCTTGGCGACGGCGGCAAAGTCCTTGATCGGATCGTATCCGGCCGTTGCCGACACCGCCGGAATGACGGCAAGCACGCTGGTATTGCCGATCAGCAATGAATAGCCGTCCGGATGTGCGCTCGCCACAAACCGTGCCGCGATGGCGCCGCCTGCTCCCGGCCGGTTTTCGACGACGCCGGGCTGTCCGAGCTTCGGCAGCATCTGCGACACCAGGCGCGCTGGAATATCGGTAGGCCCTCCGGGTGCCGCCGGAACATACAGACGGATCGGCTGGTCGGGATAAGACTGGGAGATGGCTGGTGAGCCGGTGCCGCCGGCAGCAAGGGCCGCTGCGGCCAATCCAAAGACGAGTATTCCAGCCCTCATTCCACCCTCGTTCGACCGCCGTTGCGCGCCGTCGCCGTTTTCGTTTGTCCAACGCTAGCACAGTTGTCGCGCCGCGGCAGATGCAGCGCGACGCGCGGCAACGTGAAACGGCGGCGAGTCTGGACAAGGACCGGCCGGGATGTTGGTATGCGGCGCTACGGCGGCGTTTCAAGTCGTTGCACAGAGTGGGGAATCCCTCCTCGCCGCGCGGGGGAGAGGAAACGATCGGGGCGCGCGCGTCGAGTAAGGCATGCTGACCATCCTTTTCGACGGAATTGCCTACGGCATGCTGCTGTTCGTCTTGGCGTGCGGCCTGTCGGTCACGCTCGGCCTGATGAATTTCATCAACCTCGCCCATGGCGCTTTCGCCATGGCCGGCGGCTATTGTACCGTGATCCTGGTCAACCGCTTCGGCGTGCCGTTCGCGCTCGGCCTGCCGATTGCCTTTCTGGTGACGGCACTGATCGGCGGACTGTTCGAGCGTACGCTCTACGTCCACGTCTATGCGCGGCCGCACCTCGATCAGGTGCTGTTCACCATCGGGCTCGTCTTCATGGCGGTGGCGGCGACCGACTACACGATGGGGTCGTCGCAGCAATTCGTGCAGATACCGCAAGCACTGCAAGGCCAGTACAACGTGTTCGGCATCGGCATGGGCAAATATCGCCTGCTCATCATCGTGGTTTGCGGCCTGCTCACGGTGCTTTTGCAACTGCTGATCACAAAGACCCGGTTCGGCAGCCGGCTGCGCGCGGCGGTGGACGATCAGCGCGTGGCGCGCGGGCTTGGCATCAATGTCGGTGCGGTGTTCGGCATCACTTTCGCGTTCGGCTCGGGGCTCGCCGGCCTCGGCGGCGCGCTCGGCGCCGAGATCCTCGGCCTCGATCCGACATTCCCTCTCAAATACATGATCTACTTTCTGATCGTGGTGACGGTCGGCGGCACGTCGAGCATCACCGGGCCGTTCCTGGCGTCGCTCCTGCTCGGCATCGGCGACGTCGCGGGCAAATATTATGTGCCCAATCTCGGCGCGTTCGTCATCTACACCATCATGATCGTCGTATTGCTGTGGCGGCCGCAGGGCCTGTTTGCCCGTTCGACGGCGCGGTAAACCGATGCGCCCGCTTGCCGACGAAGTTTCCGCATATCTGAAAGGCCGCGCCCGGTGGTCGCCGCTCGAAATCGCATTCTGGATTTTCGCTTTCGCCACCATCTGGCTGTTTCCGGCCAAGCACCTGATCCTGACCGAGACGGCCATACTCGCGCTGTTCGCGCTCTCGCTCGATCTGATCCTCGGTTATGCCGGCATCCTGTCGCTCGGTCAGGCGGCGTTTTTCGGGCTTGCCGGATATTTCGCCGGGCTGGTCGCCAAATACGGCTTCGTCGAGGAGCCGGTGGTCGCGCTGGTTCTTGCAGGCGTAGCGGCGGCGGCGCTCGGCTTTATCACCAGCTTTCTGGTGTTGCGCGGCTCCGACCTGACCCGGCTCATGGTCACGCTCGGCGTCTCGCTGATGCTCGGCGAACTCGCCAATCGCTATTCCAATATCACCGGCGGCGCCGACGGCTTGCAGGGAGTCACCATCGAGCCGATCTTCGGCCGTTTTCGTTTCGACATGTATGGTCACACCGGCTACATCTATTCGCTCATCGTGCTGTTCGTCTGCTTTGTCATCGCGCGCCGCATCGTCTATTCGCCGTTCGGGTTGTCGCTGCGCGGGGTCAAGGGCAATTCGCTGCGCGCATCAGCGGTCGGGGTTCCGGTCAAATGGCGCCTGGTCGCGATCTATACCGTGTCCGCGTTCTTCGCCGGGATTGCCGGCGCGCTGCTTACCCAGACCACGGCGTTCTGCTCGCTCGACGTATTGTCGCTCGACCGTTCGGCCGATCTGCTTTTGGTTTTGATCCTCGGCGGCACCGGTTATCTGTATGGCGGGTTGATCGGCGCGGTGATCTACAAGTTCTTGCAGGACTGGATCGCGACGCTGACGCCGCAATACTGGCAGTTCTGGATCGGGCTGGTGCTGGTCGTGATCGTGCTGATCGGCCGCGACCGTATCGGCGGCGGCAATGTGGCCTTGCGCACTTATATCGCCCGGCTCGGTGCGCGGCTGATGCCGCGCCGGACAGACCGTAGAGAAGCGCCATGCCGATTCTCGAAACAATAGGGCTCGAAAAACGCTTCGGCGGCATTGTCGCCGCGCAAAATGTCTCGCTGACGATCGAAAAAGGCGCGCGCCACGCGCTGATCGGGCCGAACGGCGCCGGCAAGACCACTGTGATCAACCTCTTGACCGGTGTACTCAAGCCCACCGCCGGCACGATCATGCTTGACGGCCGCGACATCACCGCGCTCGATCCGCATCAGCGCGTGCGGCTCGGCATGGCGCGCACGTTCCAGATCAATCAACTGTTCCCCGACCTGACCCCGCTCGAGCATATCGGGCTCGCGGTGTCCGAGCGCCTCGGCTCCGGCGGCGACTGGTGGCGGCTGGTCGGCAGCAAGTCCGCCGTGACCGGCGAGATCGTCGAGATCGTCGAACGCTTCCGGCTCGCCGATGTAATGCATGAGCGCACCGCGATCCTGCCCTATGGCAAGCAGCGGCTCCTCGAAATTGCGGTCGCCTTTGCCTGCCGGCCGCACGTTCTTCTCCTCGACGAGCCGGCTGCCGGCGTGCCCGAGGCCGAGCGGCACGATCTCCTGGCGACCATCGCGGCGTTGCCGGCCGAGGTAACGGTGCTGTTGATCGAGCACGACATGGACCTGGTGTTCTCGTTCGCCGATCGCATTTCCGTGCTGGTCAACGGTTCGCTGTTCGTCGACGGCGCGCCCGAGGAGGTGGCGCGCGATCCGCGGGTGAAGGCAGTCTATCTCGGCGAGGAAGCCGATGCGTGAGCTCCTGAGTATCGAAAATCTCTCGGCCGGCTACGGCGAGGCCGTGGTGCTGTCCGGCGTTTCGCTCAGCCTCGCCGAAGGCGAGGCGCTGGCACTCCTCGGTCGCAACGGCATGGGCAAGACCACGCTGGTCAATACCATCGTCGGCGTCACCCGGTATTTCGGCGGCAAGATCGCGCTGGACGGCGCCGACATCACGCGGCTGCGCCCCGACCAGCGCGCCCATGCCGGCGTCGGCTGGGTGCCGCAGGAACGCAATATCTTCAAGTCGCTCACCGTCCACGAGAACCTGACAGCGGTCGCGCGCACCGGCCGCTGGACCACGGAAAAGGTCTACGCGCTGTTCCCGCGTCTCGCCGAGCGGCGGGACAATCTCGGCAACCAGCTGTCCGGCGGCGAGCAGCAGATGCTCGCGGTCGGCCGCGCGCTGGTGCTCAATCCGAAGATCATGCTGCTCGACGAGCCGCTCGAAGGGCTGGCGCCCATCATCGTCGAGGAATTGCTCGCGGCGCTGCGCCGCATCATCCGCGACGAAGGTATGTCGGCAATCCTGGTCGAGCAGAACGCCAAGAAGATCCTCGGCGTCACCGACATCGCGGTCATTGTCGAGCGGGGATGCGTCGTCCACGCCGCCGAAAGCGCGGCCTTGATCGCCGACCGGTCTGCGCTGGAGAAATATCTCGGCGTCACCGATACCGGCCCCCGCCGCATGGGGCGGGCGAGGCCGTAAATGTCGACCACGCACGTGTCGCTGCGAGACGTCACGCGCGTCTACGGCGCCGGCGCTCTTGAGCATGCGGTGCATGCGCTCGGCCCGATCAGCCTGCAATTGCAGAAGGGTGAATTCTTCGCCGTCGTCGGTCCGTCCGGCTGCGGAAAATCGACGCTGCTCGACCTGATCGCAGGTCTCGCGCCGTCCTCAGCGGGCACGATCGAGTTCGAGGGGCGCGCGGTGAGAGGTACGGTCCCCGACGGCGTTGGCGTCGTGTTCCAGGAGGACGCCTGTTTCCCGTGGCTCACGGTCACCGACAATATCGCGTTCGGCTTGCGCGAGGCCGGCGTCAGGGCTGATGAGTTGCGACGGCGGCTCGATCACGCGCTCGATCTGATGGGCCTGCGCGACTTCGCGCGCGCCTATCCGGCGCAACTCTCCGGCGGCATGCGCCAGCGGGTCTGCATTGCGCGCACGCTGGTGCTCCAGCCACGGCTCATTCTGCTCGACGAACCGTTCGGCGCGCTCGACCAGCAGACGCGACTGTTGATGGGCGACGAGCTTCTGCGCTTGTGGCGCGATACCGGTGCGACGGTGCTGCTGATCACCCATGCGCTCGACGAAGCGGCGATGCTGGCGGACCGGATCGGGGTGATGTCGGCGCGCCCTGGGCGCATCCTCGACATCGTCGAGACCGGATGGCCGCGCGATCGCGACAGCCGGATTGTGGCCGAGGCCTCGTTCGGCGAAATCACCGGCCGGCTATGGCGATTGTTGCGCGGCGAATCCCTGAAAGCGCTTGGCAAGCCGGCGGCCGAACCGTGAGCCGCGCCGCGCTGTATCGCCTCGTGTTTGTTGCCGCCGGTGTCGCGCTCCTAGAACTTCTGTGCCGGACGGGCGTGATCGATCATCTGACCATGCAGCCGCCGAGCGATATGGTGCGCGATCTTGCCGTACTCCTGGCGTCGGGATCGATGAACAAGGCGATGCTCAAGACCTTCACCAACGTCGCCATCGCCGGCGCGCTGGCGGTGGCGTTCGGCGTTGCATTCGGCGTCGCCATCCACGGCTATCGCGCGGTGCGGCAGGGCCTCGAGCCGCTGTTCGCGACCTATTATGCGATACCGGTCTATGCGTTCTATCCGCTGCTCATCATCCTGTTCGGTCTCGGCGATCTGCCGCAAATCCTGATCGGCTTCATGCTGGCGGTGGTTGCCGTGATCGTGAATACGCTCAACGGGCTCGACCGGGTTTCGCGCGTGCTCATGAAGACGGCGCGGGTCTACCGCCTCGGTCCGGTCGCAACCGCGCGCAAGATCACCTTGCCCTCGGCGGCGCCCTATCTCCTGACCGGTGTGAAGCTCGCGGTCGCCCACGCTTTTATCGGTGTGATCGGCGCCGAGTTCATCATGTCGCAGACCGGCATCGGTTACGAGATCAGCTTCGCCTACAATAATTTCGACAACAAAATCATGTATCCGCTGATCCTTCTGGTGCTCGCCGCCTCGATCGCGATCAATTCCGCGCTGTCGCGCTGGGAGCAGGTTCTCATGCGAAGGCGCAGCCGGTCATGACCGCGAAATCCTGGCTTTCCGCCGCCAATAGCATGATCCTGGTCGCAGGCTTGCTCGTGGCATGGCAGATCCTGTTCGAGTTCGCTGGTATCCAGGCGATCACGCCGCCGCTTGCGACCTTCCTCAACCTTGCGCACCTCCTGACAACCGAAGCGTTCTGGGGGCATCTCGAAGAGACCGGGCGCGCCTTTTTCTTTGCGCTAGCGCTGGCGTTGCTATTGGGCCTCGCCATCGGTTTCTGGCTCGGAGCGCATCGCTTCTCGAGCGAAGTGTTCGAGCCGATCCTGGTCGCGTTCTACTCCATTCCGAAAATTACGCTCTATCCGATCATCCTGCTTGCATTCGGCCTGGGCTTGCCCGCCAAGATCGCATTCGGAACCATTCACGGCATCGTTCCGGTCGCGATCTTCACCATGACGGCCGTGCGCAACGTCAATCCGATCCTGCTCAAGACCGCGCGCGTATTTAAACTCGGAGTCTGGAAGGTCGTCGGCTCGGTATTGCTGCCGGCCGCGTTGCCGGAAATCTTCACCGGGATTCGCGTCGGCTTCTCGCTGACGTTGATCGGAACGCTGCTCGGCGAGATGTTCGGCTCGCAGCGCGGTCTCGGCTATCTGCTGATGACCGCGATCGGCCTGCAAAACGTCCCGCTGATCATGTCAGTCACATTATTGATCGTATTGTTTGCCGCCTCGGTGAGTTCGCTGCTCATCGTGATCGACCATCGACTCCATCGGCGCATGTCGTAGACTATTCCCGCTTGGCGGCGCTCACAGCGGCGGGCAGCTGCCCACGAAACAATGACGTGACTACGGGAGGAATCATGCGTCCGATTATCAGAGGTGGGTCGACACTCGCGGCTTGCGCCATGCTGGCGTTGTTGCCGCTGCGCGCGACAGCCGCCGAACAGATTGTCGTCAGCAATTACGGCGTCGCCGCCAACGGCATGCCTTATGCGATCGCGATGGAGAAGGGCTTCTTCAAGGAGGAGGGCGCCGACATCAGCGGCATCCTGTCGTCGGCTGGCGGCGGCACGACGGTGCGCAATCTGATGACGGGTCATCTTGCATACGGCGAGGTCGATCTTGCCGGAACGGTTGCGGCGATCCAGCAAGGCGCCGATCTCAAGATCATCAGCGACAACGTCCTCACGGTTGCCGAGTTCGTTTGGGCGGTGAAGCCGGATTCGCCGATCAAGACCATTCAGGATCTCAAAGGCAAGAAGATCGGCTACACCAATCCGCGTTCGACCAGCCAGGCGCTCGATATTCTCCTGCTCGAACAAGCCGGGCTGAAGCCCGACGACGCCGAGCTGGTCAAGACCGGTGGTTTTGGCGAAGCCGTCGTGGCGCTCAATCTCGGACTGATCGATGCTTCCGCCATCGCCGACCCGGTGTGGTCGAAGAACAAGTCGCAGTTCAGGGTCGTAGTGTCGGCGAGCGATGTACTGCCGCCATTGTGCAACGTCATCGGCGTGACGACCGGCGAGGCGGCGGCGTCGCGCGGCGACTTCATCCGCGCCATCCTGCGCGGCCGCCGCAAGGCGGTCGCCTTCATGTCGGCGCATCCCGACGAGGCCGCCGACATCGTCGCCAAGGCCTATAATATTGACGTCGCCGTGGCACAGAGCACGATTCATAACCTGGTGGCGCCGAGCAAGTCGGGCGTGCCCTACTGGAGCGCCGGCAATTTCGACATGGCGGGCATGGACCGGATGATTCGCGCGCAAAAGCTCGTTGGCGCGCTGACCGGCGACGTGGATTGGTCCAAGATCGTCGATGCCAGTTTCCTGTCGGACGATCTCAAGCCGAAGAAATAGCAGCGCTAAGCCGGGGCGGCGAAATCACTTGGACGCTTCCTTGGCCTTGGCGACGATATCGGCGGGTGTGGCGTAGACGTCCTTCACCAGCTTTTCGACTTCCTCGCCCGAGACCGGATTGATCTCGAGGTCGGTCTTCTCGGCTTCGGCGAGGAAATCCGGATCCTTCATCGTCGCCGTGAAAGCGGTACGCAGGGTTGCCACGCGATCGCCCGGCAGATTGGGCGGTGCCGCGAACGGCCGGCCGATCACCTGACGGGCGAAAACCATCTTCAGGATCGCCCGCTGCTCGTCGTTCTTGGCGTAGTCGGTGACCAGCGGCACGTCGGGCAGTTCAGGATGCTTGGTGAGCGACAGCTGGACCAGCACGATCATCTTCTTGTCGTCGATCCATGATTTGTGCGTCGACTTCACGCTCGACCACGACCAGCCGCAGCGGCCGCTGACCTCGCCGCGCTCCATCGCCAGCACCACGTCGTTGCCGCCCGGATAGCCTTCGACGATCTTGAAATGCGTTCCGAGCACGTTGTTGAGCACCCGGGGAAACTGATCGGTGTCGGCGCTGGTGCCGGTGCCGCCGACCGTCAGCTCCCTGGTGAACAGATCCTCGAATTTCGTGATGCCGGAATCCTTCATCGCGACACAGACGCTGACTTCGTTGTTGGCGCTGCCGAGCCAGTTGAATTTCTGCGCGTCAAACTGATCGCCCTGGCCGATCAGCAGCGGATCGAATGCGATGCCGCGGCCGAAAGTGCCGAATGCCGAGCCGTCCTGCGGCGCGACGCGATAGAGCCAGTTGGCAAGCCGCAAGCTGCCCGCGCCCTCCATATTCCGCGGCACCAGCGTCGGATTGCCCGGAATGTGCGCGCCCATGTGGCGGGCGATCACCCTTGCGTAGAAATCATAGGCGCCGCCGGTCGAGTAGCCGATATATTCGTCGATATTGCGATTTTTATAGAAGTCCGCCGCACTCTGGGCGGCGGCTTGGCCGGCCATCGCCAGCAACGGCAAAGCGCCGGCAATGACGCAGACGATAAAGCGGCATAAACGGCTCATGATCTTCCTCGCAACGTCTGCCGATAGCCGGCAGTTCCGGCGCTATGTGCGGCAATCGGCGCGGCAGCGCAATATCCGGCGCAGTCGACGTTGCGCGCGTTGCGGAAATCCCGTAATGACCGGCGCGAAGCGCCAAAACACTGCGTTGTCCCGGCGGCACCAGGCGGCGGTGGGCCCGGCCGGAACGCGGCAGTCAGAATTAGGGAGCGCGCATGACCGGAATGCTGGAACACGAACTGCCGGGGCTCGGCCACAACAAGCCGTCCCAGGAAGATGCCGACGCGATCAAGCATGCGAAATGGGAGCGCTGGTCGAAGAAGCGCACCTTCGTCCGCGCGCTCGAAGGCACTTACAGTCATCTTTATAAGAAACTCCTCGAAGAGCCGCGCGTCTACTCCTCGAAGGACCACCCCTGGAAGGGCGGGCCGGCGATGTACGGCAAACACATCATCTCACCGCAGGCGGTGAGCATCGTGCAGTCGATCGAATCACACATCGAGTGTTACGCGCCGCTCAATGCCGGCCAGAAACACGGCCATCTCAACAGCGCGGTTTTCTACGTGCTCAAGGGCCACGGCCACGACGTGCACGACGGCCGTTACATGAAATGGGAAGCCGGCGATGTGATGCTGGTCGAGAACGGCTGCGTGCATCAGCACTTCAACGACGACGAGAAGGAATCCTGCATCCTTCTGGTGTTCAAGGCCAAGCCGCTGTTCCTGTTCATGCACTTGTTATTCCAGAAAATGGTGGAGTGGCCGACCGACAAGCTGCCGCCCGGTGTCAAGGAATTCCATCCGCCGACGGAAATCTGAGCATGATCCGGAAAAGTGGAAACCGGTTTTCCGAAAAGATCATGCTCGATCAAAAATACTAGCGGGGAGGCGACAATGACTTTGTTCGAAGACAAGCAGGCCGCTCTGTCCGGCGCCGCCTCCAGCAACTTCCTCGCCGAGGCGATGGTCGAGTCGGAAAAGTTCCGCGCCGAATACGCGACGTTGCCGAATGTCATCAAGGCCAAGGACATGCCGTGGGAGCGCTCACCCGACGGCCTGATCAAGCATCTCGTCAACAAGGAGATGCACACCCGCGAGTGCTGCATGGAAGCTTATATGCAGTTCCTCAAGGACGGCGAGCGTTCCGGCAAGCATCGCCACATGTGGGAAGAGCTGTTCTTCGTCGTCGAAGGCTCCGGTTACGACCTGCACTGGGACCTGAAGTGGGATTGCCTCGAAGCCTTCGACTGGCAGTGGGCCGATACGCCGAGAAAGTTCGAATGGACGGTCGGCGACTATGTCTACATTCCGCCCTTCACCATGCACCAGCATTTCGCCAACACCGGCGCCGAATGCCGCATCATCGTAATGAGCAATCGCATCGTCAAAGACATGGGCTTCGACTGGTACGATCAGGTCGAGCGCGCGCCGGGATTTTGATCTCTGCGGCGCCATGAGGCTCCATGACGATCCTTGTCGTGCGTCATGGCGAGACCGACGGCAACGCTGCACGTATTTTGCAGCGCCCCGACGTGCCGCTCAATGCGCGCGGTATGCATCAGGCGGAATGGCTGGCGCAGCGCCTGTCGGCCGGCGGCTTCGTCCACATTCTGTGCAGCGACCTGTTGCGCGCGCGAATGACGGCGGCCCCGCTCGCCGCCATCTCGGGACTCACGGTCGAAGAGAACCCGCTGCTGCAAGAGCGTAATTTCGGCGATCTGCGCGGCGTGCCTTATGCCGAATTGGCAGAAAACCCGTTCGGTCCCGATTTTGCCCCGCCTAACGGCGAAGACTGGCCGGCGTTTCACGCGCGCGTCGCGGAAGCCTTCGCCTTCATCGTGAGCAGGCGCCGCAGGGTGAATGGCACATTGGTGGTGGTCACGCACGGCCTGGTCTGTCGCGCGATCGTCGAGCGGCACACGCAGGTGCCTGGGGGCGTCGCGCTGCCGGAACGCTTTGACAATACCGGCGTCACTGTGCTGCACGAAGATGCGCCGCATGGGGCAAGTTTGATCAATTGTACGCGGCATCTTGGGACAGCGGCTGAAGCGGACCTTGGTAGCGCTCCGGCCTGATCACGCCCGCTAGTTCATCGCTCCGAGCAGAACCACGATGGGATTGCCGTCCCGCACCAGCGCGATGCCAGCGCGGCCGGCGAGATGCTGCCACGACTCCGGCGGGCTCGCGAACGTCCACAGCTCGTCGCCCGGTTGCATCTGCGCCTTCAGTGCTTCCCAATCGCCGTGTCTGAAGCCAAACGGTTGGGCGGCATCCGGATATTTTGCAACCCGATCGTCCGTTATGCCGGGGTTCTCCGCCTCGGCTTGGGCAACGGTGATGGTGTTTTGCAGCCATTCCTTCGGGATTTGCATGGAAGTGCCACCGGATAAGCTGTCTGCGGCCTGGACCAATGCCGGGCAGCCAAGCACGATGACGAACGATAAAGCTGCGATGACGCGCATGGCCCAGAGCCCCGCCGATCCTGAGCGCCACCTGAAGGATCATCTGGGACGCTTTTATGACCACTTGGGCTGGCGATCAGTCCATCGTGATGTGCGCCTCTTTGATGACGCGATCCCATAATGTCGTTTCGTCAGCGACAAACTTGGCCATGTCTGCGGTCGTGCCGCCCATCACGTCGAGCCGCAGCGACTGGATCTCCGCGGTGACTTCCGGTTTCCGCAGGATTTCGTCAACGTCGCGGTTGATCTTCTGGGCAAGCGGCGCCGGCGTGCCGGGTGGTGCGGCGATGGCGAACCAGGTGATCGAGCGGAAGCCAGGAATTCCCGATTCGGCGATGGTCGGAATTTCCGGCACATCCTTGGAGCGCTCGGCGCTGGCGACGCCGAGCAGTTTGAGCTTGCCGGCGCGATAGAGCGGCACCGACGTGGTGAGCGTGTCGAAGAACATGTCGACATTGCCGGCCATGACGTCGGTCAGCGCCGGCTGCGCGCCGTGATAGGGCACGTGCACCATCTTGATGCCGCCGAGCACTTCAAGCTCGCTGCCGGAGAGGTGCGCGGTCGATCCGACGCCCTGCGACGCAAAGGTGAGCTTGCCCGGATTGGCCTTGCCGTAGGCGATCAGGTCCTGCACCGAAGCGGCCGGGAAATCCGGCCGCACCGCAAGAACGTTGGCAATCTTGGCCAGAAGAGCGACGGGCACGAATTTGGTCGGGTCGTATTTGAGATCGTGATACAGCAGTTGCTGGATCGAGAGCGGCGATGGCGGGCACAGCAGGAGCGTGTAACCGTCGGGGTCGGCATGCGCCACGTATTCGGAGCCGATGTTCATCGCCGCGCCCGGCATGTTCTCGACGATGACCGGCTTGCCCCATTTCTGGCTGAGCTGGTCGGCGACCAGCCGGGCGATGATATCGGTGGTCGATCCCGGCAGAACCGGCAGCACGATCTTCACGACATGCGACGGGTAGGGTTCCTCGGCGCGCCCCGTGGCCGCCGCAAGCGCGGCAAATACGAGCGCGAGCAGGCAGGCGCGTAGTCTTGGCATGTCGATCCCCGGATTCCGCATTTGCGTGAAAGGCGGGAGCGACTATAGAAAAACCTTCCGGTGCACGCCAAGTGCCGGCGGGGCTCGCGCATTGCGGCTTATTGCCCGGGCAAGTTGAGGGATGAACGTCCAGGCGATGAGCACCAGCTACCGATTGGGCGTCGATGTCGGCGGCACGCATACCGACTTGGTGCTGCTCGACGCCTCGGGCGGCACGCTCGCCGTGGAGAAAGTCTCGACGACGCCGAAAAATCCCGCGCTGGGTGTTATGCGCGGCATCGAAAATTTCGCCGCGCGCGGCGTCGATCTTGCCGCAATCGAATTTTTCTCCCACGGTACGACGATCACCACCAATGCGCTTCTGGAAATGCGCGGCGCCAGGGTCGGCCTTCTCATCAATCGTGGCTTTCGCGCCATTCAGGAAACCCAGGGCCAGGCGCGTGACGGCAATGTGTTCGATTATTTTTTCCAGAAGCCGGTGCCAATCGCGCCGCAGAGCCTCACGCGCGAAATCGGCGGGCGGATCGATTACACCGGAGCGGAGCTCGAACCGCTCGACGAAGATGCGGTGCGCCTCGCGGCGGCGGAGCTCAAAGCCGCCGGCGCCGGCTCGATCGCGGTCTGCTACCTGTTCTCCTTCATGAACCCGGCGCATGAGCAGCGCAGCGGCGCGCTGATCGCCGAGGTTTTTCCGCAAGCCCATGTGTCGCTGTCGAGCGACGTGCTGTCGCGGGTGCGCGAATGGCCGCGGCTGTCGGCGACTTTGCTCAATGCCTATCTCGCGCCGGTGCTGGTCACCTACATCGCCGATCTGGAACAGCGCCTCAACGGCGCCGGCGTGGTGACGCAGCAGCGCTTCCTGATGCAGTCGAACGGCGGCGTCATGCCGTTCGCCGCGGCTGTGACCGGCCACAAGACCGTGCAGAGCCTGCTCTCGGGGCCGGCGGCGGGGGCGCAGGCGAGCGCCTACCTGCCGCACGAGGGCGCGCGCGGCCTGGTCACGCTCGACATGGGCGGCACCAGCTGCGACATCGCCTTCATCGAAGGCGCGGCGCCCCTCGAAGTCACCGAAGGCACCGTGGCGCGCCGCCAGCTCGACGTGCCGGCGCTCGACCTGACCACGATCTCCGCCGGCGGCGGCTCGGTCGTGTGGATCGACCGCGCCGGATTCCTGAGCGTCGGCCCGCAGAGCGCCGGCGCCGATCCCGGCCCGGTCTGTTACGGCCGCGGCGGCGAAAACCCGACCGTGACCGATGCCGATATCGTCTGCGGCTTCCTCAATCCCGATTATTTCCTCGGCGGCACGCAGAAGCTTGATGCTGCCGCCGCGCATGCGGCGCTCGAAGCGAAAATCGCCAGACCTTTGAAGATGTCGGTTGCAGAAGCCGCAGCCGGCATCCGCCGCATCGTCGACATGCGCATGGCCGACGAGGTGCGCGTGTTCGCGGCGCGGCGCGGCGTCGATTTGAGCGAATTCGCCCTGCTGCCGTTCGGCGGCGCCGGCGCGGTTCATGCCGGCGCCGTGGCGGAAGAATTGGGCATGCGGCGCATCATGGTGCCGGCGCGGCCCGGCGCATTTTCAGCGCTGGGATTACTCTGCACCGACGTGCTGCACGATTACATCCGCTCCGAACTAAGCGCGCTCGACCGGCTCGACCCGGCTCACGCCGAGGCCATCTTCCGCGAGCTCGAGGCCAAGGCGGCGAGCGAGCTGACCGAGGAAGGTCTCGATCCGGGCGTAGCGGTGTTCGAACGTGACTTCGACATGCGTTACTCCGGGCAGGGCTACGAGCTGCGAGTCCCGCTGGGTGGGTTATGGCACCACAAACTTGATGCGAACACGCTGTCGGCGGCGCAGCTGCGCTTTCACGACGTGCATGAAAAAATCCACGGCCATGCCGCCAAGGAGAAGGCCGTCGACGTGGTGAGCTATCGGCTGCGGATCCGTGTCGCTGTTCCAAAATACTCGCCGCAGGCGTTGCCGGCCGGCAAGCCGTCATCGCCACCGTTCGCCGCGGTCAAGGGCACGCGCCGGGTGCTGTTCGACGCCAGCAAGGCGGTCAAGACCACGGTCTATGACCGTGATCGGCTAGCCGCCGGCACGCACTTCGCCGGTCCCGCCATCGTCGAGCAGTTCGATGGGACGACCGTCGTGCCGCATCATTGGCACGCCACGGTCGACCGCTACGGCAACCTCGTGCTGGAACGCGGGGATCGTTGAATGGTCGATGCCATTACTACGCAAGTGGTGCGCAACCGCGTCGGCAGCCTGATGCAGGAGATGCATTATCATTTCTACCGCTCTGGCTATTCGACTATCATTCGCGAGTCGCGCGACTTCTCCTGCGTGATCCTTGACCGGAACGGCGGGCTTATCGTGGCGCCGCCGATGTTCTTTCACGCGCCGGTTTATCGGCACCTGGTCGCCAAAACCTTGTCGTTGCACGGCGGCGACATCGCCGACGGCGACATGTTCGTCTGCAATCACCCTTACGACGGCGGCCTGCCGCACGTCTCCGACATGGCCTTTATCGCGCCGATATACTCGGGCGCCACGCTGGTCGGCTTCGCCGGGTCGATCGCGCACAAAGCCGATATCGGCGGCGCCAATCCCGGCTCGACCTCCGCCAACGCCACGGAAATCTTCCAGGAAGGCCTGCTGCTGCCGCCGGTGAAGATCTATACGCGCGGCGCCTACAATGGCGATCTGGAACGGCTCATCCTCGCCAACAGCCGCCAGCCGGAACTGGTGCGCGGCGACATGCATGCGCAAATGGCGGCGACGCGGATGGGCGCCGAGCGCATCGAGGCGACGTGCGATCAGTTCGGCGCCGCGGCGGTGATGGAGGCGTTCGCGGCGCTGCTCGCTGGCGCCGCGCAGGAGTTGCGCGCGGCGATCAAGGCGCTCCCTGACGGTGAAGTCTACGCCGAGGGTTTCATGGACAATGACGGCGTCGAACTCGACCGGCCGGTGCGCTTTGCCGTCACGGTGCGCATCAAGAAGGGCGAGATCACTTTCGATTTCACCAAGGCGGACCGGCAGGCCAAGGGGCCGATCAATTTGCGGCCGTCGATGGTCGAAGCCTGCGTATTCTACTGCCTGATCGGAGCGCTCGATCCGAAACTGCATTTCAACGACGGCATGCGCGAGGTTGTGAACATCGTTTACGCGCCGAATACCGTGACCAATGCCAGCGCGCCCGCTCCGGTCAGTTCTTATCAGGCCGCCAACCTCAAGCTCACCGACGTGATCCTCGAAGCGCTGGCGCCGTTCCGGCCCGAGCGCGCCGCCGCCAATGGCGGATCGAGCGGCGCCATGCTGATCTCATGGAAGGACGGCGGCCGTCCGGGCCAGCCATCGCTGCAATATGAAATTCTCGGCTCGGCCTATGGCGGCGGCAACAGCAATGACGGCGCGTCCGCCGTCGCCACCCACACCAGCAATCTGCACATCACGCCGATCGAGATTCTGGAGACCGAGTTTCCCTGCCGCATCGTCGAGTTCTCGATGGTGCAGGATTCCGGCGGCGCCGGCGAATTCCGCGGCGGCCTGGCGTTCCGGCGCATTTACGAATTGATGCAGGATGCCAGCGTGGTGCGGCGCTACGACAAGGCGAAGTTTCCGCCGAAGGGCATTGCCGGCGGCATGCCCGGCAGCCGCAGCCGTTTCGTCATCCACCTTGGCAGCAAGGACGAGCGCGAGACGCCGGCATCGGGGCGCTACGAATTGCGCGCCGGCGAGCGCTTCCTCCTGCAAAGTGCCGGCGGCGGCGGCTACGGCGATCCGAATAAACGCGACCCCGCGGCGCTGGCGCGCGACATCGCGGAAGGTTACGTCTCGGCCGCTTCGGCGGAGACCGATTACGCAAAGAGGAAATAGTCGTCATGGCGGACAGCAAGGAACAGGTCGGCATCGTCGGCGCAGGTCGCATGGGGCTTTCCATGCTCAAGCACCTAGTCCAAAAAGGCTACGCGGTCACGGTCTGCGATATCAGCGACAAGCAGCGCGAGGCGGCGCGCGCTGCGGGCGCTTCGGTCGTCGCGACGCCGGCGGAAGTCGGCAAGGCCAGCACTATCGTCATCCTCGGCGTCGGCTATGACGACGAGGTCGAGGATGTCGTGTTCGGCCGGCACGGCCTGGTCGAGACCATGACGCCTGGCTCGATCATTGCCGTGTCCTCGACGGCGAAGCCGGACAACATGAAAGCGCTCGCCGCACGGGTCGCGGCGAAAGGCATCGATATCATCGACGCGCCGATCTGCCGCGGGCGGTTTGCGGCGGACAGCGGCACGCTCTTGGCGCTCGTCGGCGGCAAGCCGGAGATTGTCGAGCGGGTGCGGCCGGTGTTTGCGACGTTTGCCTCCGACGTCGTCCATCTCGGCGAAATCGGCAACGGCCAGGTCGGCAAGGCGATCAATAATCTGATGCTGTGGTTCAATGCCTGCGGCGTCATGGAGGCCGGGCGGCTCGCCGAGAAAACCACTGTCGACATGGTCAAGCTGCGCGACGCGCTGCTGACGAGCTCTGCGGCGTCCGATTCGCTGAAAGAGTGGGACCGCGTGTCCTTTACCTGGGCGATGAAGGACATGCAGATCGTTTCCGATATGACCGATAAAGCCGGTCTATCGTTGCCGTTGACCGGTGCGGTGAAGGAAGTCGTGAAAGAGGCCCGCCGCGTCAAGGCGAGCAATCCGCCGAACTGGACCGGCAACAAGCCGTTGAAATACAGCTGAAAGGTTCAGCCGCTCTGCCGGTTTCGGGCACGTGCGCTGCGCATCGCGGCGGCAGAATGCATTCGGATTGGCGTCGCGCCGGCGCCGGCGGCGGCGAGACAGTGTTACGACGAATTCATTACAGAACGAAAATCGTTGCCAAAATTAAATCGAATCGCGCCGGTCGCTTTCACGGCTGCTTCCAATTTCTGCCGCATTAAGACTGGCACTTTACTTGCACGACTGCAGACGGGATTTGCGCAAGCCGCCATTTGCGCCACCGAACGGAGAACCGTGCCATGCCCATGCGAGGCGAACTGCCAACCGTCGTAGCGCGTTCCTGTCCACCTCCGTCGACGGCGGCGGTGCTGTGGTCTTACGCTCGCGATATCATCACGAACCCCGAGCTGCACGGCATTGTGGCGTTCTGCACCATCGGCCTTCTGGTGACGATCAACGTGATGGCGCGATTCCCGGACCTCGGCGGCTTCTTCGCGTCGAGTCTGCTATTCCCGTAAGGCTTATCTTCGATCTTCCGGCGCCATAGCGGCTGGAAGAATGTCTACGACAGATCCATCGCCGAGACGCCGCCATCGACGAACAGATTGGCGCCCCAGACGAACGACGAATCGTCGGTGACCAGAAACAGCACCGCTTTCGCCGCTTCGGCCGGCTGACCCGGGCGCTTCGCCATGTTCGGCACCGGGCGCGACGGGTCGAACTCGTCCTTACCGACCGGCGAGCCGATCTTGTTCGGCACGATGGCATTGACCCGGATCTTGTGCGGCGCGAGCTGCGCCGCCATGGCGCGCGTCAGGTTGGCGACGCCGCCCTTGGCGGCCGAATAGGCGATCGCGCGGCTTCGTCCCGTGAAGCCGGAGGTCGAGCCGATATTGACGATGCGGCCGCCGCCCTGGGCGGCCATTTGCTGGCCGACATGTTTGCCCATCAGGAACTGGCTCTTCAGCGTCACCGCCAGCACGCGGTCCCATTCTTCTTCGGTGATGTCGAAAATGTGCTTGTTGTCGGAGATGGCCACGTTGTTGACCAGGATATCGATGCGGCCGTAGCGGGCGACAACGTCCTTCACCAGTGCCGCAACGTCGTTGCCCCTGGAGACGTCGGCGGCGAACAAGGTCGCGTCACCGCCTGACGCCCTGATCTCCGCGGCGACGCGCTCGCCGCGCGCCCTGTCGAGATCGACGACGGCGATACGCGCGCCTTCAGCGGCAAACAGCTTTGCAATTTCCTCGCCGATATTGCGCCCGGCGCCGGTCACGACCGCGACCTGATCCTTGAGCTTCATCGTTTCCATCCCTGCCCGCCTGGCCGCACCTTAGGCCGCGCTCTCTGGCCATTCAATTCTGCGGTAACTACTTGATTCTATGGTCTTAAAAACGACCAAGCGCAACCGCGTCGCCAACCCGCCCGCCGCCGTCTAGACTGTACAGGACGAACCGGCGCGGACCGCGCGGCAACAAAACGGCGAGAGAGTCAAAAGACAGCCATGTTCACGTCATTGATGACGACCCGCCGCTTTCTGCCGCTGTTCCTGTGCCAGTTTTTCGCGGCGTTCGGCGACAACTTCCTCAAGACCGCGCTGGTCTTCATCATTCTGTTCCAGGTTTCCGGAGCCGACGCCGAGGCGCTCATCACGCTGGCGGGTGCCACGCTCATCGTGCCGTTCTTCTTCCTGTCAGGGCTCGGCGGTGAACTTGCCGATCGCTATGACAAGGCTTTGGTGGCGCAGCGCATCAAGCTCGTCGAGATCGGCGTCGCGGTGCTGGCGGTGGCGGGCTTTGCCTTCCACTCGTTGACCCTGCTGTTCGTCGCGGTGCTGCTGTTCGGTACGCTCGCGTCGCTGTTCGGCCCGATCAAATACGGCATCCTGCCCGACCATCTCAGCCGCGCCGAACTGACGGCAGGCAACGCGCTGATCGAAGGCGGCACGTTCCTCGCCATCCTGATCGGCACCATCACCGCGGGTGTCGCCGCGCGCGGCGACAGCAATCCCATTCATTTTGCCTGGATGATGATCGTGACGGCGCTGTTGAGCTGGATTGCGGCGCGCTTCATCCCGAAGACCGGCGAAGGCGCCCCCGAGCTTCCCATCAATCGCAACATACTGGTCTCCACCGGCTCGTTGATCAAGCAATTGCGTGCCGATCCGCGGCTGTGGTGGGGCGCGCTGGTGGTGAGCTGGTTCTGGCTTGTCGGCGCGCTGATCCTGTCGCTGTTGCCGCCGCTCGTGACCGTCGACATCGGCGGCACCGAGGGGGTCATCACGGTTTTCCTGACGATCTTCTCGGTCGCGGTCGCGGTGGGCTCGGCGCTGGCGGCCTGGCTCGCCCACGGCCGCATCGTTCTGTTGCCGACGCTGATCGCCGCGGTGCTGCTCGGCCTGTTCTCGCTCGATCTCGGCTGGACCGTTTCGGCGCTGACGCCGTCGGCTCCGCCGCTCGGCATCGGCGAGTTCTTCGCCTCGCGCTACAGCTGGCACATCGCCGTCGATCTCGCCGCGCTGGCCATTGCCGGCGGACTTTTCGTGGTGCCGACGTTCGCCGCGGTGCAGGCTTGGGCCGGCGCCGACCGCCGCGCCCGCGTCGTTGCCGGCGTCAACGTGCTCAACGCCGCGTTCATGGTCGTCGGCGCGATCGTTCAGGCGGTGCTGCAAAAGCTCGGCTTCGGCGTCGCGAGCCTGTTCGCCATGATCGGCGTCGCCAATCTCCTGATCGCCGTCGTTATCGGCCGCACCATGCCGGCAAGCTGGGTGAACGATTTTCTGTCGATCGTGTTCCGCGCCTTCTACCGGCTCGAAGTCGAGGGCCTCGATAACGTCGCCAAGGCCGGCCACAACGCCATCATCGCGCTCAACCACGTCAGTTTCCTCGATCCGCCGCTGGCGATGTCGATCCTGCCGAAGCGGCCGGTGTTTGCCATCGACGTCGCGATGTCGAAGCACTGGTGGATCCAGCCGTTCCTGAAATTCGTGCGTACCATGGCGCTCGATCCGCTCAAGCCGTTTTCGCTGCGCACCATCATCAACGCGGTACGCGACGGCAACATGCTGGTCATTTTTCCGGAAGGCCGCATCACCGTCACCGGAACCCTGATGAAAGTCTATGACGGCGCCGGCCTGATCGCCGACAAATCGGAGGCGATGGTCGTTCCGGTGCGCATCGACGGGCCGGAAGTGACCATGTTCAGCCGACTCAAGCGCTCGCAGGTGCGGCGGCGGCTGTTTCCCAAGATCAAAGTCACAATCCTGGAACCGTTGAAGCTTATACTCGATCCCGAGTTGAAGGGGCGCAAACGCCGCCAGGCTGCCGGCGCAGCGCTGTACACGATCATGTCGGACATGATCTTCAGGACCACCTCGACCGACCGCACCGTCGTCGAAGCGGTGATCGACGCCGCAAAAATCCACGGCCCGGGCTGGCTCGCGGTCGAAGACCCGGTCAGCGGCCAGATGACCCACAAGCGGCTGTTGCAGGCGACCAGGATTCTCGGCGCCAAGCTGATGCCTCTGGCGCTCGAAGGCCGCGCGCTCGGCGTCATGCTGCCGACCTCGAACGGCGCTGTCGTCACCATCCTTGCCGTGATGTCGGCGGGGCGCGTGCCGGCGATGATCAACTTCACCGCCGGAGCGGCCAATGTGCTGGCGGCCTGTCGCGCCGCCGATCTCGACACCATCCTCACGTCGCGCGCCTTCGTGGAAAAGGGCCGGCTCGAAGGCCTTGTCGAGCAGGTCGGCAAGCAGGTCCGCATCGTCTACCTGGAGGACATTCGACCGACCATCGGATTGTTCGACAAGCTCCGCGGCGCGCTGCACTGGAAGAAGCCGCTGGTGGCGCGCAAGCCCGACGATTGGGCCGTGATCCTGTTTACGTCGGGCTCGGAAGGTTTGCCCAAGGGCGTCGTGCTGTCGCACCGCAATATCCTGGCGAATGTGGCGCAGGCCGCCGCCCGCATCGATTTCGGCCGCGAGGACAAGCTGTTCAACGTGTTGCCGGTGTTCCATTCGTTCGGGTTGACCGCCGGCACGCTGCTGCCGCTGGTGTCGGGCGTGCCGATCTATCTTTATCCGTCGCCGCTGCATTACCGCACCGTGCCGGAGCTGGTGTACGGCGTCTGCGCCACCATACTGTTCGGGACCGATACGTTCCTCAACGGCTATGCGCGTGTCGCGAATCCGTACGACTTCCGCTCGCTCCGCTATGTGCTGGCCGGCGCCGAGCCGGTGAAGGACGCGACGCGGCAAATCTACCTGGAAAAGTTCGGCCTGCGCATTCTCGAAGGCTACGGCGTTACCGAGACGTCGCCCGTGATGGCGCTCAACACGCCGATGTTCAACAAGTTCGGCACAGTCGGCCGCCTCTTGCCGGGCATGACGGCGAAGCTGGAAAAGGTCGAGGGGGTCGAGGAGGGCGGACGGCTGTTCGTCAAAGGGCCGAACGTGATGCTCGGCTATCTGTACGCCGACAAACCCGGCGTGCTCCAACCGCCGCCGGAAGGCTGGCATGACACCGGCGATATCGTCACGCTCGACGAGCAAGGATTTATCGCCATCAAGGGCCGCGCCAAGCGCTTCGCCAAGGTCGGCGGCGAGATGATTTCGCTCGCCGCGGTCGAAATGCTGGCGGCCGATTTGTGGCCGGACAACCAGACCGCGGTGGCGTCGCTGCCCGATCCGCGCAAGGGCGAGCGCCTGATCATGCTCACCGACAAGCGCGGCGCGACGCGCAGCGATTTCATGGCCTATGCGCGAAGCAGGCACGCCTCGGAGCTGATGCTGCCGGCGGAAGTCATCGTGCTCGACAAGCTGCCGCTGCTCGGCTCCGGCAAGGTCGATCATTTGGCGGTGACGAAATTCGTGCGCGAGCAGGCGGCGGCGAAGGCCGCGGCGGTCGCGCACTCACCGGAAGCGGCGGAATAATTTCTTCCTCTCGTCGGTGAGAGGAGCAGTCACTTTCCCCGCATCGCCAGTACCCGATCGACCATGGCGCCGGCCTCGCCGAGATAATTCGCCGGGTCGCAAAGTTTTGCCAGCGCGGCTTTGTCGAGGTGCTTGGTGATCTCTTCGCTTTCAACAAGCAGATCGAGCAGCGGCCGGCCCGTGGCGACCACCTTGCGGCAGATGTCGTAAACGAGGTCGTGGGCGTATTGACGGCCGAGATAGGGACCGAGCCCCATCATCACGGCTTCGGAGACGATCAATCCCTTGGTCAGGTCTAGATTGGCGCGCATCTTCCTGGCGTCGACCTGCAACCCGGTCAGCACGAACAGCGTCTGCGCCAGCGCGCCGGCGCTGAGGCAGAAGATTTCCGGCAGCACGATCCATTCGATCTCCCACGGCCCGGTGGCGCGCTCGTGATCCTCCACCATGGCGTCGAGCAGCGCCGCGGTTTGCTGGCGCACCACCGACGTGAGCGCGGTGATGTAAACCGACGAGATCGGATTGCGCTTCTGCGGCATGGTCGACGACGAGCCGCGGCCTTCGTGGAACGGCTCGTAAAGCTCTTCCACTTCGGTCTGCATCATCAGCTTGATGTCGAATGCGATCTTGCCGCAGGTGCCGGTGACGAGGCCGAGGAAACAGCCGACTTCGGCAATGGTGTCGCGCACCGTGTGCCAGGAGATCGCCGGCTGGCCGAGCCTGAGCTCCTTCATCAATTCGGCCTGGGTCTCAAGACCGCGGCCGGAGAGCGACGACAGCGTCCCGGCGGCGCCGCCGAATTCGCCGACCAGCACGCGCGCCTTGAGCTCTTTCAGCCGCTGCTTGTGACGCTCGAATGCGGCGAGCAGGGTTGCCATCTTGTAGCCGAAGGTGATCGGCACCGCCTGTTGCAGATTGCTGCGCCCGGCCATCGGCGTGTCGCGATGCTTGCGCGCCAGGTCTGCAAGCGCGTCGGCAATGCCGTTGATGTCGGCTTCGACCAGCGCCAATCCCTCGCGGATCTGCATCACGGTGGCACTGTCGGTAATGTCCTGTGTGGTCGCGCCCCAATGGCACCACTCGCCGAGTCCGTCGCGGCACAGCGCCACGAGCTGCTGCACCACCGGCAGCACCGGATAGCCGATACGCTCGGTCTGGGTCTTGAGCTTGGCGTAATCGATCTCGGCGGCGTTGCAGTGGCGGACGATCTCCTCGCCGGCCTCTTTCGGGATGATGCCAAGCCGCGCTTGCGCCCGCGCCAGCGCGGCCTCGAAGTCGAGATATTTCTGCACGCGGTTCTCGTCGGAAAACACCCGTCGCATCGCATCGGTCGAGAAGATGTCGCGGAATACGGCGGAATCGATCAAAGTCGAAGGCATGGTCAAAATCTCCCGATCGCGTGTCATCATCCGCGAAAGCGGATGATCCAGTAGTCCAAGCCGTATGCTAATTTACGGCTGAACGCAGGGGTTACTGGATGCCCATCCGCGGGGCATGACAGGAGTGGCGTGTGTCGGTCAAGTCAGACGGATTCGATCTGCCGGCGCATCTGCGCGCGGTTCACGAGGCTGAATTTCCGCGCTTCAGCGACGCCGAAATGCAACGCCGGCGTGCCGCTATTTCCGGGTTGCTCCTGGAAGCGGGCATCGACCATCTCGTATTCTGCGGCGCCAATCGCTTCGGCTCTGCGGTGCAGTGGCTGACCGGCTGGCCGGTCACCGCGGAGGCGGTCGGCGTCTTCACGCCGGGCCGGCCGGACGCGATGTTCGTTCAGCATGTCAACCACGTGCCGCTGGCGCGCCGGCTTGCGGCACCGGCCGAGGTCGCCTGGGGCGGCCGCTCCTGCATCGAGGCGGCCGTTGCCGCGCTGGAAAAACGCGGCGCAAAAGACGGGCGCGTTGGCGTCGTCGGACCGTTGACATTCGAGCAGCACGCGGTGCTGGCGGCCAGGTTCGGCGTGATCGGCAATCTCAATCGCCGCTATGTGCGACTGCGCCAGGTCAAGTCGGATGAAGAAATCGACTGGATGCGGATCGGCGCCGCCATGACGGATCGCGGCATGGTGGCGTTGCGCGATGCATTGCGGCCGGGATTGAGCGAGCGCGATCTGGCGGAAATCGTCGAGCGCGGTTATGTCGCGCTCGGCGGCGTCAATGTCATTCATTATTTCGGCATTACCGCGATGGCCGACCCGCAGCTCGGGGTGCCGACGCAATTTGCCGCCAATCGCACGGTCGCGCGCGGCGATATTGTTTTCGCCGAGATCAGCGCCGCGTTCTGGGAGCATCCCGGCCAGGTGTTGCGAAGTTTTGCGGTCGGCGGCGAGCCGCCGCAGCTTTACCGCGACCTGCACGCGGTTGCCGATGCGGCCTTCGATGCCGTGGCCAAGGTGTTGAAGGCCGGCGCCATGCCGCAGCAGGTGATCGACGCCGCGAACGTGATCGAAGACTCGGGCTTCACCGTCATCGACGACCTGCTGCACGGCTACGGCGGCGGTTATCTGCCGCCGATCCTCGGCACGAAAAGCCGGCCGAGCGCGCATGTTCCCGACGAGCCGTTCCGCGCCGGCATGGTGGTTGTCATCCAGCCCAACGTGGTCACGACCGACGGCAAAGCAGGCGTGCAAACAGGCGAAATGGTTTTGGTCACCGAGATCGGCATCGCGCCGATGCACGCGGTGCCGCGCGGCTTCACGACGGTCTAAGGATGTTTTTTTGCAGAAACGGCATCGCCTAATGTCTGCGTTGCCTCTGAAGCGGCATTGCGAAGTGCCACTGGCGTGTCAGCTGTGCCAAGGCCCTGCCAGTAGCAGGAACGCGTCAGCCGCCGTCGCCGATGAGGCTGTAAGGCGCCCAGAACAGCGGATGGGCGTAGGTGAAGATCGTCCTGCCGGTCCCGTCGGCTGAGCCCGGTCCGTCAATGAGCGCCATCATCGACTGCCGCAAAGCCTCGCTGCGCGAGATCATTGGATCGGCGCTCTGTCGGCGGAAGAGATCCGCGATCAGCGCGCGCGCCGAGGCCGAATGCACCGACCAGTTGGTGACGAGCAGCGCCCGCGTGCCGGCATAGAAAAAGGCGCTGCCGAGGCCAGATGCGGCCTCCGCGCCGGCGCCGGCGCCCGCCGCCGTGTTGCAGGCCGACAGTACGACCCAGTCGGCGTCGAGCTTGAGTGCCAAGATTTTCTCCATGGTCAGGAGCCCGTCGCCCTTGGTGCCGGCGATGTCAGGGGCAGTAAGCGCCAGAGCCGGCTGGGTCAAACCGTCGACGTCGCCAGGAACGAGTCCATGGGTGGCGAAGGCCACGATCTTGTATCGTGACAGGTTCAAGCTCCCGACGTTTTGCTCGTTGGCGGCCTTACCGAGATAAAGGGCGGTCGCCGGGTCGGTATCGAGCGCCTTAGCCATCGCGATCAATTCCAAACGCGTGTCCGGCAACCGCGGCAGCAACGCCAGTTCCGCCTTGTCGACATCCTCGGTATGAGGCGCCGCGCGCAGCCTGAGCGGAATGCCGCGCGTCGTCGCCGCACCGGCATCGGACGTGTCGGCAGCGGCGACTTGCACGTTCTGCTCAGCCTCGGCTTCCGCTGCTTCCTGAGCGTTGAAATACGGGTCGCCAAAGCCGATCAGCTTTTCGCGACTGGGAGCGCCGGGCGGCAGATTCCGCAACGTCACCAACGCCGATGCCGACGGGATCACCGTCACCGCATGCTCCCGGGCCAACCAAGGCACATTGCGATAGCCGGCGAACAGCGGCTGAGCCTGCGGATCGATCTGCGTCGACGCGGTCGGCAGTAGCGCAAGCGGCAACTCGCCGAGCGCGCCGTTGGTCACCACGATCAGCCTCTTCGAATTCTGCCAGCCCGGCTCGACCGGCTTGAGCAGTTGTGCGTAAAGTTGGTAGGCGAGCCCGACGTCGAATGGAGGAATTTCCGAGACCATTGTAACTTGCGGCTCAAGCGCTGTGCGCAGCCGCCGCACATTGGCCTCGAGCTCGATCGCGGTTGTGGCCACTTCGGCGAAAGCCACATCGCCATCCTTTGGCACCGCCCAGACGAAGCTCTTGTCCTGGCCGAAATAGAACGAAATCAGCGCCTCGCCGGACCGCAACGACGCCTTAATGTCGTCGACCGTCGGCGGTTTCGGATCGATCAGATTGGCATAGGCCGGAAACCTCTGTTTGATTTGTTGCTGTGCCGCCTTGCGCTCGTCGCGCAGCTTCGCGATCGCGGCGTTTATTGCCCGCACCGTCTGGTCATCACGCTGGTCGGACGGCAACGCCAGGAGATTATTGAGTGCGCCCAATTGCGCGCTAATCTGCCTGGCATGGTCCTGATCGGTGCGGGCCAGTTCGGCAAGCGCCGCATCCTTGGCGACCATACGCGCGCTCGACGCCGCCAGCGCTTTCTGTACCGAGTGGCCGCGAACCGCATCGGCAAGCCTGAAGGTTTCGACCGCGACATCGGTCAACATGTGCTGGTTACGCGCTAGAACTCCGATATAAGCCTCAACGATCCTTTGCAGACGGGCGCTGCGAGCTGCAACTAGGGTCGAATCGTCATCGTCGCTCTCGCCCGTCGTTCCGATCAGGATTGGCAACGCCGCCTTGAACTCGCGGATGGCGTCAGCATCGCGCCCGGCAAGCGCGTAGCCGACGGCGAGCGTACCGTGTGCAGATGCCGCATCGAAACTGCCGGCGCCGGTGCGAGCAGTCTGGCGATTGACCAGCGCGTTGGCGGCTTTGATGCCCTCTTCGACCTGACCGGCGGAGTAGAGTGCGGCGATGCGCGAGCCGTTAAGCTCGAACGCCTCACGCCGCTGCGGCGGCCATTGCGCGATGGCCTTGTCGAGTTCTGCGTAGATTTCGCTTGCGTCTTTGAGCCGGCGTTGCGCGACAAGAATGTTGCCAAGGCCGGAAAGGATGTTGACGCTCTCGGGGGCCTCGTCGGCAATGCCGAGCGTGCGCTGCACGTCAAGCGCCGAGCGTGCCAACCTCTCTGCTTCCTGGTAACGGCCCTGTTCAACCAGAATGCCGGCGAGTCCCACGATGAATGACGGTGTGGCCGGATTGTATTTGCCCTGCGTTTTGAGAATTTCCAGCAAGGCGCGGCGCGCATCCGCTTCGGCTGCGCTCAGTTTGCCTTGCCTTGCCTCATTGCGAGCAACTCCCTGCAGTGCCGAATCTGCAGCCTGGAGCACCTGCTCCGGCGTCGGCGGAAACTGCATTTTGGGAATGTCTTTCACGGCCGCCCGCCTAAACGCCTCGGAGCGGCGGTACGCTGTCTCGGCCTCCGGATATTGGCCACGCGCCTCGAAGACCGCAGCGCGCACCAGATCGGCTTGGCTTTCCCAAATGTTACCGTTGCTTGCGTAAAAAATGCGCCAGCGCGGGACGACACTGCCGCGCGCCTCCTCGATGCGCTGCTGCATGCGGCCCGAATAGGTGGCTGCCTGGCTGACGTCGCCCATGGCCACCTGTAACTGAACCATGTTGCCGAGCGCGTTGATCAGGGTGCCTCGATTTCCGGGTTCATCGCCTAGCCGTATGATCGTATCGAAAATCGCCGCCGCGTTCTTCGGATCGCCGACGGCTCTATATTGCAGACCGACGAATTGCTGAATGCGGTGCTTCAGCAGAGGGTCGACGCCGCCTTTGCCGGCGATATCGAACGCTTTTAGCGCGTCAGCGAGCGCGTCCGTGTTGCGAGCCAGCAAGGCGCGCACCTCAGCCCGCTCACGGTAGAAATCCGCGAGCTTTGTCGTGGAACCGCCAGTAGGCGGTGGCGCGTCCGCCGCGGCCTTGCGCGCTGCGATTTTTGCCTCGTCCGGCTTCTCGCTATCGAGGATCGCCGTAATATCCGCAATGGTGCGCGGCGGCGCCACGAAGGTCGGCTGGACTGTGGTCCCCCCTGATAGGGTAGCCGCAGAATCGTCCTTAGGTGCTGCGGGCGCTGGTGTCCCAATGGCCTGCTTGGCCTGTTCGCGCACCACGCATGCATAGACGGCCGCGTAGCATGACGCCGCGCCTGAAGTTGCACCCGGACCGGACATCGCGCCGGGACCACGCGCTTGCACGCCGGGTATCACGCCGGGACCATGGCTTACGCCAACCCCGGGGCCATGAGCGCAAAGCGCTTGCTTGCAGGCCTCCTTGATCTGATCAAGGCTCGCGGCTGAGGCCGGCCCGACCAGTGCGGCCAAAACCAGCGCGCCCGCGTTCATGACGACAAGCCAGATTTTGGAGTGATCAGCCATGGAGTGGTCCCAATGCAAATGGCAGCGACCCAACTTGAGAATATTAGAGTCAGCAACTGCGCTCGACAAGAATTGGCACGCGTTCATTTACCAGTGCGGACTACGTCGTTCGCGCGGCGTAAGATTAGCGGTCCTCTCGTTTGGGTTCGCCCTGCAATGCACAAAATCGCAGGATCGAATGTCTGCTTTGGGCAAGCGGATATCGCGGCGCGTCCGAGCCATGTCCGCTTACCCGACAATGGATCTCAGGCGTTTAACAGGTAAATGCTTCGCTATTCGGCCGCCGCCCGGCTTGCCGCCGCAACATTGCGGCGCGCCCAATAATCGGCGCTCTCTTTCGATTGTTGCGAGGCTGTCGCGTTCTCGAAACCCGGCGCCATCGAAGCGTCGGTGCCCGCCATGATCTGATGATGATCGATGTCGAGCGTGCGCAGCCAGCGCTGCTGTCCCATGGTGAGCGCGATGAAATAGCCGATCTCGACCAGCTCAGGCTCGCTGAAATGGCGATGCAGCCGCGTCCAGAAGGCATCGTCGACCGGCAGGTCCCAGGTGATCGCCTCGGCATAGGATAATGCCGCCTTCTGCCGCTCATCGTAATGTGTCGAAGATTCGAAATTGATCAGGTCGCGGTAGTCGTCCTCGACCAGGCCCTGCGATGCCGCCTTTATCGAGCGCTGGTTGCCGCAGAATTCGCATTTCACCGAGCGCGAGACGTAAACCCGGCACAGTTCCTTCATGTCGTGGTCCGCGACGCCGTTCTTGAACACGTCGCGCCAGGAATTGGCGAACGACCAGAAAACGGCCGGTACGTGAGCGCGGACTGCCTGGCTTTCCGGCCGCGGCGTGCCCTCGCGCGCGCAGCGTTCGAACTCGGCGATCATGGCGCCATCCCTCACCGTTGCCGGGTCGACGTAACTGATGCGTGGCTTGGCCATCGTCGTTTCCTCCACTCGTCCGCGCCGAGCTTTTCGCGTCCTTAATAGTGTACTACCGGCAAATGTTAAAGTCAGCGCGCGCCGATCGGCAGAATTGCGCATGCTGCTGGCGCGCGTTTTTCACCAGTAATCATGCATTCCGTGAAGCAGCGCGAGCGCGGGGCAAACCGGCGCTCAATTCTCGTAAAGGATACCGCTTCACTTTGATCGTTTCGATACACGCACCGTAAAGAATACGGCTTCAAATCCTGTTCAGCATAGGCCGAGAAGCGTCCGTAGCTTCACTAATTCCATACTTCGCCGATCCAATAGTCGTCCCGACGAAGCAAGAATTCACGGCGTCATACAGGGGACGAAAGTTGCGCGCGAGTACCTTAGTCATGGTTGGCTTCGCAGTCCTGTTCGGGCTGGTCGCGGTATTTCTCGCGCAAGTGTGGCTCAACAATCAGGCCGATCAGCGCATGAAGAGCCTCGAAGCACAACGCAAGACGGAACCGCCGGCACGCACGATTGTCGTTGCATCAAAGGCATTGCGGTTCGGCGACGAACTCAGCGCGTCCGCGATGCGCGAGATGGCGTGGCCTGAAGCCGCGCTGCCGGCCGGAGCATTCGGCAAGGTCGCGGATCTGACGGCCGGCAAGCGCATCGTTCTCGGACCGATCGAGCCGAACGAAGCGATCCTGGCCGCGAAGGTCACCGGTCCCGGACAGCGCGCCACGCTGTCGGCGATGCTGGGCGAGGGCATGAAGGCGGTGACCGTCCGCGTCAACGATGTCGAAGGTGTCGCCGGCTTCGTGCTGCCGGGCGATCACGTCGATGTGCTGCTGACGCGAACCGGCGAGAAGAACACCGCGATCACCGACGTCGTTCTTCAGGACACGCGCGTGCTCGCCATCGATCAGGTCGCCGACCAGCGCACCGACAAGCCATCGGTCGCCAAGGCCGTCACGCTGGAAGTCAGCGTAACCGACGGAGAGAAGGTGGCGCTGGCGTCAACCGTCGGCACGCTTTCGCTGCTGCTGCGCAAGGCCGGCGAAGTCGCCGGCGAGGATGCGCGGCGGGTGACCGCCATCGATCTCGGCCGGCCGAATCTGCCGGCGCAGGAACCGCGTTTCGTGACCATTGGGGTGTTCCGCCCGTCGAAACAGGAGCGAACGGAATACTCCGTGCCGATCGAGGGAGCCAACAACCATTCGGCCGCTCTTTCGACCGGCGCGGCGCACAACTGAGTTTTGGGGACTAACGAGCAGCGGCGGGGAGGCCGACGTGATCAACCAGTACAAAGACACAGTCTACGGCGGAAGCCGGCACTATTCGGACAGGAGCATCGGCGTGAGCGCGTTGTTGCGCAGCGTCGCGATCAGCGTGGCGCTGGCCTTGCCGGCCGTGGCGGCGCTGGCGCCGCACGCGGCGCATGCGCAGCAGAGAATCCAGTTCGCGACTTCGCGTACCGCGACGGTGAATGTGACGGTCGGCAAGTCCGAGGACGTACACACCGATCAGAGCTTCACCGATATCACGGTCGGCGATCCCGACGTCGCCGACGTCAATCCGCTGACCGACCATGCGCTGTCGATCCTCGGCAAGAAGATCGGCACAACGCGCGTCACGGTTTACGGCCCGGACAAGAAGGCCGTCGGCATTTTCGACATCGAAGTGTCCTACGATGTGACGCGGCTTTCCGCCGAGATCGCCCGTTTCACCGGCGGCGGCATCAAGGTCTCGTCGGTCGACGGCCGCATCATGCTCAGCGGCAATGTGCTCGATGCCGTCACGCTCGACAAGGCGGTGACTATGGCGCGCCAGTTCGCGCCGGACATCATCAACACCGTGCAGGTGAGGCAACAGCAGCAGATCATGCTGGAAGTGCGCTTTGTCGAAGCGTCGCGCCAGGCCAGCCGCGAGCTCGGCGTGCAGTGGAATGTGTTCGGCAGCCGGGTGCTGGCCAACATCGGCGATCAGGTTCCCGCTTCGCAATTGCCGGTCACAAACGCGGGTGCCAATGTCGCCGCCTCTTCCACGACGGTCTCGCCGGTTGTGGCCGCCGGCGTGCTGTCCGGCGCCTCGCCGTTCGGCTTCCTCGTCGGCCAGCTCGTCGGGGGCTCCAATCCGCTCGAAGTCGAGATCAACGCGCTCGAACAAAAAGGCCTCGTCCGCAGCCTTGCACAGCCCAATCTCGTGGCTATGTCGGGGGACACGGCGAGCTTCCTTGCCGGTGGTGAATATCCGATCCCGGTTCCTGGCAGCCTCGGCCAGGTCACAATCGAATACAAGAAATACGGCGTCGCTCTCGCGTTCACGCCGACCGTCCTGAACGACGGCCAGATCAATCTTGTGATCAAGCCGAACGTCAGCCAGCTCGATCCCGCACATTCGGTGTCGACGAGCAGCGGTATCAGCGTCCCGGCCCTAACGGTGCGCGAAGCTTCGACCACGGTAGAGCTGCGTGACGGCCAGAGCTTCATGCTGGGTGGTCTGTTGCAAAACCAAAGCCAGAACAGTCAGGATCAGTTGCCCTGGCTCGGCGACGTTCCGGTGCTCGGCGCATTGTTCCGCAGCGCCTCGTATCAGAAGAACGAAACCGATCTCGTCATCATCGTGACGCCGCACGTCGTGCGCCCGATGCGGCCGACCGACTCCGTGCACACGCCGCTCGACGGCACGCTGCCCGGCAACGACATCGACTTCTTCCTGATGGGACAGGCCGAAGTGTCGCCGGCGCTCGCCCGGCTCGCCGTCGGCGCGATCAACCGGCCCTATGTCGGGCACATCCTCGACCTGCCGAAAAATGGAGGCGTCTATGTCACCGCCAGAGATTAAGGGCGCGGTCCGCGCCATCGCCGCCGCGGTGGCATTCGGCGCGCTGCTCGCCGGCTGCTCCTCCTCCGACCTTTATCTCGACCGGCGCGAAACGATCGCGCTCGGCGCCGACGACGCGGTTGCGGCGAACATGGCCGAGGAAACCATCGATCCGTGGCCGCGGCACAGCAACAACAACAATCTCGCCTTCAATGGCGAACGCATGCAGCGCGCGATCGAGTGCTATCGCAAAAACAAGGTGACCAAGCCGGCAGATATCGATTCGACGTCGGATTCGGCGAACGCAGCTCCGGCGGCGGGCGACGCCTGTGTCGGCGCGATGAGCGCCGGCAGCGCGCAGCTCACGAGCGGCGCTCCGGTGGCCGGCGGTGCGGCGACCCACTAGGAAACGTTCTTTCTGTAAAGCGAGTGTAGCAAATGCTGGTTGGCCGAACCGCGACTTCCGCGATGCAGACGAAAGTGGTCGTGCTGACCGCCGACGACGGATTCGAGGCGCAGGTTCGCGCCACGTTCGGCGCCAGCGCGAAAATCACGCTCGATGTGATCAAGGGAAAACTGAGCGGTGGCGACCACAAGTCGCTCGCAGGCGCCAGCGTGGTCGTGGCCGACGTCGACGGCGGCGACGAGGCGGAACTGGTCGCGCTCGAAAACCTGATGGCGCGCATCGGCGCCTGGCCGCCGGTTGTCGCGGTGACGCAAGCCTTCGAGGAAACCGCCGCCAGGCGTCTGATGCAGATGCGGGTGGCCGATTTCCTGGTCAAGCCGGTAGCCCCGGTCGAACTGGTGCGCACCTGCGCCCGCGTCGCCAAGGCGCCGGGCACTTCCGACACCGCGGAAGCGCAGATCTTCACCTTCCTGCCCGCCGTCGGCGGTGCCGGCGTGACCACGCTCGCGGTGCAGACCGCGATGCTGCTCTTGAACAGCGCCGCGCGCGGCAAGACCAAGACGTGCCTCGTCGATCTCGATTTCCAGCACGGCGCCTGCGCCGATTACCTCGACATCGAGCCGCGGCTCAATCTCGGCGAGATCGAGCCGCGCCCGGAACGGCTCGACCGGCAATTGCTCGAAATCATGCTGTCGCAGCATCCGTCCGGCCTCTCGGTCATCGCCGCGCCCAACCGTCCGGCGGAGATGCGCTCGTTCGATCCGGATGTCGTGACGCGGCTTCTTGACCTCGTGTCGTCGCATTTCGATTACGTGGTATTCGACATGCCGCGTACCTGGTTCTCCTGGACCGACAGCGTGCTGATGGGATCCAACAAGCTGTTCATCATCAGTGAAACGACGGTGCCGGGCTTGCGCCAGGCCAAGCAGCTCGTCGAGGCGATCCGCGAGCGGCTCGGCGACGGCCCGAAGCCGCAGGTCGTGATCAACCGCTTCGTGCAGAAAATGTTTTCGGCCGGCTTGCGCCGCAGCGATATCGAGCAGGCGATCGGCGACGCGTTCCTCGCCTGCGTGCCGAACGATTACGCGCTGGTGCGCGAGGCGATCGACCGCGGCGTGCCGCTCGAGGAAGTCAGGAAGGGCAACAAGATCACCGCGACGATCAGGCAGCTCGTGCTGCCGCAGCCGGCCGCCAAATCGGGCGCAGCGTCCGCCGTGAAGAAGCTCGGTCTGTCCTGGGCGCGCACCTAAGAAGCAAGCCGCGCCGAAAGTGAAGTGCAGTCATGGCTGGTCGTTTCTCAGTACATCGTGTCGCCTCGCCCGAGCTTGCGCCCGCGGTTGAAGACAGCGCGCCCAAGGAGAGCGTGTCGTGGAGCGCGTTCCCGGAGCCTGTCGCCGAGCCCGCGGCGCCCGCTTCGTCCAATCCGCTGCTGACCGACAAGGTGCTCGACGCCAAGGTGCGCCTGCACCGCCGGCTGATCGAGGAAATCAATCTCTCGGCCCTGGAAAAATTGCCGGACGACGAGATGCGCGGCCATGTCCAGCAGCTTGTCGCGGAATATGTCGTATCCGAGCGGCTGGCGCTCAACACCCAGGAGCTCAGCGACTTCGTCTCGGAAATCCTCGATGAAATGATGGGCCTGGGCCCGCTCGAGCCGCTGCTTCAGGACCCAAGCGTCAACGACATCCTCATCAACGGTCACGAATGCGTCTATGTCGAGCGCCGCGGCCAACTCGAGCCGACCGGCGTGCGTTTCAAGGACGAAGCGCATCTGCTGCGCATCATCAACAAGATCGTGTCCGCCGTCGGACGCCGGGTCGACGAGTCGCATCCGATGTGCGACGCGCGGCTGCTTGACGGCTCGCGCGTCAACGTCGCGGTGCGTCCGGTCGCCATCGACGGTCCGCTGGTATCGATCCGCAAGTTCTCGAAGAAACCGTTCAACCTCAACAAACTGGTCGACGTCGGCGCGCTGCGGCCGCAAATGGCGGAATTGCTGGCGGCAGCGGTGCGGGCGCGCGTGACGCTGATCATTTCCGGCGGCACCGGCTCCGGCAAGACGACCATGCTCAATGCGCTCTCGGCCTTCATTTCCGAGAAAGAGCGCCTGCTCACCATCGAAGACGCCGCTGAATTGCAACTGCAGCAGCCGCATGTCGGCCGCATGGAAACCCGGCCGCCGAGCATCGAGGGCAAGGGCGAAATCCGCCAGCGCGATCTGGTCAAGAATGCGCTGCGCATGCGGCCCGACCGCGTCATCCTCGGCGAGTGCCGCGGCGAGGAAGCCTTCGACATGCTGCAGGCCATGAATACCGGCCACGAAGGCTCGATGGCGACGGTTCACGCCAATACGCCGCGCGACGCCATATCGCGGCTCGAACAGATGATCGGCATGGCCGGCCTGCCGATGACGGTGTCTTCGATCCGCGGCCAGATCGCCTCGGCGATCCGCGTCATCGTGCAATTGTCGCGGCTGTCGGACGGCAAGCGCCGCGTCATGAGCATTGCCGAGATCACCGGGCTCGAAGGCGATATCATCCAGATGCAGGAGATCTACAAGTTCGCGCGCACCGGCACGGCGCCTGACGGCAGCGTGCAGGGTCACTTCCAGGCCACCGGCGTGCGGCCGCGCTTCCTCACCGACCTCGTCGCCATGGGAATCAAGATTCCCGGCGCCTACTTCGACCCGTCGCAGCCGCTGTAACGATGCTGTTCGATCTGGACCCGATCTACCTGGTCTGGCTGTTCGTCGCGGTTTCGGCGGGACTGACGGCCGAGGCCGTCTATCTGCTGGCTTTCTCGGCGGCGTCCTATCGCAGCAAGATCAACCGGCGGCTGATGCTGTCGAAGGACCGCACCGATCGCGAGAGCGTGTTGATCGAGCTGCGGCGCGAGCGCGGCCTCACCAGCGGCGGACATTACCGGCTTGGCCTGATCGCGCTGAACCGGCTGATCCTGCAATCGGGCCTCACCATCGGCTTCGCGCGCCTCTTCATCATTATTGCCATTGCTGCGGTCGCGGTTTTTGCCGGCACGATGCTGGTTCGCGGCAGCCTGCTCGAAGCGGCGCTGGCGGCGCTGTTCAGCGCCACGGCGCTGCCGTATCTTGTGCTGCGCATGCTGCGGGCGCGCCGGCAGAAGAAGTTCGGCGCCCAATTCCCCGATGCGCTCGACATCATCGTGCGCAGCCTGCGCGCCGGTCATCCGGTGCCGATCGCCATTGCCATGGTGGGCCGCGAAATGCCGGACCCGATCGGCTCCGAATTCGGCATGGTGTCCGACGAAGTCACCTACGGCGCCGATCTCGAGACGGCGATGCGCAATCTTTACGGCCGCATCGGCTCCGACGATTTGCCCCTGTTCGTCACCGCCGTTGCCATCCAGGGTTCGACCGGCGGCAATCTCGGCGAAATCCTGGAAAACCTTTCCGGCGTCATCCGGCAGCGCTTCAAGATGCGGCGCAAGATCCGCGCGCTCGCGGCCGAAGGCCGCGCCTCGGCGCTGATCCTCTCGGCGCTGCCGATCGGCATGTTTCTCGTCATTCAGGTCATCGCACCGGAGTTCTACGGCTCGGTCTGGCAGGAGCATCTGACCAAGGTGCTGCTGTTCTCCGCCGCCGGCTGGATGAGCATCGGCAATCTCATCATGTTCAAAATGGTCAACTTCAAGATCTGAACGATGGATCAAACCGACACCTTCGCCCTGTTCGGCAGCAGCGCAACGATGATGCTGAGCATGCTGGTCTTTCTCGCGACCGGCACGCTCGCCTTCGCGGTGATGATCGGCGTGCGCGCGCGCGAGGCCGTGCGCCGCCGCGCCGCGCGCGTCAACATCGACGGCGACGAGCCCGGAGGCCGGCGCAGCTTGCGCTACTCGGGGCAGCGCACGGTGCAGAAGCTGATCGAATATACGACCAAGCATTATTCCGCAGCCGACAGCGAGAATGTAAAGCTGCTGCGCCGCCGGCTCATGCAGGCCGGAATTTACAACCCGCATGGCGCCGCCTGCTTCTTTATCGCGCGCGGAATTTGCGCGGTGGCGCTCGCCGCCGGCGCGTTCATTGTTCTGCCGATGGCGGGGTTTGGCGGCAAGGCGCCGTTCTGGCTCTTCGTCATGGCCGGCGGCTTGCTGGGCTATCTGCTGCCGAGCTTTTACCTCGATCGCCTGATCGGATCGAAGCGGCTCCAGCACCAAACCGGCTTTCCCGATTTCATGGATCTCCTGGTCGTCTGCGCGGACGCCGGTCTGAGCATGGAAGCCGCGCTCGACCGCATCGCGCGCGAGCTCGGCGATTCCTATCCGTCGCTCGCGACCAACATTCACATGGCCAATCTCGAAATCCGTGCCGGCCGCACCTTGACCGACGCGCTCGAACATCTGGGCGACCGGCTCGGGCTCGAGGAGGCGCGCTCGTTCGCCACGCTGATCCAGCAGTCCGACGAACTCGGCTCCAGCATCGGCGATGCGTTGCGGGTCTACAGCGACGACATGCGTCACAAGAGGCTGTCGCGCGCCGAGGAGAAAGCCTACAGCCTGCCGGCCAAGCTGGCGTTGCCGATGATGATCTGCATCTTCCCGGTGCTGTTCGTCGTCATCCTGTGTCCGGTCATTGTGCGCATGGTGACCGGCAACTGGTGAGCCGCGGTTTTACGCGCCACAGCGGGCAAAATCCGCGGTCGAGCAATTCTTTAACCATCGTCGCCTAGTTTTAGGCATCCGGTGCTGCCCAGGCCGGGATGGGGCGGGTCCTATCCTCGCGGATTTGCGCAGATGACCGGGCGTGTCGTGGTCTCGAGCGCGTGATGAGCATCCGGGTGGGGCGCATCCTGATCGTTGTGGCGACGTGCCTCACGGGCCTGTGCGCCTGCTCGAGTTCGTCCCAGCTCGGCAGTCTTCTCAAACCGAATTCCGACGCCGCATCGGCCGATGCCAAAGACAATGACGGCGCCGGCTCGTCCGATGTCACCGGCTCGTTTACGACGCCGCCGGCCGAGCCCGGGCCGAGCGGTGAGCCGATCGCGCCGCTGGCGAAGCCCGGCCTGCTCGGCGACGATCCCCACGACGATTTGACGCTCGCCAAGAAATATTTCCGCAGCAACAATTTCGGCCTGGCCGAAAAGAGCTACCGCACCGCCGTCGAGAAGCACCCGAACGATGCCGAGGCCTGGGTCGGGCTGGCGGCGTCGTACGACCGGCTGCACCGCTTCGATCTGGCCGACCGCGCCTATGCGCAGGCCATTCGCATCATCGGCCCGACGGTCGAGATCCTCAACGACCAGGGCTTCTCGTACATGCTGCGCGGCGACTACACCCGCGCTCACAAGAAGCTTCAGGAAGCCCAGGCCAAGGACCCCGCCAATCCGTACGTCCAGGCCAACCTGCAACTGCTCGAAGAGAGCTACCACGACGGCAAGTCGATCCAGTAGGACAGGCCGGCGTTTGGGCGCTTACGCGCGCTGTCCGAGCCTGATGAGCCGCTTGCCGAGATTCTCGCCGCGGTAAAGTTCGGCGATCGCGCCCGGGCAGTGCTCGATGCCGTCGACGATCTCCTCGCGATAACGGATGCGGCCGTCGCGGACCCATGCCGCCAGGCGCGCGATGGCTTCCTCGTAGCGATGCGCATAATCGAAGGCGAGAAAGCCCGACATGCGCGCGCGCTTGACCAGGATGTGCCGTTCGACGCGCGGTCCCACGGGCGGCGGGTCCCAGCTCGCAACCGACGCCGTGCCGCAGATCACGATGCGTGCACCGATCGCGAGTTGCCGCATCACCGCATCGCTGATCGCGCCCGAGGTGTTGTCGAAATAAACGTCGACGCCGCGCGGGCAATGCTCTTTGAGCGCGTCATCGAGCTTGCCGGCCTTGTAGTCGATGGCCGCGTCGTAGCCGAACTCCTCGCGGCACAGTTTGACCTTGGCGGCGCCGCCGGTCAGTCCGACCGTGCGGCAGCCGGCAAGCTTGGCAATTTGTCCGACCGCCGAGCCGACCGCGCCCGCCGCCGTCGACACGACGACGGTATCGCCCGGCCGCGGCTGCCCGACGTCAAGCAGACCGAAATAGGCGGTGACGCCGTTGAGCCCGAGAATGCCGAGCGACAGCGACAGCGGCAGATCCGCTTCCTTCACTTTCCGCGTGATCGATTTGCCGTCCGACACCGCATAATCCTGCCAGCCAAGCAGACCCATGACCGTTTGGCCTTCGGCATAATCGGGATGGCGCGAGGCGACGACGGTGCCGGCGGCAAACGACCGCATCACCTCGCCGATGCCGACCGGGGTCGAATAATTCGCCGCCGCGGCAACCCAGCCGCGCATCGCCGGTTCGACCGAGAGGAAGTCGTTGCGGACCAGGACATGCCGGTCCGCGAGCTCCGGCACGGCGGCTTCGGCGAGCTCGAAATTATCGGCTTGCGGAATGCCGTTCGGCCGCGATTTCAGGCGCACCTGACGGTTGATTTTCGGCGTCATCGCGGTCTCCGGTCTCTGACCGCAATGCTAGTCCGCTGCGATTTTGCGCGATAGGGCGGTGACATCGCGCAATGTCGCTTATCGGACCCAAAATGGTTCGCCTTCGCGTCCGTTGCTGAACGTCTGACTACCGCGTCTGCTGGGGATGGGCGCGGCAATGAATGACCCATAGCGTCAGCCGGTGCGGCGCAGAAGAATGCCTGCGGCAACTTCAGCCTTGCTATCGCCACATTGCGCCGCCGCAATGTCATCGGGACCTCGTGGCCAAATTTGGCAGGCGATTGACCGAACGGTGGTGCCTTCGGGTCAATTGTGATTGCGGCCGTGAAGCGGTTGCGAGAGCGCGTAACGGCTGTTGCGTTGGGGGAATATTCTGTGGTGTCGCCTGCGTATTGGGCTTCCACGGGTTGGAAGAAGGCCACAACGGGCCTTTTGGCGAACGTCGCGGACGTTTCCGCTGGTTTCTTCAGAGAGCTTGGGGTTCTTGCCGCACGCCGTTGGCGCGAAGCCTCGGGGATGCTTTGGGTTATTGCCTGCCGCTATCGGCGCAAAGCGTGCGAGGAGCTGTGGCCGGCCGTCGCACGCTATCTATGCAAAACGCCCAAAACGCAGCTTGCCGCCGTCGCGTCAGTTGCGCTGGTCTCCGCTGTCGTTGGCTTCCTGGCGACGAGCACGTTCCTGCACCGGCTGATGGCGGTCGAGGTGCTCGAGGTGCTCGAGGCGCCGCCGCCGCCCAAGCTCTCCTGGATCACCTTTTATGAGCTGCAGCACGCGCAAAAACTCGGCCGGTCCCTGCTCGACATCAGCCCGGCTGACCTCTTGTCGGTGTACGAGCGCGACGGAGACGCTGCGGTCGACGTCTACCGTGACGGCTGGGTCAAGCTCGACTATCCCATTACGTCGTTCGATCGGCAGACCTTTAACAATGCGAACTACGACGTGGTCGAGGCCAAGGCACATTTTCACTCAGTCTTTCCCGGCAAGATCATCGCCCTCTTCAATGCGCAAAAATGGCACGCGCAGCTCGCAATGCACCGCATCGGCGATCAGATCGTGGCGTTCTGCCAGTTCAAGGAAATCGAGCGCGAGCAGGTTATGACGAATATTCACCGGCTGTCGTTGTATGCAATCCATTGCGACTTGCCGCAGCGATAAAAATACAGTCCGGCGCCTGTCTCGCTGCGTCCGGCTGCCGCGAACCAGGGCTTGATGCCGTGAGGGGTGACTCGCGCGAAAGCCGGAGACCGGCCCCAGTCGTTTCGTCGTTGAGGAGCGATCGTCGAACGCTCGGCGCTGCCAGCTCCCGGAAAATCCGGTCTACGAGTGCTTGCGCGTTCGCGGCGCCAAGGTGCCCGGAACGCCATGGTCGCCGGGCGGCGGCGTGTATTGGGTATTTTGCCGGCAGGAGCCGCCGTTGCCGCGCGCGCTTTCCATGCATTGTTCGAAGCTGATGAAGCCGCAATTCGTGCCGCCCGGACTGCCTATAAACTCGCACCACGGATAATTCTGGGCAGCCGCCGGCGCAGCGATCCCGGCTGCCATAACGGAACCCGCCAGCATAAAAAGCAGGATTCTCATGGCTGGACTCCCGGCGTTGGTGTTGCTCGAACACACTAACGCCGAACAGGTGACATTATTTCATGGCGCCACGGAGAATTCCCGCACCCTGAGCCGCCGGCATAATTTGCCAGAGAGCGGTATCGCGATGCCAAAGCCGGAAGCCATTCGGGACGATTGACTTATAGTGGCCGGACGGACGCCCTCAGCATCTTCGGCCTGTTCGCCGTCACCGCCATGCTGGTCTGCTACGCGCTGGAAGACCGCAGCCGTTGGTTCATTCTGGCGTTCGCCGGAGCGTGCGCCCTCGGCTCCGCGTATGGTTTCCTGCAAGGCGCATGGCCGTTCGGAATCGTCGAGGCAATCTGGGCGCTTGTCGCCGGCCGCCGCTGGTGGCGCGCTCCACGGGGCTGATGAGCGGCAATGTGGGTCCCCGGCGTCGCTTGGAGAATTCGCAAGTCCTGAGGTGCGTGTCACTTCGTCCGCGGCATGAGCTTGTCGCCTTTTGGCGTCATTGAGCGAATACGCTTGCCCGTAGTTGATCCCGCGAATCCCGTAACGCTGGTGAGTTAAGAACCCGACGCGTCGATTACGAACAAGCTGGCGCGGGTATCGGCGCTCCGACACCACAGTCCGCGAAGCGGCAGCCGACCCGGCACGGCATTAGGTATTTTGCCGATAGCAGTGTACCGTCCACGTCCGCGAAAGAGCGGCCGGACAAGTTTCGCCTATTGGCCATCAATCGACCCTCAAATAGAGCAAGAGCGATCCATGAATCCTTTCCGTTGTTCTGTTGGCGCCCTTTGCGGTCTGCCTCGCTGCTTTGACGCAACGCTGACTGCAGTGGGCAGCGTTTAGTGAGGTGGAAGAGGGATAACATAATCGGATTTGCGCTCATTCATTTGATCGCGGCACTGGCGTTTTTCCCGTGGTTCTTCAGTTGGACCGGCGTGGTTTTGCTGGGCATCGGGCTGCTCGTCTTCGGGATACTTGGCCTCAATTTCTGCTTCCATCGGCTGCTGACGCACCGCGGCTTCTCCTGTCCGCTCTGGCTGGAGCATAGTGTCGCGTTGCTGGGTGTGTTCGCGATGCAGGATTCGCCGCCCCATTGGGTGGCGGTGCATCGCCGGCATCATCAGTTCGCCGACGAAGACAACGATCCGCACAGCCCGCTTGCAGGTTTTTTCTGGGCACATATGGGATGGTTGCTGGTCAAAAAGGACGACATGTCTCGAGGCCCACTGATCGAGCGATACGCAAAGGATATTATTCGGGATCCGTTCTATGCCTGGATCGAACGGCGCAAGAACTGGATGAAGATCGCGTTTGGACTATGGATTGCCTGCTTTGCGGCTGGTTTCGGCTTCATGGCGCTTTCGGGACAGAGTTTGTCCGCCGCCGCGCAGTTTGGTCTGAGCCTTCTTGTCTGGGGCGGCGCGCTGCGCACAGTCATCGCGTGGCACTTTACGTTCTCCGTCAACTCCGTCACCCACGTTTGGGGCTATCGCAACTATGCTACGCCCGACGTCAGCCGCAACAATGCGTGGATCGTGCTCGTCACGGCCGGCGAAGGCTGGCACAATAATCACCACGCGGATTCCCGCTCGGCGCGCCACGGTCACGAGTGGTGGGAAATCGACCTGACCTGGATGGTTATCCGCGCGCTGATGCTGCTTGGCCTGGTCTGGAATGTCGCCACGCCCTCACCGACCTTGAAAGCAAAATTCAATTCTCCCGGTCGGCGACTGATACCTGCCGAAGCGGAAGTGTTCGATGCGGAGATCTAGTTGCGCGGGTACCTCTCGGTCCGGCGCGACCGGATCGACCGCAATTGCCTCCACGCCCAATGACATCATCACGTGGCAGCTTCCGGTCCGAAGCGGCGGTTACGCGCACCAGGTTGGCGGCGATTGGGGGAAAAGCGGACGCCGCCCGAAGTCGTGCGACTGACGCGATTGAGCCGAAGCGAGAGCCTGCTGTGCGCTGGAAGACCGCGCTACAGCTAGCGAACTCTTTTCCATACAAGTTGCGCAGCCTCTGCGGGATTCGCCGTTGAATGGGCTGCCGTGTATCGCAGTTCGTCCGCCACGAATTCGAACTTTCTCTGTTGGTCTGTTCCTTCCCAGTTCGGGAACGAGCTGCGCTCGATATGAAGCGTGACGATACGGTCGGCCTCGTTCACGGTGTAGGTGCCGAAATAGGCGACGACGCCGTGCGCGATGGCCTCATATTCCTGCGGCGTGCCGATCATCCGGTTGTCGGAGGCATATTTCGGAAGGTTGGCTGCCATGACCTGCGTCGCGAAACGTATGCCGTCGAACACCAGCATGCCCTTGGCGCGCGGGCCGAAAGGCTCGATGACGGAGCCGTCCGGGTTCACGTAACGGATGGATTCGAGCGCCCAGGTACCCTTGAATTGATCCGCGGCGGGCTGGGAGGTCGCGGCGCGGCTGCAAAGCAGCGGCCATGCCACGCATATCATCGCGATCGCCAGTGACCTTCGCGGCATTTGCAGCTCCCGTTGCAGCTCGATCGACATCGCCAGCATTTACGCGCCGTTTTCATTGTGTGATAATCCGCTCTTATTGGAACGACCTGTTCGTTCGAGCCGAACAATGCGCGGAACCGAATTTGCCGAAATGTCGGCATTTGCGGCGATTGCCGAGCAGCTGAGCTTCGCCAAGGCGGCCAACCAGCTCGGCATCGGCCGTTCGACGCTGAGCCAAAATCTTCGCGCGCTGGAGGAAAGACTTGGCGTTCGGCTGTTGAACCGGACGACCCGCAGCGTTTCGCTGACGCAGGCCGGTGCGCGCTTGCTGGCGCGGGTGCAGCCCTCGCTTGTCGAACTCAAGGCGGCTGCCGCCGAACTTGCCGATTACCGGCCGAACCCGACCGGATTGCTGCGCCTTGTGGTGCAGCCGCCGGTCGCGACCTTGCTCATCGAACCGATGCTCGCGCGGTTCATGCGTGAATATCCCGGCATCCAGTTGGACATCGCCGTCGTCAAAATGCCGGCCGATATCGTCGGCGAGGGTTTTGACGCCGGCATTCGCCTCGGCGAGCAAATCGACCACGACATGATCACGATGAGAGTGATCGGCGAGGCTCGCTTTCTCGTGGTCGCTTCACCGGATTATCTGAAGGACCGCCCGCGGCCCAGAACTCCCCGCGACCTGCGTCACCACGACTGCATCCGCAATCGTTTGCCGAACGGCGCCATCTTCGGATGGGATTTTGAAAGGAACGGCAGAACGCGGCGTGCCGCGGTCGAAGGCCGCCTGATCGTCAACGACATCGAGCTTTCCATCCGCGCGGTCCGGGACGGCCTGGGGCTGGCGTACCTGCTGCACGATTATATTGCTGCCGATCTCAAAGCGGGCCGTCTTGTTCCGCTGCTTGAGGAATGGTCGCCGCGCCTGTCGGGGTTTTTTCTTTATCACCCGAGCCGCCGTCAGGTGAGCGGACCGCTGCAGGCCTTTATCGCATTCCTGAAAGCGGAAGCCGCCCGGCGGGGCGTTTCGCCGGCAACGCCGCCGAGCGCAGGCGTCTATCCGTCTCACCGCCTCGTCGGCAGGTCGCGTCGATAGGGTGATGGATTCTGGTCTATTTTCAAACGTGGCGTGGTCGGTCGTTCCGCGAGATGCGAGCAGACAATGAATGAAGACCGTACCATTCGAGCGGCTTTGGATCGCCACTGGGCAGCCTCGGATGCGAATGATTTCGAGGCCGAGCACGAGGTCTACCACGACGATGCCGTGCTCGAGTATCCGCAGTCAGGCGAGCGGATCCGCGGCCGGCGCAATATTCAGGCGTCGCGTTCCGCGCAGCCGAACAGGAAGCGCTTTGCGGTGCGGCGCGTGCTCGGCGCCGCCGATCTTTGGGTCACCGAATTCGTCCTCACCTATGACGGCGTGCCGTCTTACACGGTGAGCATCATGGAGTTCAGGGACGGCAAGGTGGCCCGCGAGACCCAGTACTTCGGCGATCCCTTCGCGCCGGGGCCCTCGCGGGCGCAATGGGTCGAGCGGATGAGCTGAAATGTTATATATTAATTTGCGTCATGGAAATTCATTTTCAGTGCAAAAGTCGCTTTAATCCCGACACGTCCGAAACGGCGATATGCGGATGCTGATATTGAAGCCCCTCGCGTATATTCTCGGTCCTTTGCTGATAGTAGTCCTATTAAGCTGGTCCGGATTTGTTGCGCTGAAAAGCGCCTGTTCATCGGACAGCCCTCTCCTAAAAATTAACCAGTCATTGCCACCAAGTAGATCCTACGAAAACACCAAGATTTCCGACACCAACGGAAAAGACTTCGCTCTCAAAAATAATCAGCTCGCCCCATCTGCCAGCTTCGATCTCAGCGTGACTGGTCTAAATAACGTAGAGGGCCGCTACCACGCTCAAAACACAGAAGGGAACGGAAGTGACTGGACGCGCAGGTTTGTTTGCGAAACGAAGCTTGGCGAATTCTCTCTTGCTGTATTCACTTTATTCCTCGTTATTTTTACCGGTCTGTTGTGGTCCGCTACTGACCGACTCGTTAGAGGCGCGGACGAAAATGCTCGAAAGCAGCTGCGAGCTTACATCGGTGTAGAACCGAGAGGTGTCAGACGCCTTTTGGGGCAGGACATCCTCCTCGGTCACTATGCTTTGCGCAATGTCGGCGGTATCCCCGCTAAAAAAATTTCGATGTTTGCTGTCACCGATTACTATCTCGACGGAACGCAACGATCCTTTCGCATTGGTCAGCTTTACGAAACTACAACCGCTCTTATTCCAAAAGCCGAAATGACATTCGGCACTGCTACAGGCGTCAACATTGCTTCCTTGGCCGATGACCAAGGCGAGGATTCGGCTTCTGGAGTTGCGGGCTTTATTTTTGTCTACGGGAAAGTCACTTACACAGATGAGTTCGGAACTGATGGCTGGACTGAATTCTGCCACCGGTATCCTTGTGCGATGTTGGAAGCGGAGACTCGCATTCACCGGAAGTATGCCCGTTACCATGAAATAGCTGGCAATAATGCTGGTTAGTACCTGCCGCAGTGACGTTGTCCTTGACAGTCGTCTCCGTTTCTGCAACAATGTTTTTGACTCGCTCATCGAAGGGTCGTCGACCGGTGACAGCCGATCGATGGGGCGAGTGCGGTTCCCGCGGGCGGATTTGTAACCCGCTCCCGGGCGGCTCGGGCATCGGATCGGCCGGCACTATGACCGGCCCG